>BNJU01001291.1_pt1 | contig 303931 bp, 392 predicted proteins | sample 8539281 | NCBI WGS metagenome assembly BNJU01 (sample SAMD00202456, study PRJDB9452) | human saliva metagenome | isolation source: human saliva | place: Japan | reverse complement strand
AATTAAGATGAAATGTAAACGTACTTCCTAAACCATACTGGCTTTCTGCTGTTATTTCACCACCTAGTTGATGGGCTAGTTCTCGTGCAATTGCAAGTCCTAATCCATGACCACCTGTCTTCATATTACGCGACGTTTCTACACGATAAAGTCTGTTAAAAATTTTTTCCAAATCTTCAGGAAGAATACCTTGACCCTCGTCTTTCACACTGATTATGAGCTCTTCTTCTGTTAATTGAGCAAGAACTTCAATCCTAGTTCCAGGTTCTGAATATTTAAATGCATTATTTAACAAATTGACTAGAATACGAGAGAGTTTGTTGTAATGACTCTTGATTTTCGCAGACTCAGGCTTTACCTGAATGTAGACATCTCGCTCCTCTTGTTCAATCTGAAGTTGAAATTCACTCATCGACTCAATCAACAGCTGATCTAAAAACACATCTTCGACTCTTTCGTCAGCTATATCTTGAGGCTGAGCGTTAAGAGTCAAAACATCCAATTCTTCGACTAGCTTGTTTAAACGCTCGGTTTGGCGTCCAATCGTGGTTAAGTAATGGAGTCGTTCCTCTTCCTTAATTACTCCATCTAGAATTCCTTCCACAGTAACCTGAATGGAGGTAATGGGAGTTTTAATATCGTGAGAGAGCTGAGCAATCATCATTCTCTTTTCTTGCTCACTCTCATCAAGTGATTGAAAGGTATCTTGTAAATTGCGGGACATATCATTAAAAGCTTGGCCTAACTCTTGAAATTCTATCGGCCCTTTGGTTTCAATTTCTGTGCTGAAATCTTTGCTTGCTATATCCTGAGCTTGTTTTTTCAAATGTTTCAGAGAAGAGAATACAGGTGACAAAAGAAAGATGCTCACTGCAGCGCCAATGAAACTTGCAATCAAGGTCATTCCAACCAGAAAGTAAACTTCACTTTTCTCAATCAACATTCGTTGGACTGCCCAGAAAACGACCAAAATCGTTAGTAGAGTCGAAACTAGATACCCCACTAAAATATAGCTTTTTAATTTCATTTTTTACCTCTCGGTCTTTCCATCTTATAGCCCAAGCCCCAAACAGTTTTGATAGCAGGAGTGTTTAAATTCGTATACTTACTCAACTCTTGTCTCAAAGCATGGATATGAACATTGAGTGTATTGGTATCATCTACATAGTCCTCTTGCCATACCTTCTCGTAAAGTTCAGTCTTTGAAAAGACTCTCTCAGGATTGCTGGCTAATATCCATAGAAGTTCAAAAGATTTCACTGTCAATTCCAAAGGCTGTTCCCCAATGCGAACCTCATGAGTCACATGGTTGATCACTAAGTCACCAAACTCAATCTGCTCGGTCTCTCCGCCACGACTAAGGCGGCGCAAGATATTATTTACTCTCAAAACCAATTCCCGTGGGCTAAACGGTTTAGCTATAAAATCATCCGCCCCCAAACTTAATCCATAAATCTTATCCTGTTCGCTTGTCTTAGCAGTTGTAAAGAGAAAGGGTTGATCAGGAGCAATATACTGAACTTCGCTGATGAAATCGTAACCGTCCATATTAGGCATCATGATATCTGTGATAATGAGATCGATAGATTTTTTTCTAAAAAGTTCTAATCCTTCCTTACCGTCATGGGCAACTAAAACATCGTAACCTGCCTGTAAAAGATAGCGATTTTGAATATCTAGAATATCTATCTCATCATCAACCAGCAAAATTGTCTTTTTCATCTGACACTCCTTTGACAAAAACAGTGTTATACTTGCTTTAGTATAACACTATTTTCGTAATGTTTAAATGATTTGAACCTTAATCTTCTCTTTTGGTTTTCCAACCCAAAAATCCAACAAGACCTGCCAAGACTAGGCCAAGGGCTCCAAGTCCAGCTGTAGTCGTTTGAGCTTCACCAGTATTTGGTAGCATCGGTTGCCCATCATTTTTCCTAGTTTCAGCCATGGAATCACCCATTCTCATCTCTGAAGCTTGGGCTTCCTTCGTCATATCCTTCATTTTGTTCATTGAATCTGACGTAGAAGAAGGCATTGCCATCTGATCTTCTTGAGGAGTTTTGGACATCATTTCTGAACCATGAAGTCGAATCGTTACTTGACGAGTAGCAACCAGATTGCTTAAATCAGGTTTGCCATCTTTAGAGCCATAGACTTTAATAGTAGCTAGATATGTATAGGTTCCGTTAGCTCGAAGTTGCTCAAGTAAGGCCTGACCATCTTTACCAACCGTATTCCCATTCAAATCTACTTCGTAGAAATATTGGCCTTTAGCCAAGCCTTCAAGTGCCAATAAAGCAGGATTTTTATCCATTCCATTGTCTGACCATGGGGCCTTGTCAGAGGCTTTCAAGATAAGGCGAGTCAACATTCCATCACCACCAAAAGCTTCATATGGGATGACTTGGTTTACGCCGGCCAAGAATGGTCCAGGAACATTAGCCTTGTCAAGGTAGCTAGCCGGAACATCAATCATGTCTTTGACATTGTTAACAACAGACTCTTTAACCTGAGTTGGTGTGGTTGAAGCGTTCAAATTAACAGTCAAATCTTTAGTCGCTACAAGGTTACTTAAATCGGCCTTGCCGTCTTTCGCACCGTACACTTTAATAGTAGCTTTATAGCTTTGAGTACCATTTTGTTTCAAGAGGTCAAGGAGCTCTTTATCTGATTTTCCTTGGGTGCCTGCTAAATCTACTTCATAGAAGTAGAGGCCTTTGCCCAATTTCTCTACTGGTGGGAGAGCGGGATTTTTAGCCGAACCGTTGTCTGACCATGGAGCCTTGTCGGATGCTTTCAAGATAAGGCGAGTTAACATACCGTCACCAGCGAAGAATTCATATGGAATGACTTGGTTTACGCCGGCCAAGAATGGTCCAGGAACATTAGCCTTGTCCAAGTAAGTAGCTGGGACATCTACTGTATCTTTGGTGTTATCAGCCACACCTTTTTGTACTTCAGCTGGAGTAGTCAAGCCATTCAAGTTGATATCCAAATCTTTAGTCGCTACAAGGTTACTTAAATCGGCCTTGCCGTCTTTCGCACCGTACACTTTAATAGTAGCTTTATAGCTTTGAGTACCATTTTGTTTCAAGAGGTCAAGCAACTCTTTGTCTGATTTACCTTGAGTACCTGCCAAATCTACTTCGTAGAAGTAAAGGCCTTTGCTCAATTTTTCTACTGGTGGGAGAGCAGGATTTTTATCCATTCCATTGTCTGACCATGGGGCCTTGTCAGAGGCTTTCAAGATAAGGCGAGTCAACATGCCGTCACCAGCGAAGAATTCATATGGAATGACTTGGTTGACACCAGCTGTAAATGGTCCTGGGAAATTAGCTTTGTCAAGGTAGCTAGCTGGAACATCTACTGTGTCTTTGGTGTTGTCGGCCACACCCTTTTGCACTTCAGCTGGAGTGGTCAAACCATTCAAGTTAACATCCAAATCTTTAGTCGCTACCAGATTAGTTAAGTCAGGCTTGCCGTCTTTCGCACCGTACACTTTAATAGTAGCTTTATAACTTTGAGTTCCATTTTGTTTCAAGAGGTCTAGAAGCTCTTTGTCAGATTTTCCTTGGGTATTTGCCAAGTCTACTTCATAGAAGTAAAGGCCTTTGCCCAATTTCTCTACCGGTGGGAGAGCAGGATTTTTAGCCGTTCCATTGTCTGACCATGGAGCCTTATCAGAGGATTTCAATATAAGGCGGGTCAACATACCGTCACCAGCGAAGAATTCGTATGGAATGACTTGGTTGACACCAGCTGTAAACGGGCCAGGGAAATTGGCTTTGTCCAAGTAAGTAGCTGGGACATCTACTGTGTCTTTGGTGTTATCAGCCACACCCTTTTGAACTTCAGCTGGAGTGGTCGCTGGTTGCGCTTCACTGGCTTCGCGGTCTTGTCCAGAAACTGTAGACGTGGGACCTTCCACAGGTTTAACTGCATCTTCTGTTTGTTTCTTAGAGTCAGGTTGTGCTTGCACTTCTTCTTTTGGTGCTACTACTGGCTCTTTATCAGCATCATCCAATTTTTCTGAAGAGCTTGTGGTGTCCACACTTGCTTGAGGTGTTGGAACAGACTGTTCTGAAGAAAGATCTACATCTACTGCTTTATTTAGAACCTCTGCTGATAGGTCGCCCTTTTCACTCACTGAGGCGTCGTTTGACACGACTTGGGCAGGAGTCGGATTGACGACATCGGCACGTGCAGAACTTGGTTGACCAACTAGGACAAAGAAGCCACTAGCCACAACAACTGAAGCAACACCTACACTGAGGCGGCGAATAGACCAACGAGTATATCTCTGATTTGGATTGAATTTCATAGGATTCTCCTTAGAGTTTTCTTTTTTTGATAGTTCTAGTATAATCTCCTAAAATTAAAAAGGATTAAGAAAAAGTTAAAATTTTTCTTAAATCCTTCTTATAAAATACTTATATTGACTCAATAGTCACTAGAAAAAAGAATGGTCATTCCTCTTTTAATCATTGAGGTGTGCTAGATTATCCAAATATTGGTTATTGATTACTGCCATCATATAGCCATCAGCTTTCAATAGATCATCCGGCCCAAATTGAACATCCAAGGGAGCATTTTCGTAGTCACGAAAACCAAGGATATTGAGATTGTATTGTCCTCGAAGGTCTAGTTGACTTAGGCTTTTGCCTGCCCACGATTGTGGAATTTTCATCTCAACAATAGAGACATTCTTGTCCAACTGAAAGACATCTACGCTATTATTAAACAGAATAGTCTGCGCTAATGAGCGCCCCATCTCATACTCTGGGGAAATAACTGAATCCGCGCCAATTTTTTCAAGAACTTTTTTTGCTGTATGACTTTTTACCTTAGCAATAACTGTTGGTACTCCCAGACTCTTGCAATGCATAACTGCAAGGACGCTAGATTCCAAATTCTCACCCGTTGCTACCACAACCGTGTCACAGGTATCAATTCCTGCTGAGAGCAAGAGCTCTTCATCTGTTATATCTCCAACAACTCCACGTACCAAGACTGGTTCGAACTGATTGATTCGTTCCTCATGGTCGTCAATGGCGATAATATTTATATCATGCTGAGCGAGAGTTGTAAGCACACTACTCCCAAAAATACCCAAACCTAAAATTCCAATTGTCCGATCCGACATAGTTTATCCTTTCTTATCCTATCGTAATATCTGCTTTCATATAGTGAATTGTATCTTTCTTATCTGGTTGGTACTCAGCCAAACTGACTAACAGTGTGAGTGGCCCGATCCGGCCTATAAACATCAGTAGCATAACGATGCTAAGAGCTAATTTGCCTAACTCTGGTGTCAGATTAGCAGTTACTCCAACAGTAGCAAGTGCTGAAATTGTTTCAAACATCAGGTAGATGAATTTTGGATTCCCTTCTGCTGTTATTCCTAATAGGATTAAACCTGATAAAAAAGTTATCAAGAAGATGATAAAGACACTGAAGGATTTTTGCACTGTCCGAGGTTCAATCGTTCTCCGAGCTACATTGGCATGGGGCAATCCTAACAGTTCACTGCGCGCAAATACTAACAATACAAAGAAGGTTGTGATTTTAAGTCCCCCGGCTGTTCCACCAGGTGCCCCTCCGAGAAACATTTGTAAGATATAAATCAGCAAAGTAACAGGCCGAGCCTGGGTAAAAATCAATAGAAGCAAAACCCGCCGTTCTCATGCTAACTGTTTGGAAAAAAACTGACTAGCAATTTATCAGGGATGCTGAGATTTCCAATCGTTCCCGGATTGTTCCACTCTATCAAGAGGGTTGAAACTGTTCCAGTAAATAAAATTCCTGCTGTCAAAAAGAGAACCAACTTGGTATGGAAGCGAAGCCGACGTTTTTCTTGCTCAACTGTGTGGCCAGGTCAAACCAAACCATGAACCCTAGACCACCTGTGATGATCAAAGCAGCAAGCACTAGATTAATCAACGGATCAGTTTGAAAAAGCTACTAAACTTGTACTTCCAAAATTATCAAAACCAGCATTACAGAAAGCTGAAATAGCTACGAAGATAGAGGTAAAAATTCCTCGGCCCCAACCAAATTCCGGAACAAAACGAAAACTTAACAAGAAGGCTCCGAGTCCTTCAACGATAAAAGTCGTCAAAAAAATCGAACGTATGAAAACCATTAAAGACTGAGTTTCTCCATAACTAAAGCTCTCCAGAATTGTTTCACGGCTACGAAGGCTGAGCTTTTGCTTACTTTGAATATAAAAGACCCCTATAAAGGTCATGAGACCCAAACCACCAATCTGGATCAAAAACATACAGATTAACTGACCCCAGATGTTATATGTAGTAGCTACTGGTTGAGTAAAGAGTCCTGTCACACAGACCATGGATACTGCTGTAAAGAGATGGTCGAAATAGGTCGCTTGGGAGCTTGTTGCTTGCACAAATGGCAGACTTAAAAGGATAGAGCCTGCGAGAATAACCAAAGCAAAACTTAAAAAAATTCGACGAGCAGGTGATAAACGCCCCAAGGTCGTGTTTATTTTTTCCGAAAATGATTTGAATACCATAGCTACATTGTACCATAAAATAGTTAAAGCAGTCACATATGACTAACGATTTCAAGACAGAGTTCTAAGGCCTTGTCAAAAGCTTCTGAACCCCAATCGCGTCTATCATAATTTTCTAAATCCGCTAGAGAGTCGGCTGTAAATAAAAGTTGACCCCAAACTACTCCTCGAAGCTGGGCAACCGCTGCAAGAGCTGCACACTCCATCTCCACAACTGCACAGCCTTCTTCCTTACGATAGGCAACTTTTTCAGCTGTTTCTCGGTAAAAACCATCTGTCGACCAGGTCATAACCTCCTCGTAAGGAATGCCTCTTTGTTCCAAGACTTGCTCAATGGCAGAGATAGCCTCAGTCTGCATCTCCATATAACGAGAAGGCGCTGCATAGTGGTAGCTGGCACCCTCATCTCGCAGAGCGCGAACAGGGACGAGAAAGGCATTTTCCTCAATATCGGCTAGGACTCCACAAGTACCAGTAGAGATGATTTTCTCCACACCGTAGCCAATCAACCAATCCATAAACTGGGCCGCTGGAGCAGAACCGACAGGAGCTTGGGCTAGACAAACTTTTTCGCCTTTGTAGTCCATGACATAGACTGGATAAGTCTTGGTGGCAGAAACGAACTCACCAACACAATCCGCCCCTACTTCCTGAGCATAGTGGTCAATCTCCTCCTCCAAAAATGCATAGATGCACTTCTTTGGCAATTGTAAATCTAATCCTTCGTGATTGGGCATGATGACTGCCTGAGGATTATCGTCAAACTCTAAAATAGGAATAGCATGTTTTTGAATCATAGAATACCTCCTCTAAATTTTTACTATTATAACAAAAGCCAAACGAAAGTCAAGACGGGAGGCTAAGTCAAATCATAAAAAACCTACCTTAAGTAGGAAACAACCATTAAATGCTTTTTCCTCTACTAACAAAATTGCTAAAACTTAGGAATTAGTTTATAATAGATTGAATTTGAAAAAGGGAGAAATCTTATGAAATTCTATTCATACGACTATGTTCTAAGCCAAATCAGTCAACAGGATTGGGTCATGATTATTGTGTCGACGCTCTTAGTGATTGTGACTGGATTCTTTGCATTTAAGGCTTTCAAAGATAAAAGAGGGAGTAAGTTCCGTGAATTATCGCTCATTTCTATTTTGACGTTAATTGCTTTGTATTGATTAGCATTACGAATCTTCAAAACAACCAATCCAATGATAATCAATTTCGTAGTTCCTTGCACTTCATCGAAATTGTATCAAAAGAGTTAGGTGTTGATAAGAAAAATGTTTATGTCAACACATCAGCAGTGACTGATGGGGCGATTATTAAGGTTGGCGACAATTTTTATCGTGCCATTAGTGGGACTGACCAAGATAGCTATTTATTAGAAAAGATGGAACTCTATAAATCAGATGTGGAACTCGTGGAGGTTGAAAAATGATAAGCTTTTTTGCTACAATTGCAATTAAATTAGCCTTGGGGCTACTTTCTCTTGTTTTTGTTATTAACGTAACAGGTAAAGGAAATTTAGCACCAAGTTCTGCAGTAGATCAAATCCAGAACTTTGTTCTCGGGGGTATTATCGGTGGGGTTATCTACAATAGTTCTATCACCATCATCCAATACATTGTTATCCTCATTATTTGGACTATTCTCATTTTACTCCTCAAATGGTTGAATACCAATGTTTCCTTCATTAAACATCTGATTGACGGAAAACCTACGATTATCATTAAAAATGGTAAGTTAGATCCTGAAGCCTGTCGCTCAAAAGGTCTTGCAGCGGCAGATGTAGCTCTTAAATTGCGCGCTCAAGGAATCTTCCAACTGAAAGATGTCAAGAGAGCTGTGATTGAGCAAAATGGACAGCTGATTGTCGTAAGAATGGGTGACGAGAATCCTAAGTACCCAGTGATTACAGATGGCGTTGTCCAAGTTGAAATCTTAGAAACCATTGGCAAATCCGAGGAGTGGCTAACTGAGAAATTGAAAGAAGAAGGTTTCGAAGAAGTCTCAAATATCTTTATCGCTGAATATGATAAAGGTCAATTGAATATTGTAACCTATTAAAAAATAAACTGATGCTTTTCGTATCATTTTTTTGCTTTTTAGCATAAAAGGGTATATACTTAAATTAGTATCTGATGTAATTTAGATAATACAAAAAATTAACGGAGGTATCCCCCATGTCAATCGAAGAAAAATTCAACCAAGCTAAAGGTTCTGTCAAAGAAAGTTTTGGTAAACTTACTGGCGATACTAAAACTCAAGCGGAAGGAGCTGCAGAAAAAGTAGCTTCAAAAGCTAAAGAAGTTGCTGAAGATGCTAAAGAAGCTGTCGAAGGTGCAGTATCTGGCGTTAAAAACATCTTTAAAAAAGACGGAGAATAATTCTTTCTCGTCCTAAAAACATCAAAACTCTCCCTTCTCTTTCGAGAAAGGAGAGTTTTCTTTTATGGTTGACCACCAGGGCCACCATTCCCTTGAGGGCCACCGCCAGGTGCTCCTCCGCCTCCAGGCATAGAATTAACAATCTCAGTTTGTTTTTCACCGTTGAGGTAGATATCTCCACCTGTGTAGGTTGCTGTTCCGTCAAAGTCAAATCCTGTTTGACCAGTCATCTTAATAGTTCCACCTGTGACAGTGATATTACCGTTTGAGTCAATTGGATCCGTGTCCCCTTGACCAACTTCAACCGTCAAGTTCCCACCATTCATAGTGAAGAAAATTTCACTTTGTTGGTCGTTTTTGTTGGCCGCATTAACACCATCGTCTGTCGCGTAAATAGTAATGTCCCCACCGTTGATAGTGATTGACTTACCTTCGAGCCCTTCTGTAGAATTCTTAACGGTATAGGTTCCGCTATCGATGACCAAATCACCTGATGCGTGGATCCCATCATCCCCTGCAGTAACAGTTATAGTATTATCAGAGAGATACATGGTCCCAACAGATGTATCGTCATCATTATCTACCTTGACCCCATCTTCCTTAGCATCAATAGTCATGGTCGTTCCAGTGATGTTGAGTTCATCATTGACATTAAAAGCATCCCCAACTGCTGTTATATTGTAGGTTCCGCCAGTGATGTGAAGAGTATCGTTGACCTTGATACCATTATTTTTCTTACCATCTACATTGAGAGTTCCCTTCCCATTGATAGTCAAGTCCACTTTAGAAAAGAGAGCAGCATCAGCCTTGTCATCACTATTTGAAGCAGAATCTGAGAGGCTATTGGTTGTTCCATCTGCTAGCGTTAAATAAACATGACCAGCTGATTTGCAGAAATAGCAGCATTGGTATTGATCATGGTGACGCCATTCAGAACAATGTGTACATCATCAGAATTTCCAGCTTCGATCTTGATTTGAACTCCATCAGATTGACCAGATATGACATAGGTTCCTGCCTTAGAAATAGTAACAGTCGAACCTGATACGGCAACTCCGTCACCTGATACCTTCGCTGTTGATCCTGACAGAGTTACAGTTGCTGCTGTCTTTTCATCATAAGAAGTATCATAGTCCTTATCTGTAAAGTAACTTGTTTTCTTGGCGTTTGTAGTTGATGTCGTTGATGATGTTGTTGTACTATTGCTAGCTATTGTATTTGAAGTTGACTGGGCACATGCTGTTACCAGTGATAGAGTAGCAATCGTCGTTAATAAGAATGTCCATTTTTTTGTTTTCATACTCGTTTCCTCGTCTTTCATTTACATGATCCTAGTCTACGGGACTTTCCTAAAACAAGTCTGAACTTTTTCTGAAAGTTTTCTTAACCACATCCGAACTTCATTAATACTCATTGTTTATGGTAAAAAAAGAACAGCATCTTGCTGTTCTTTTAATTTTCTTTGACTGGAATTTCTTTGATAACTCGTGCTGGGTTGCCTGCCAGAACTACATTGTCACCAAAAGATTTAGTAATGACTGCTCCTGCTCCTGCAACAACGTTATCACCTAGTGTAACACCTGGAAGGACGATAACGCCACCTCCTGCCCAGAAGTTTACCAATCGTGATTGGTTTCCCAAATTCTAAACCTGAATTTCGTTCATCTGGATCCAGAGGATGAAGAGGTGTTAGAAACTGACAATTGGGGCCAATCATGGCATTATCACCAATGGTAATTGGACAAACATCCAACATGGTCAGGTTCCAATTGGAATAAAAATTTTCTCCCAAATGAATATTGACACCATAATCCACTACCAAACGAGTATTGACATAGAGGTTTTCACCAGTTGAGCCAAACCAGCCTTTGATGATTTCCATACCTTTTAGTGGATCGACTTCTTCATTAAAGGAGGCTTGCTTTTGTCGTGCTGTTTGTGCTAGAGCACGAAGTTCTGGATCGAACGGGCGATAGGGTTCTCCCGCAATCATTTTTTGGTATTCACTTTTCATATCTTGATATCCTTGTTTATTTTACAAGATTGTAGCATAGTTCTATCCTTAAAACAAGCAGCAAAGAGATAAAAAAACTAGTACATCTTTGGATGTACTAGTTTTTAATTAGAAAGGTGACTTTCTCACTATTCTACAGAGTTGATTAGTCTTCTTTCTTTTTACGAGCGATAAGTCCAAAACTACCCAAGACACCTAGTAAGCCGAGAGCAGCAAGATTGGCATTGTCCTCAGTACCAGTGTTTGGCAATTGAGGAGCAGTCTTAACTGTTTCTTCGACCACAGGAGTTGGATTAGCAGGAGTTTCTGGAGCTTCTGGTTTTTCTGAATCTGGAGTCGGTTCTGGATCTGGAGTTGGTTTCGGATCTGGAGTTGGTTCTGGATCTGGAGTTGGTTTCGGATCTGGAGTTGGCTCTGGATCTGGAGTTGGCTCTGGATCTGGAGTTGGTTTCGGATCTGGAGTTGGCTCTGGATCTGGAGTTGGTTTCGGATCTGGAGTTGGCTCTGGATCTGGAGTTGGTTTCGGATCTGGAGTTGGCTCTGGATCTGGAGTTGGTTTCGGATCTGGAGTTGGCTCTGGATCTGGAGTTGGTTTCGGATCTGGAGTTGGCTCTGGATCTGGAGTTGGCTCTGGATCTGGAGTTGGTTTCGGATCTGGAGTTGGCTCTGGATCTGGAGTTGGTTCTGGATCTGGAGTTGGTTTCGGATCTGGAGTTGGCTCTGGATCTGGAGTTGGCTCTGGATCTGGAGTTGGTTTCGGCTCTGGAGTTGGCTCTGGATCTGGAGTTGGTTCTGGATCTGGAGTTGGTTTCGGATCTGGAGTTGGCTCTGGATCTGGAGTTGGCTCTGGATCTGGAGTTGGTTTCGGATCTGGAGTTGGCTCTGGATCTGGAGTTGGTTTCGGATCTGGAGTTGGCTCTGGATCTGGAGTTGGTTTCGGATCTGGAGTTGGCTCTGGATCTGGAGTTGGCTCTGGATCTGGAGTTGGTTTCGGATCTGGAGTCTTAACCTTCTCATAAACGTGCTCTGTATCGCCGTTTGGAAGTTTCTTAGTCTCTACGAAGCGGTATCCTGGAATATCTTTCTTCGGTTGTTCGCCGTCTTCTGTTGGATATCCTGGAATTTCATTTCCGTCTTTATCCTTGTGACTAGTCTTCACTTTTTCGTAGACATGTTCTGTGTCACCGTTTGGAAGTTTCTTAGTCTCTACGAAGCGGTATCCTGGAATATCTTTCTTCGGTTGTTCGCCGTCTTCTGTTGGATATCCTGGAATTTCATTTCCGTCTTTATCCTTGTGACTAGTCTTCACTTTTTCGTAGACATGTTCTGTGTCGCCGTTTGGAAGTTTCTTAGTCTCTACGAAGCGGTATCCTGGAATATCTTTCTTCGGTTGTTCGCCGTCTTCTGTTGGATATCCTGGAATTTCATTTCCGTCTTTATCCTTGTGACTAGTCTTCACTTTTTCGTAGACATGTTCTGTGTCGCCGTTTGGAAGTTTCTTAGTCTCTACGAAGCGGTATCCTGGAATATCTTTCTTCGGTTGTTCGCCGTCTTCTATTGGATATCCTGGAATTTCATTTCCGTCTTTATCCTTGTGACTAGTCTTCACTTTTTCGTAGACATGTTCTGTGTCGCCGTTTGGAAGTTTCTTAGTCTCTACGAAGCGGTATCCTGGAATATCTTTCTTCGGTTGTTCGCCGTCTTCTGTTGGATATCCTGGAATTTCATTTCCGTCTTTATCCTTGTGACTAGTCTTCACTTTTTCGTAGACATGTTCTGTGTCGCCGTTTGGAAGTTTCTTAGTCTCTACGAAGCGGTATCCTGGAATATCTTTCTTCGGTTGTTCGCCGTCTTCTGTTGGATATCCTGGAATTTCATTTCCGTCTTTATCCTTGTGACTAGTCTTCACTTTTTCGTAGACATGTTCTGTGTCGCCGTTTGGAAGTTTCTTAGTCTCTACGAAGCGGTATCCTGGAATGTCTTTCTTAGGATTTTCGCCGTCTTCTGTTGGATATCCTGGAATTGCTTTACCTTCTTTATCTACAAACGTAGTAACTGGTGTTACTGTTGGTGTGTATGTTGCAGAAGCTTTTGTTCCGTTCATATCTTCACGAACAACTGTAACAGATGGAGCTGTTCCTGTAAATTCAGGTTCTGGTTTGAAGGTTACTGTTCCGTCTGGTGCTACTGTGTAAGTACCAACACCTGGAATAGTCTTAGTTGTTGAACCATCGTCAAATGTTGCTGGAACATCATCATTCATTGGGACACGGCTATCGCCTTCCTTGAATGTTGGTTTACCAGACTGTTCTTGACCTTTTGGTCCAATAGTTGTAGCTGGTTCTGCTGTTGGTGTTACTGGTGTAACTGTTGGTGTGTACTTAGCTGTAACTGGTGTACCGTTCTTGTCAACACGTTTAACAGTCACACCTGTTCCTGTTCCTGTAAATGATTTTTCTGGTACGAATGTAACTGTTCCATCTGGTGCTACTGTGTAGGTTCCTTCACCTGGAATCACCTTAGTTGTTGAACCATCTTCGAAGGTTGCAGGTGTATCATCATCCATTGGTACACTTGGGTCACCTTCTGTAAACTTAGGTTTACCTGTTTGTGTCTTACCTTGGATATCTGTTGATGTTGCTGGTTCTGCTGTTGGAACTACTGGAGTAATCTTAGGTGTGTAAGTTGTTTCTACAGCTGTTCCATTAGCGTCTTTGGCTTGAACCTTAACTGGAACAACATCACCTGAGTAAGATTTATCAGTTGGTGTAAATGTTACAACACCTGTTTCCTTATCAATTGTGAAGGTACCGATTTCTTTACCTTCTGGTGATTTAGCAACTACTGATGTAACTGGTTGACCATTTTCATCAAGAAGAGTAATCGTATCCTTGTCGATTGGTGCAACTGGATCTCCTTCTGTGAAGGTTACTGTACCAGTTTGAACCACGCCTTGAGGAGCTACTGATTCAGCAGGAGTCGCTGTCGGTGTTACTGGTGTTACTGTTGGTGTGTACTTAGCTGTTACTGGTGTACCATTCTTATCAACACGTTTAACTGTTACGCCTGTTCCTGTGCCTGTGAATGATTTCTCTGGGACAAATGTTACAGTTCCATCTGGTGCTACTGTATATGTTCCTTCACCTGGGATTACCTTAGTTGTTGAACCATCTTCGAAGGTTGCTGGTGTATCATCATCCATTGGAACTACTGGATCACCTTCTGTAAACTTAGGTTTACCTGTTTGGGTTTGACCTTGTTTATCAGTTGAAGTAGCATCTTCAGCTGTTGGAACAACTGGAGTAATCTTAGGTGTGTAAGTTGTTTCTACAGCAGTACCGTTAGCATCTTTAGCTTGAACCTTAACTGGAACAACATCACCTGAGTATGACTTGTCAGTTGGTGTGAAGGTTACAACACCTGTTTCCTTATCAACTGTGAAGGTACCGATCTCTTTACCTTCTGGAGATTTAGCAACTACTGATGCAGCTGGTTGACCATTTTCGTCAAGAAGAGTGATAGTATCCTTGTCGATTGGTGCTACTGGGTCACCTTCTGTGAAGGTTACTGTACCAGTTTGAACCACACCTTGAGGTGCTACTGATTCAGCTGGTGTTGCAGTTGGTGTTACTGGGGTTACAGTTGGTGTGTACTTAGCTGTTACCGGTGTACCGTTCTTGTCAACACGTTTAACAGTCACACCTGTTCCTGTGCCTGTGAATGATTTTTCTGGTACGAATGTTACAGTTCCGTCTGGTGCTACTGTGTAGGTTCCTTCACCTGGGATAGTCTTCGTTGTTGAACCATCTTCAAATGTTGCTGGAACATCGTCATCCATTGGTACGTTTGAGTTACCTGGTGTGAATGTTGGTTTACCAGATTGTGTTTGACCTTGTTTATCAGTTGAAGTAGCGTCTTCAGCTGTTGGTGTTACTGGGGTTACAGTTGGTGTGTACTTAGCAGTAACTGGTGTACCGTTCTTATCGACACGTTTAACAGTCACGCCTGTTCCTGTGCCTGTGAATGATTTCTCTGGGACAAATGTGACTGTTCCATCCGGAGCTACTGTGTAGGTTCCTTCACCTGGAATTGTCTTCGTTGTTGAACCATCTTCGAAGGTTGCAGGTGTATCATCATCCATTGGTACACGGCTATCGCCTTCAGTAAATACAGGTTTACCAGTTTGTGTAGCACCTTTGGATATCTGTAGTTTCAACTGGTGTTGCAGTTGGTGTTACTGGTGTAACTGTTGGTGTGTAGGTTGTTGAAGCTTTTGTTCCGTTCTTATCTTCGCGGACAACTGTCACAGCTGGTGCAGTTCCGACAAATGATTTTTCAGGAACAAATGTTACTGTTCCGTCTGGTGCTACTGTGTAAGTACCAACACCTTCAACTGTCTTAGTTGTTGAACCATCTTCAAATGTTGCTGGAACATCTTCGTTGATTGGAACAGTTTTTCTACTCCATCAACCGTTACAGTTCCACCCTTGAATTCAGGCTTACCTTTTTGAGTTGCGCCTTGGATGTCTGTTGTTTCTGCTGGTGTCGCAGTTGGTGTTACTGGAACAATCTCAGGTGTGTAAGTTGTATCCACCTTGATTCCGTTTGAGCTTTCAGCTTGAACCTTAACAGGAGTTACTTTACCTGTGTAAGACTTATCAGTTGGTGTGAATGTTACAGTACCAGTTGCTGGGTCGATCGTGAAGGTACCGATTGGTGTTGTTCCATCTTCAGCATAAGCTGGTGTCGTTGAAACTTCGTTACCATCTTTATCTAGCAATGTGTAGCTATTATCTTTAATGGTAATAGCTTTATCTTCACCATTTACTTGAACAGTTGTTCCTGCAAAGGTTGGTGTACCGGTTTGAGTCGCACCTTGGATATCTTTTGAAGTTGCAGGGCTTGCAGTTGGAACTGCTGGCACAACCGTTGGTGTGTAGGTCGCATCTGAAGTAATGGTTGCAGTCTTACCATTAGCATTTGTAATAGTAGCAGTTGCCTGAACAGTTACTCCTTTTGCAGTACCGACAAAGTCTTTTTCTGGCGTAAATGTTACTGCTCCTGTAGTAGGATCAATAGTGTAAGTTCCTTCTCCTGGAACTGTCACAGTAGTTTCATCAGTAGGTTGACCAGTTGCTGGATCTACCAATTTCTTACTTGTGATTTTTGCAGTCTTATCGTTGCTCAACTCAAATGTAGGAGTTTGAGTTTGTGGAACGTTTTGGACGTCCTCAGACACTTTATCTGTTGGTGTGATCGTAATTGGAGTTACGGTTGGTGTATAAGTAGCAGAAACTTTCGTTCTGTTCTTATCCTCACGAACCACTGTTACTGCCGGCGCAGTCCCAGTGAAGTTAGGTTCTGGAACGAAGGCTACAGTACCATCTGGTGCTACTGTAAACTTACCAACTCCGTCTACAGTCTTAGTCGTTGAACCATCGTCAAAGGTTGCTGGAACATCTTCATTAATAGCAACTGTTTTTTCAACACCATCAATATCAACAGTTCCACCCTTAAATTCTGGTTTACCAATTTGAGTAGCTCCTTGAACGTCTGTAGTTTCTGCTGGGGTTGCTGTTGGTGTTACTGGGACAACAGTTGGTGTGTACTTAGCTGTAACCACTGTGCCATTCTTATCAACACGTTTAACTGTTACCCCTTTAGCAGTTCCAGTAAAGGACTTCTCTGGTTTAAAGGTTACAGTCCCATCAGGTTGGATAGCGTAGCTTCCCTGACCTGGAACAACACGAATGATTGAACCGTCGTCAAAGGTTGCTGGAACAGCTTCGTTGATTGGAACAGTTTTTTCTACTCCATCAACCGTTACAGTTCCACCCTTGAATTCAGGCTTACCTTTTTGAGTTGCGCCTTGAACATCTGTTGTTTCTGCTGGTGTCGCAGTTGGTGTTACTGGAACAATCTCAGGTGTGTAAGTTGTATCCACCTTGATTCCGTTTGAGCTTTCAGCTTGAACCTTAACAGGAGTTACTTTACCTGTGTAAGACTTATCAGTTGGTGTGAATGTTACAGTACCAGTTGCTGGGTTGATCGCGAATGTACCGATTGGTGTTGTTCCATCTTCAGCATAAGCTGGTGTAGTTGAAACTTCGTTACCATCTTTATCTAGCAATGTGTAGCTATTGTCTTTAATGGTAATAGCTTTATCTTCACCATTTACTTGAACAGTTGTTCCTGCAAAGGTTGGTGTACCGGTTTGAGTCGCACCTTGGATATCTTTTGAAGTTGCAGGGCTTGCAGTTGGAACTGCTGGCACAACCGTTGGTGTGTAGGTCGCATCTGAAGTAATGGTTGCAGTCTTACCATTAGCATTTGTAATAGTAGCAGTTGCCTGAACAGTTACTCCTTTTGCAGTACCGACAAAGTCTTTTTCTGGCGTAAATGTTACTGCTCCAGTCGTTGGGTCGATAGTATAGCTACCTTCACCTGCTACTGTCACTGTTGTTTCATCAGTTGGTTGACCAGTTGCGGGATCCACCAATTTCTTACTTGTGATTTTCGCAGTCTTATCGTTGCTCAACTCAAATGTAGGTGTTTGTGTTTGAGGAACATTTTGAACATCCTCAGAAACCTTGTTTGTAGGAGTCACCGTGATTGGAGTTACAGTCGGAGTGTACTTAGCTGTAGCAGTCTTGAGGTATTCATCACGAACTGTTCCATCTTTATCTCTTCCGACAGGAGCAGTCAATGACACCGTAACACCTCTTGCAGTACCAGTAAATCCTGGCTCTGGAACAAAGGTTACTTTCCCAGTTGCATCGTCAATGCTGTAAGTTCCTTCGCCTGCTACTGTTACAGAGGTTGCATTGGTTACTTGACCAGTCGCTGGGTCCACCAATTTAGCAGGGTATTCCAAGCTTGGAGTGACAGAGATCTTGTCGCCATTAGCATTAGTTGTAGTTGTGTTAAAGGTTGGTGTACCAGTTTGAGTCGCACCTTGGACATCAGTTGAAGTCTTATCAACCCCCTCAATTTCCGTTGGTGTAACAGTTGGGATGTAAAGCCCATCCATTGTGTTTAATACTGTATCAACGTTTGCTTCCTTATCAGGGAATTTAGTTGACCAACCTGTGTCATAGCCATTGCTATCTGTACGACGGATAGAGATTCCATCAGCGGTGCCTAGGAATTTATCTTCTGGGATGAACTCCACATCAACAGAAGTTCCGTTTGGAGTGATCTTATATTTCCCTTGACCAGCTACAGCATAGTAGCCATCTGCGCCAGGTGTTACGACTTGCCCTGTACGGTTATCGATCATTTGTGGAGCTACTGTTTCATCAATTTTTGCTGACTCAGTTAGGCTATAGCCTTGCAAACCTCGAGCAGTAAAGGCAACGGTTGCTGTTTGTTTGGCACCTTGAGGACCAGTTGTTTCTTTGACTTCTCCTTTTGGTGGGTGAGTGATTTGAGTTTTAAAGTCCTCAACCTCCCCTGAAAAGGCCATTCCTGTCGGACTCTCAATTTGAGCAGCATCCTTAGCAATTCGTAACCGTACTCCTAGTTCGTTGACACTAGGATCGATATAGGTTTTGCTCTTGGTGAATCTTAGGGTAACGGCTCCATCCTTAGTAATGGTTGCTAAATCAGAGCGTTCGTCTTCATCAAAGGTACCGTTTTGGTTAAAGTCAACCCAACCATAAATATTGGCTTGAGGCGCCCCGTCTGTATGAGCTTCAACAGTAATCGTATAATTCCCTGGTTTTGTACGATCCATCTTGATCAACTCATTGGTTTTTCCTTTGAGGTCATTCGGAAGCAATTGGTCGATGCCTTCATCCGCAGTGGTCGCCTTGTCATCACCAGTCCAATCAAGGGTATTGTTTCATCCATATCGGGACTCAAGTGACCGAGATAAGGTTGGTTTACTTTCTTACCGGTAATCCCATCAACAGTTGCAATTGAATGAACTGCCTTACCGTATGATTCAGGCGCATCTCCTTCATCAAGTGGGAAGAAACCAAGCATTGCTGATTGTTTACCTGAAGATGCGATATATAATCCAATTTCAGAAGCACCACGTGTCATTACAATAGGTACGGCAATCGTGCGTGCAGAAACGTTAGGACCAAATACGCCTGTTCCTAAACCACCTGTCTTCAAGTCTGCGCTTCCATAGTATTTCCATGCTACAGTTTTCCCTTCTTCACCCACACCAGTTGCTCTACGTAAAAGGTTTAAGTTAAGTCCATTAATGTTAACTCCCTCAATATTTACAACGTTATTAGGTTTTGTAGGATCGAATAAGTTATTTGTATCTTGAGGAACATAGTTTTTCGTATTTGAGTTATTATTTTTTAACCATTCCCCAACATGTTGCCAACCTGAACCGTTTGTAGTGAAGAGTACTAACTCACCTGGGTTAGCTGACTCCCCATCCGCCATGACAATAGCAGGTTTGACCACTTTTCCGCGGAAGGTCGCAGAAATTTCAAACTGAACACCGATATTTCCACCGTTGAATTCTGAAGAAATCGTAGTTTGTTTATTACCAGTATCAATCCCTTCATGACGGATTTCAGTCCATCTATTTTGTGGATCCGCAATTACTTTTGCTTCTTCTTTATTATTAAAAGCAGCTTTTGTTGTTGCATCAAGAATAGAGTTGATATATCCATTTTTTGCATTTGGATCATAGGTTGCTTTTTCTGCTTCTGTTGCTCCTCGCTCTTCAAGACGTTTTATAGAGTTCAGTTGCTTGGAATGGTTTCAAAGACTTAACCTTGATGGTAACTACATAGCCTGGCATTATTTCCTTTGTATAGGTAGCACCAACTTGGAGTGCAAGTTTGCCATCTGACGTTGTCGTTGTACCTGTCCAGTTAGCCTTATCCCCAAAGTCCAACCATGAGATTTGACTCGCCAAATCCGCTGCTTTTATATTTGTTGTAAAGCCAGGCTTTTCAACTTTCGGAGTTGAAGTTGCGTCCTCAACGTCTGCACCAATTCCAGTAGCTGTTGCCGTATCTGCACGGAAGGCAGTATTCTTATCAATCTCTTTACCATTACGAGGGTCGTTTTTACCTGTATTCGCAATTGAATTTGTACCTTCAGCTGGTTTTGTGTTTTCTGCAGGTTTACCTGTAGTGGCTTCTGTCTTTTCAGGAGCTGCTACTTCTGTTTCGGCTACAGCTTTTTCTTTGTTTTTAAGTTTAGAATTGACAATTGTTACAAGTGATTGGTAAGCTGCATCCAATTCAGCTTGGCTTGTAGCAGAAGCCAGAACATTCTGAGCGTTAGCAAGACCTACTTTAAGAATTTCAACGCTCTCGTCCGTCTTGTTGCTGTATTTACCGTTTGCCAAGTTTGCTTCAATTTCAGCAACGTAAGCTGCCAATTTTTCGCTATTTAGCTCAGGTTTTACTTCAGTAGAAACTGCAGGTGCTGCTTCTGCTTGGTACGTTACTTCTTTAGCAGGTGCTGCTTCTGTAGTTTGAGGAGTTTCTGCCTTGTCAACTTCTGTTGTAGCTACAACTCCATCAGCTTGTTTCTTCAGTTACTTCATCAGCTCCAACACCTGTAGCTGTTCCAAGCATGACTAAAGTTCCTAGTAAAACTGAACAAACTCCTACATTTAACTTACGAATCGAAAATCGACTAATACGGTCATTAAACAAATCATTTTTCACTAACATTACCTCCAAGTTGCATAAAATTTAACTTAGTTTAGAATAAATATGTATTTACTATTTATTATTTTTTTCGTAAACTACCCGCTGTTATATTTTATCATGCCAGTCCTTGAATACCAAGCATTTTGCTCAATTTTTTTGGAAAAAAATTTTTTTCTACTTTTATAGCTCAAATTATTTTGTAAATCATATAAAAAAATCAATATACCTTTTCTATATATTTAATACAAAAAAAGAGGGAAGACCCTCTTTTTGTTTAAGCATTAGTTTATTCGCTTACTTCAACAGTTTCAACGACTTCTTCTACAGTCGTATCAACTGGAGCTTCTTCTTGTGAAGATGCTAGGTAAGACTCTTCGTTGACTGCTTGTGGTTCAAGGTTACGGTAACGTGCCATACCTGTACCAGCTGGGATAATCTTACCGATAATAACATTTTCCTTGAGACCAAGGAGATGGTCTTTCTTACCACGGATAGCCGCATCTGTAAGGACACGAGTTGTTTCCTGGAAGGAAGCAGCTGACAAGAAACTATTTGTTTCAAGTGAGGCTTTGGTAATTCCCATAAGGACTGGGCGACCAGTTGCTGGAACACCACCTGCGACAAGAACATCTTTGTTGGCATCTGTAAAGTCGTTGATGTCCATGAGGGTACCCATGAGAAGGTCTGTGTCACCTGGATCCATGACACGAACTTTACGGATCATTTGACGAACCATTACCTCGATGTGTTTGTCTCCGATTTCTACCCCTTGGCTACGGTATACTTTTTGTACTTCACCGAGGAGGTAAGTTTCAACTGACAAGACATCACGTACAGCAAGGAGACGTTTTGGTTGGATAGAACCTTCTGTCAAGGCTGCACCGCGAGAGACTTGGTCTCCAACTTCGACACGCATACGTGCTGTAAATGGAACCACGTACTCACCTTCGCCAGTTTCACCTTTAACGAAGACTTTCTTAGTACGAGTTGAAGCATCTTCTTCGATTGCTGTAACTTCCCCTTTGACTTCTGTGATGACCGCTTCCCCTTTAGGATTGCGAGCTTCAAAGATTTCTTGGACACGAGGAAGACCCTGAGTGATATCGGTATTTGAGGCAACCCCACCCGTGTGGAAGGTACGCATTGTAAGCTGTGTACCAGGTTCCCCGATAGATTGGGCAGCGATTGTACCAACTGCTTCACCAACTTCAACCGCATCACCAGTCGCCAAGTTGATACCGTAACAGTGACGGCAGACACCATGACGAGTGTTACATGTAAATACTGAGCGGATGGTTACTTCTTCAACACCAGCATTGACGATTTCACGCGCCTTGTCTTCTGTAATCAATTCATTTGGACCGATGATAACAGCGCCAGTTTCTGGGTGTTTAACAGTTTTCTTAGTGTAACGACCATTGAGACGTTCTTCAAGAGACTCAATCATCTCTTTACCTTCAGTAATAGAACGAATCAAGAGACCACGGTCAGTTCCACAGTCGTCCTCACGGATGATAACATCTTGGGCAACGTCAACCAAACGACGAGTCAAGTAACCTGAGTCGGCTGTCTTAAGGGCCGTATCGGTCATACCTTTACGGGCACCGTGAGTTGAGAAGAACATTTCGAGTACTGACAAACCTTCGCGGAAGTTTGAAAGGATTGGCAATTCCATGATACGTCCGTTCGGAGCAGCCATCAGGCCACGCATACCGGCAAGCTGTGAGAAGTTTGAGATGTTACCACGGGCTCCAGAGTCCATCATCATAACGATAGGGTTCTTAGGATCTTGGTTGGCAACCAAACGTTTCTCGAGTTTTTCACGGGCAGCACGCCATTCAGCTGTAACAGCATTGTAGCGTTCGTCATCTGTGATCATACCACGACGGAATTGTTTTGTGATTTGTTCTACACGTTTGTGTGATTCTTCGATGATTTCAGCCTTGTCTTCAACGACTGGAATATCAGCGATACCCACTGTCAAACCTGCAAGAGTTGAATGGTGGTAACCGAGGTTCTTCATACGGTCAAGTAGGGCAGATGTTTCTGTCGTACGGAAACGTTTGAAGATTTCAGCGATGATATTTCCAAGGTTTTTCTTCTTGAATGGTGGGTTGAGTTCAAGGCCATCGATAGCTTCCTTGATATTTCCACCTAGTGGCAAGAAGTACTTAGCCGGAACACCTTCTGTCAAGTTTGTGTTTGTTGGTTCTTGCAAGTATGGTAAACCTTCTGGCATGATATCGTTGAAGAGGATTTTACCAACAGTTGTAAGCAAGATTTTGTGTTTTTGCTCTTCTGTCCATGGTTTGTTAAGGCTATCTGTCGCGATACCAACACGTGAGTGGAGGTGAACATAACCATTACGGTAAGCCATGACAGCTTCGTCACGATCTTTGAAGACCATACCTTCGCCTTCACGACCAGCTTCTTCCATAGTCAAGTAGTAGTTACCCAAAACCATGTCCTGAGATGGAGTAACAACTGGTTTACCATCTTTAGGGTTCAAGATATGCTCAGCAGCAAGCATCAAGATACGAGCTTCTGCTTGGGCTTCTTCTGAAGAGGTACGTGGATAGCCATTTGGTCACCGTCAAAGTCGGCATTGTAGGCTTCACAGACAAGCGGGTGCAAGCGAAGGGCTTTACCGTCAATCAAGACAGGTTCAAAGGCTTGGATACCCAAACGGTGAAGGGTAGGTGCGCGGTTCAAAAGTACTGGGTGTTCTTTGATCACTTCTTCGAGGATATCCCAGATACGTTCATCTCCACGTTCTACCAAGCGTTTAGCCGCTTTAACGTTTTGAACGATATCACGAGCGACAATTTCACGCATAACGAATGGTTTAAAGAGCTCGATTGCCATTTCACGTGGTACACCACATTGGTACATCTTAAGAGTTGGACCAACGGCAATAACAGAACGTCCTGAGAAGTCAACACGTTTACCGAGCAAGTTTTGACGGAAGCGTCCTTGTTTCCCTTTGAGCATGTGGCTCAATGATTTAAGTGGACGGCTACCTGGTCCTGTAATTGGACGACCACGACGGCCATTGTCAATCAAAGCGTCAACCGCTTCTTGAAGCATACGCTTCTCATTTTGAACGATGATCCCTGGCGCGTTCAACTCAAGCAAACGAGCCAAACGATTGTTACGGTTGATAACACGACGGTAAAGGTCGTTCAAGTCAGATGAGGCAAAACGGCCACCATCCAACTGCAACATTGGACGAAGATCTGGTGGAATAACTGGAAGGATGTTAAGAACCATCCATTCAGGCTTGTTTCCAGACTTGTGGAAAGCATCCAAAACATCTAAACGACGGATAGCTTTCACACGTTTTTGTCCAGTAGCTGTTTTCAACTCTTCTTTGAGTTCAGCAATTTCTTTTTCAAGATCTACTTGTTTCAAGAGGTCTTGGATTGCTTCGGCACCCATTTTGGCAACGAATGAACCATGACCAAACTCACGCAAGCGTTCACGGTATTCGCGCTCTGTCATGATAGACTTGTGCTCAAGTGGTGTATCTTTTGGATCAATTACCACGTAAGCAGCAAAGTAGATAACTTCCTCGAGGGCACGAGGACTCATGTCAAGGGTCAAGCCCATACGGCTTGGAATCCCCTTGAAATACCAGATATGAGATACAGGAGCTTTTAACTCGATGTGTCCCATACGTTCACGACGAACTTTTGTACGCGTTACTTCAACACCACAACGGTCACAAACAATCCCTCTGTAACGAATGCGTTTGTATTTGCCACAAGCACATTCCCAGTCTTTTGTAGGACCAAAGATGACTTCGTCAAAGAGTCCTTCACGTTCTGGTTTCAACGTACGGTAATTGATTGTTTCAGGTTTTTTGACTTCTCCATAAGACCATGAACGGACTTTGCTTGGAGAAGCTAGTGTGATTTGCATACTTTTAAAACGATTTACATCAACCACTATTTCTTCCCTTTCTATTATAAGTGAACTGCTTATTCTTGTTCAGCAGCTTCTTCTGTTGTTTCCGCTTTTGCATTTTCTTCTGCTTCAAAGGCTGCTTTAGCCTCTTGAGCTGCTCTTTCGCGGGCTTTTTCAAGGTCATCTACGTGGATGACATCTTCGTCCATTCCTTCATCAAGGTCACGAAGTTCCACTTCTTGATCGTCTTCGTCAAGACACGCATGTCAAGACCAAGAGATTGCAATTCTTTTACAAGAACTCGGAATGATTCTGGAACACCTGGTTTTGGAATTGGTTTTCCTTTTGTAATAGCTTCATAAGCTTTCAAACGTCCGTTGATATCGTCAGACTTGTAAGTCAAGATTTCTTGAAGGACATTTGACGCACCATAGGCTTCAAGCGCCCAAACCTCCATCTCACCGAAACGTTGTCCACCAAACTGAGCTTTACCTCCGAGTGGTTGTTGTGTAACGGTTGAGTATGGTCCGACTGAACGAGCGTGCAATTTATCATCAACCATGTGGTGAAGTTTGATCATGTACATGACCCCAACTGACACACGGTTATCAAATGGTTCACCAGTACGTCCATCGTATAGGATAGTCTTAGCGTCGCTATCCATGCCTGCTTCTTTGACAGTGTCCCAAAGATCTTCAGAACTTGCTCCGTCAAAGACTGGTGTTGCGATGTGGATGCCAAGAGTACGAGCTGCCATACCAAGGTGAAGCTCCATAACCTGACCGATATTCATACGTGATGGTACCCCAAGTGGGTTCAACATGATATCGACTGGAGTTCCATCTGGAAGGTAAGGCATGTCTTCTACAGGAACGATACGAGAGACAACCCCTTTGTTTCCGTGACGTCCGGCCATCTTATCTCCGACCTTGATCTTACGTTTTTGAGCGATGTAGACGCGAACTAGCATGTTAACACCTGATTGCAACTCATCACCATTTGCACGTGTAAAGATTTTAACATCACGAACGACACCATCGGCACCGTGTGGTACACGAAGGGAAGTGTCACGAACTTCACGAGATTTGTCACCGAAGATAGCGTGCAAGAGACGCTCTTCAGCAGAAAGATCTTTTTCACCTTTAGGTGTTACTTTACCGACAAGGATATCCCCTTCTTTAACCTCAGCACCGATACGGATGATACCCATTTCGTCGAGGTCTTTAAGGGCATCTTCACCAACGTTTGGAATTTCACGAGTGATTTCTTCAGGCCCAAGCTTTGTATCGCGAGTTTCTGATTCGTATTCTTCGAGGTGAACAGATGTGTAAACATCGTCTTTCACCAAGCGTTCGCTCATGATAACGGCATCCTCGAAGTTGTAACCTTCCCATGTCATGTAGGCAACGATTGGGTTTTGTCCAAGCGCCATCTCACCTTTCTCCATAGAAGGTCCATCAGCGATAAAGTCACCTTTTTCGATGACATCGCCAACACGAACAAGAGTACGTTGGTTATAAGCAGTACCTGAGTTTGAACGACGGAATTTTTGGATGTGGTAAACATCAAGGGAACCATCTTCACGACGAACTTCTACTTTGTCCGCATCCGCATAGGTAACCTTACCACCATGTTGTGCAATAACTGCAGCTCCTGAGTCATGGGCTGCTTGGTATTCCATACCAGTACCAACGAAAGGCGCTTTAGGATCAATCAACGGAACAGCCTGACGTTGCATGTTGGCACCCATGAGGGCACGGTTGGAGTCATCGTTTTCCAAGAAAGGAATACATGCTGTCGCAACGGCAACTACCTGTTTAGGAGAAACGTCCATGTAATCTACACTAGATGCTGGATATTCTTGGTTAACCCCTTGGTGACGTCCCATGACAACTTTTTCAGCAAAAGTTCCATCTGCATTCAATTTAGAGTTAGCCTGCGCTACTGTATATTCATCTTCTTCATCGGCAGTCAACCAAACAATTTCGTTGGTAACTTTCCAGTTGCACGGTCAACCTTACGGTATGGTGTTTGAATGAAACCATACTTGTTGAGGTGTCCGTAAGAAGACAAGTTGTTGATCAAACCGATGTTTGGTCCTTCAGGTGTTTCGATTGGACACATACGACCATAGTGAGTGTAGTGCACGTCACGCACTTCATATCCAGCGCGGTCACGTGTCAAACCACCAGGCCCTAAGGCAGACAAACGACGTTTGTGAGACAACTCAGAAAGTGGGTTGTGTTGGTCCATGAACTGTGACAATTGTGAAGAACCAAAGAATTCTTTGATCGCTGCAGTCACTGGACGGATGTTAATGATTTGTTGAGGTGTCAATACTTCGTTATCTTGAACAGACATACGTTCACGAACATTACGTTCCATACGTGAAAGTCCAAGACGTACTTGGTTGGCAAGCAATTCACCAACAGCACGAATACGACGGTTTCCGAGGTGGTCGATATCATCGATACGACCGATGCCTTCAGCCAAGTTAAGGAAGTAGCTCATTTCGGCAAGGATATCTGCCGGAGTGATAGTGCGAACTTTATCATCTGGATTTGCATTTCCGATGATTGTTACAACACGGTCTGGATCAGTTGGTGCCACAACCTTGAATTTTTGAAGAACAACTGGTTCTGTCAAAACAGCTGAGTCATTTGGAGTGTAGACAATCTTATTCAAGTCGCCATCCAAGTGACTTTCGATGCTCTCGATAACATCACGAGTCATGACAGTCCCTTTTTCTACCAAAATTTCACCAGTTTCAGGATCTACCAATGGCTCTGCAATCGTAAGATTGAGCAAGCGAGTCTTGATATTGAGTTTCTTGTTAATCTTGTAGCGTCCAACAGCTGCCAAGTCATAACGACGTGGGTCGAAGAAACGAGCTACAAGCAAGGTACGTGAACTCTCAGCAGTTTTTGGTTCACCTGGACGAAGACGCTCATAAATTTCTTTCAAAGCTTCGTCTGTACGAGAGTCCATTGGGTTTTTATGGATATCTTTTTCAACAGTGTTGCGAACCAACTCGCTGTCACCAAAGATATCAAAGATTTCGTCATCACCTGAGAAACCAAGTGCACGAACCAAAGTCGTAAATGGAATTTTACGAGTACGGTCGATACGAGTGTAGGCGATGTCTTTTGAGTCACTTTCCAGTTCCAACCAAGCTCCACGGTTAGGGATTACAGTTGAACCGTAGCCCACTTTACCGTTTTTGTCTACTTTGTCATTAAAGTAAACACCTGGAGAACGCACCAACTGTGATACGATAATACGTTCACCACCGTTGATGATGAAAGTACCCATCTCAGTCATGATGGGGAAATCTCCAAAGAAGACTTCTTGAGTTTTGATTTCGCCAGTTTCTTTGTTAATCAAGCGGAAAGTTACAAAGATTGGTGCTGAATAACTTGCATCATGGATGCGAGCTTCTTCAAGCGTATATTTAGGTTCTTTGATTTCGTAGCCAACAAATTCCAACTCCATTGTTTCTGTGAAGTTTGAAATTGGCAATACATCTTCAAACACTTCCTTCAGACCATGGTCTAGGAAATCTTTAAATGAATCAGTTTGAATTTCAATCAAATTTGGTAAGTCAAGAACTTCTTTGATTCTTGAAAAACTACGACGGGTACGATGTTTCCCGTATTGAACGTCATGTCCTGCCAAGATGATTCTCCTTTGTAAATAAAGTTCCAAGCTTAGTCACCTAAGCTAATAATTATCGTTTAATGGTTCTAAAACCCCTATCAACTTATCCCCCTTGACTAATTTTTCAGAATCTTTAAATCTCTGTTACAGATGCAAAAAATACCGAAAAAAAACACAAAAAGAGCAGTTAAATCTGACTTTTTTCAGGAGATTTAACTGCTGTGAGCCTTGTCCGGACAATATTTCAGACAAAACCTACGACAAATGATTACTCATATTATACTTGATTTGCTCTGATTTTTCAAGGGCTTTGCTTGTTTTTTTCTTGCCTTAGTATAGATGGTCTTCGTTTTCTGAAAAGGTAATTTTCTAGAAAACTAGTTGTTGAATAAATAGGACAGGTTTTATTCCTTAACCTAGCAACCAACTAAAAAATTCTCTCTTTAGTTTGTAAGTTGGCATCTTGTATACTGAAAATGAATAAAACAATTTAATAAAAAAGAGATAACACTAATCAATGCAACTTGCTTGACAAAAGCTTGACTTCATGGTTTAATATACCCCATAAGGGTATATTTGGAGGTGCCTATGTTTCACTTATTATTTACAAAAATTGACAGTATTTCGACCAGCGAGTTAGAAGCTAAACTCAGAGAACCGATTCAGCTACTGGATGTTCGGACGCCTATGGAATTCCGTAGAGGTCATATCAAAAATGCCAAGAATGTCCCTCTATCCGAAATCGGATCTTATGCACCAGCGACAAAAGAAACACTCTATGTCATTTGTCATTCTGGTGTGCGAAGCAAACTAGCTGCGAAGAAGCTAAAGAAAAAAGGCTATGATGTCATCAATGTACGAGGCGGTATGAGCGCTTGGACAGGTAAGGTCATCTAAAAGTTTAAAGGAGAAGGCCAATGAAAATTATCATTGTCGGGGGAGTTGCAGGCGGAATGTCAGCAGCAACCCGTCTCAGACGCCTCATGGAAGACGCTGAGATTGTTATTTTTGAGAAAGGGCCCTTTGTTTCCTTTGCCAACTGTGGCCTTCCTTACTATGTTTCAGGAGAAATTGCAAACCGTGATAGTTTATTGGTCCAAACTCCTGAAAGTCTCAAGGTACGCTTTAACCTCGATGTGCGACCATTTCACGAGGTCATCCAGATTTCGCCAGAAGAACACACTGTGACTGTACGACACGATGGACAGGAATTCACAGAAAGCTACGACAAGCTGATCCTCTCTCCAGGGGCTAAACCATTTGTTCCTACCATTGAAGGCTTGGCAGAAGCTAAGAATGCCTACACGCTTCGCAATGTTCCTGATCTCGATGAAATTGTGGCAGCCTTGGACAATCATCCAAAAGAAGCTGTCGTTATCGGTGCAGGCTTTATCGGGCTTGAAATGGCTGAAAACCTGTCGAAACGGGGATTGCAAGTCACCATTGTGGAGAAAGCCCCCCATGTCTTGCCACCATTAGATCAGGAAATGGCAGCCTTTGTCCAAGCAGAATTACTGGCAAACGGTGTCCGTGTTATCACTTCTCAGTCTGCGACTCGATTTGAAGACCAAGGAAAAATCATCGTTCTCGAAAACGGGCAAAAGATCACTTCTGACCTCACCATCCTTTCTGTCGGTGTTGAACCTGAAAACGGACTGGCCAAAGCTGCGGGGATTGAACTGGGACTTCGTGGTGGAATCCTGGTCGATAAACATTATGAAACCAGTCAAAAAGATATTTTTGCAGTTGGGGATGCCATCGTCGTCAAGCAAGAGATTACGGGCCTAGACGCTCTCATCTCTCTCGCTTCTCCTGCCAATCGTCAGGGACGCCAAGTCGCGGACGTCATCGCAGGACTCAACCGTACTAACAAGGGTAGTATCGGTACTGCTATCGTTCGTGCTTTTGGTATATCCGCTGCTTCGACAGGTCTTAGCGAGCGCACTCTTCGTGACAATCAACTCTCATACAAGGCAATTCATGTCAGCGGGAAAGACCACGCTGGTTATTATCCAGGTGCTACTGATATCACCTTAAAGCTCCTCTTTGACCCAACCAGTGGTAAGATTTATGGTGCCCAAGGTGTCGGAGCTAAAGGAGTTGACAAGCGAATTGACATCCTCGCAACAGCTATAAAGGCACATCTCACTGTCTTTGATTTACCAGAATTAGAGTTTACTTATGCACCGCCATTTGGTTCTGCCAAAGATCCAGTAAATATGCTGGGCTACGCAGCCTTGAACCTTATCGAAGGTCTCAGCAACAACGTTCAATGGTACCAGCTCGAAGGCGAACTGGCTAAGGGAAAGAAATTTCTAGATGTACGGACAAGTAGCGAATTCCAGAGTGGTCGACTTAAGGTTGACACCATTCACATCCCCCTAAACGAACTACGGGAACGCTTGGATGAACTAGACAAGAACCAAGCCTACATCGTTAGCTGCCACAGTGGGTTGCGCAGTTATATCGCAGAGCGTATCCTCAAGCAAGCAGGATTTACCGTCCAAAACCTTGACGGCGCTTATTCACTATACAAAATGGCTAACCCAGAAGGAGTAGAATATGGTAACTAATATCAGCATGGCTGACTTTTATGAAAAATATCAACATGAACATCTAGATCTTATCGATGTCCGTGAAGTACATGAATTCCAAGCAGGACATGCACCAGGTGCCAAAAATCTTCCGTTAAGTACCTTGGAGCAAGTCTACAAAGAACTCAAACCTGACCATGAGTACCATGTCATCTGTCAAGGTGGAGTGCGTTCTGCCTCTGCCTGTCAATTTCTCAGCGCCCAAGGCCTCACCGTTACCAATGTAGAAGGTGGCATGAATGCCTGGCCCGGTGATGTAGAATAAATCAAATACAAAAAGAGCAGTTGGTTTACTCTAAAGAAAACTAACTGCTCTTTTACTATTCTATCAACTTTTCAAGGAAGCCTTTATTCTGTTACTTTCGTTTAATCAAGTATTTAACTGCCTTTTCCAATCTTTCCTTCTGCGCTTGAGGGTCGCCTAAAGGTTCATTAATACAAGCTGTTAAATTCTCGGTTATCATCAACTCAATAATACGATCAACGCTTGAACGAACTGCTGTTAATTGGGTGATGATATCGACACAATCCCGCTCTTCCTCCATCATTTTTTGGATACCCCGCAATTGACCTTCTGAGCGTTTGAGGCGTGTAATGTACTTTGATTTTGTCATATCTTTATCCTTAACGATTTTTCTACATTATATCTTTAATAAAGGGCTTTGTCAAAAGTCCGGTTATTACTGAACTAGCACTGACAAGAAATTAAAAAAGGAGAACAATATCGTTCTCCATAAGTTACGATAATGAAATGAAGCTGCTTTCCCAGTTGCTGCCTTTCGCCCCTTATGACTGTGACAAAAATATGAGGATTACAATACTATAAATCAGGACTAAGGCTATGGCATATCCAATGCCAAACCATTTATAAAATTTGTTGACGCCACAGTAGCGCTCTACAAAGGCACTGGTCGGTTTTTCTGGATCATACCAGACTGTCATCTCCGAACCAATTGGAAAATGCTCACGCATAGAGCGATCAATGGAAATGAGAGAATTCCGACGGAAGGTAATTGACGGTTCTAGAAACTCTGCTCTTGTACGCCCACTCGCCGCATTGACTGGTGCCCAAGGGAGAGAGACCGTTTTAACCATAAAATACTTTAGGGTTTCTTATATGATTTTCCATCTACCATGTATTCAACGATGGGAGGGTAAGCGTTTTGAAAATAGCTATAGCCAACAACTCTGCCCTTGACAGATGATGTTGCAAAGCGGACCATTTTATCATCCCGAACGTAAAGATAAAAACATGTGCCACAAACACCAAGTAGGGCTAAAAGAATGGCAGCCGTACTAACAATGAAAAGCATAACTTCTTTTTGCATAGACTCTCCTCTAACTGTATAAGTTATCCCTTTCATTATAACATAGAATGCCGGTTTTAAAGAGTTGAGGATCAAGCAGCCCAATCAAGTCCCTTGTCAAAAGCATCTCATCATCTATCATGTTAAACAACAGTCTACTTCTCGACTCGGCAAAAGAAGTGCCATATGATAAAGACCATAACTTTGCTTAGGATTACTAATGTCATCTGTCTTAATTAGCCGAACTAGCGGTTTCCCACCGGCACCTAAAAGAACTTGATTTTCCAATTGATTCAAAATCTCCAACCCAAGCAACTGATGATAAAATGCTGTCTGACTTTCTAAGTCCTTGACATTTAAAGCTACTTCAGCCAAATAAATCTGACTATTATATTCGTAAACCATAGAAAACCTCTCTTTGTTGTAACTATTTTTGTTACAATTATTATACACCCTTCTTAACCAATGTCAATCTAGATGCTCAACTCTGATAAAACAAGAAAAATCCTCCCCATGTAGGAAGGATCGTTTGGATTTAATGAGCCAACATTTCTTGAGCAATCTCTTGACCTGATAAGCCATCTGGATAGTAGGTTGGCCAGTTGTCCATCTCTTCAAATAGGGCTTCTTGGCTAGTGCCTCCAAAGAAGATATGGAAATGCTCTGCCTTGACCGGAGCGATATTGTGGTCGCTAAACTGAACATACTTAAATTGTCCAGCGTCTGCATCAGTCGCTTCAAAGAGGAAGCGTACTCCCACGATTCCCTTTCTTATAAGTCAAGATTTTCTTGCCGACATACTTGTAAGTATATTTCTTACTTTGGCCACCTTGGATGAATTCCATAGTGTTATCCGTGATGTTAATCTTGCTTACATCTGTTTGGTAACCCTTTTGATAGTAGGCCTTATACTCATCCTTGGTCATCTTACCAGTCAACTTAGCCTTGTAGTCAAAGACTTGGTCAAGAGTCCCATCCTCAAGGAAAGGATAGACAGACTGCCAGTTACCAGCATAATCACTCAGGGTACGGTCCTTAACATCTGCATCCTCAAAGTAGCCATTTTGAACGGTTTTAGTTTCCTCTGCCTTTTCTGGTTCAATCTCTGCTCCTGCCTGATCAGTTGTCTGCTTGAGAGACTTGAGATTTTTCTCCATGACAGAGACATAGTTTTCTCCAGCCTTCATGTCCTCTTCGGTCAAGTTTTCAAGAGGATTCAGAACATCTAACTTCACTCCTGTTTCTTTTGAGAGGGTATTGGCTAGGGCTTGAGAAGCATTTTCTTCAAAGTAGATATAAGAGATTTTGTTTTTCTTGATGTACTCGGTCAATTCTGCCAAACGGATTGCTGAAGGCTCCGCATCTGGTGAAAGACTTGAAATAGAGACTTGATTGAGTCCGTAGTCCAAGGCTAGATAACGAAAGGCTGCGTGTTGAGTCACAAAACTCTTTTGTTTTGCACTAGAAAGTCCTTCAGTATAGGCCTTGTCCAAGGCTTGCAGTTTTTCGATATAGGCCGCTGCATTTTGTTCAAAAGTTACCTTCTTATCTGGATAGTCAGCTGAAAGACTATCACGGATATGTTCTACAAGTTTGATTGCACGCGCAGGAGACAACCATACATGAGGATCATACTCGTGATGATGACCTTCTTCACCATGGTCATGGTCCTCCTCTTCTTCACTTCCTGGAAGAAGTAACATATCTCCAGTAGCTTTAATGGTTTTTACTTTTTTTGCATCTAGGGATTCTAATAACTTAGGAACCCAAGTTTCCATATTTTCATTTTCATAAACAAAGGCATCTGCATCTTGGATTCTAGCGACTGCCTTAGCTGATGGTTCATAGTCATGTGGCTCTGTTCCAGCCCCGATTAAGAGTTCAACATTGGCTGTGTCCCCTGCTACTTGCTTGGTAAATTCGTAGACAGGATAGAAAGTTGTAACGATATTTAATTTCCCGTCTGCTTGTTTTTGATTAGAACAAGCAACTAAGAATAAGGTCACAAGACTTGCCAAAAGTAGGCCTAGTTTTTTCATTTACTTCTCCTATTTGATAAAACGTTTGAATAAGCTGACTAACAAGAAGACAACTACAAAGATAAGAGTGATACTTGCACTTGGTGGTGTCTCTGCATAATATGAAATATAAAGCCCCGCAACCATGCCTAGAAAACCAATGGCGCTAGCAAGTATCATCACAGAACTGAAATTTTTCCCTAGACGCAAAGCAATACTTGCTGGTAAGACCATGATAGTCGATACCAAAAGTGCTCCCGCAGCTGGTATCATGAGGGCAATAGCCACACCCGTTACCATGTTAAAGAGAATAGACATGGTACGCACTGGAAGACCATCGACAAAAGCTGTATCCTCGTCAAAAGTTAGAATATACATGGGTCTTAAAAAGAGGAAGGTCAGGATTAAAACAACCGCTGCAATGACAAAGAGCCCAATGACCTGTTCTTGACTAATAGTCACAATAGAACCAAAAAGGTATTGGTCCAGACTCATAGAACTAGAGCTCTTACCCTTGCTCATCACAATAAGTGAAACTGCAAGTCCTGTAGACATGAGAATGGCTGTCCCAATCTCCATAAAGCTTTTATAAACCGTACGTAGGTATTCAAGAAAGACCGCTGCAATCAAGACAATCACAATGGTTGAGATGGTCGGAGAGATCCCCAAAACCAAACCAAAGGCAACCCCTGAAAGCGAGACGTGACTCAGAGTATCACTCATGAGACTTTGACGGCGCAAGATTAGGAAGGTCCCAAGAACTGGTGAGAAGAGACTCATGGCAATAACAGCCAAAAAGGCTCGCTGCATAAAATCATAAGATAAAAGATTAAGCATGGTCCACCTCCTGATCATTTTCATGGACATTGAAACAACGCCATGGGGAATCTTGGTCTCGGACCAGGTGAATATTACGATCTGCGTAGTCCTTGACTTCTTCAGGATCATGAGTAATCATCAGAACAGCCTTACCATGGTGGTGGGCGCTGTGGTGCATGAGTTCATAAAATTCATTCTTGGTGCCGGCATCCATCCCTGTTGTCGGCTCATCCAAGATAAAGATATCCGGATCTGAAGCAAACATACGTGCAATAACCGCCCTTTGCTTTTGTCCGCCAGAGAGAGAGCCAATGCGTTTGTCCCGATGTTCCCACATACCGACAGAGTTCAGACTAGCCTTGATATGTTCCTCATCATGGGCATTCAAACGACGGAACCAGCCCTTTCTTGGATAGCGACCTGATTTGACAAATTCATAAACGGTGCTGGGAAAACCTGCATTAAAACTTGCAATCTGCTGAGGAAGATAGGCAATTCTTAGTTTTTTTCCATGAATATTTGTTTTTGAGATGGTTACTTTCCCAATTCGTGGTTGAAGAATTCCAAGACTAGCCTTGATAAGAGTGGTCTTGGCTGCTCCGTTTTCTCCCGTTAGGGTAACAAACTCCCCACTATCAACACTGTAATTGATATGTTCAAGCACAGGTTCCTTGTCATAATAGAAGGATAAATCCTCTACTGTGATGTATCTCATTACTTGATTTCTCCTACTAAAGCAGTTAAAAACCGCTGGATAATTTGTTGCTCCTCAGCTGAGAATTGACTTGCAACTTCTTCATAAGTCGAAAGAGTGTGCTCATGATGATGGTGATGTTCCTCAGCAATTGGTCGAGCCAGATCTGTCAATTGATAAAAAATAACTCGAGCATCCTTGGGATCCTTAGAAGTTTCAAGCATACCCTCTTTAATCAAAGATTTGATAGCCTTGGTAACAGCAGCCTGACTGACATTCAGACGACGTGCCAACTCCGAATTGGTTAACGATTCCTCTGACAAGAGCATGAGAATATGCTCCTGGGTATTTGTCAAAGCAACTTCACTTGTGCAATGACCAATCAAAATTTCATGCTGATTTTCAGCTTTCAGGATTACTTCATTTAAAAAATGATCAATTTCTGTTGCTAATTGTCTCATGAACTTCTCCTTTCCTAGTTATCTTTTTCCTAAAACAATATAGATCACCATAGATTCTTTACTGGTTAATTATATCATAAACCAAAAAAGAATCAAGAAAAAAGATGAAAAACACCTGAGATGTTTTTCATCCTTTAGAATTATTTTTTTCTTGTTTACGGCTAGTCCAGAGGGCTGTCGCTCCAAGAATCATACCAAGTAGCATCATGAAAATAGATTGCTCACTACCTGTATTTGGAAGTAGTTTCTCTGAGACTACTGTTTTCTTAGCAAACTTATCTGCAACCTTATAATCAACTTTTACAGTAGAAGGTTGAGTCGGTTTTGTTGCTTGGTCTTCTACTGGTTTAGCTGGATCTTGCTCTTTACCTTCTTCAGGAAGTTTAAATGTTTTTGAGTCCACAGAAATCGTGCGTGAATTTGGATTTACTTTTTCATACTGAGTCAAATCAGCTGTTTTGAGATAGTCTTCAAAGGCAGCATCCATTGAAGGACCTTCTTCTCTAGCACCACCAAGCATGGTATAACCGTCACCACCTGCTGCAAGGAAGTCATTGGTTGCTAGGTAGTAGATTTTCGCCAAATCTAGTTTTTCATAAAGACCAGTCGCACGATTCTTAACTTGAATAGCCAAGATACGTTTGCCTGCAGCTAGGTTTGTATCGTAGTAGACCTTGGCTCCTGAAATCTGTAAGAATCCGCCACTTGGTTCTAGCAATGGTTGACCATTTTCATCCAGAACAGTTTTTCCTGCCTTATCAACCTGCAAGATAGATCCGAGTGATTTTTCAAACATCTCAAAAACTTGCTGACCAGTTACTTGAATTTGTGAGATTGTGTTTCCAAATGGCAAGACTGCAATGACATTTCCTTTTGTAATTGGTTTGCCTTTAGCGATTGTCTCACGTAATCCCCCACCATTAGTTACAGCAATATCCGATGGATGACTGAAACCTGTTTGACCATACTGATACAAGGCATCTGCTACAACATTTCCGAGATTCGTTTCACGAACACGAACATTTTCACGATCTCCGTTGAGTTCTACAGGGCTGTTTGAAACGACTTCAACAGCATTTTCAGCATCGTATTTTTGTTTAATGTCTTTGACTAGTTTTTCAACTGTTGGATTGGCTGGTAATTTTTTAGCATCTGCAGCCGCAATCTGAGTTGGATTACCCAAAGCTGACGAGATTTATAAGTAATTTTACCAACGTTATGGAGATAACTTCCAGTTTGGTTGTAAGTCACATTATCTCCGTAAGTAGTTGATTCTACTGTATGAGAGTGACCATCAATGACTGTTACACGTTTCCCCTTCAAAAGAGGGTTCTTAGACAAGGCTTCTGCTAGTGTTGAACCACGCCAAGCTACTGGCGTTGTTGTATCAACACCCAAGTGGGCTAAGACTACATAATGCTTATAATCCTTACCTTCCGCCTTAGCCTTGGCTTGAACTTCTTCAACGACCTTATTAACCTCTTCGATTGGCTCAGTAAAGGTTACTCCTTTGACATTTTTAGGGTGAGTTTTGGTAGCTGTTTCAGGTGTTGTCACGCCGATTACAACAAACTCATCACCTTCCACAGTCTTATCTTTATCAACGATTGTAGAAGCTTCAAAGAGACGAGCACCATTGACGTAGGTATTTGAGCTAAGTAATGGGAATTTCAAGATTTCCTTGTATTTTTTAGCTTCGTCTAAACCAAAGTCAAACTCATGGTTTCCTACTGCCATGGCATCATACTGCATCTGATTGAGAATTTCGGCGCGTGCTTCACCCTTTGTAGAGTTGGAAATCGGTAAGCCTTGGAAGGCGTCTCCAGCATCTACGACGAGAGTCGTTTGATTTGATTTCGCGCGTTCCTGCTCAATGACAGTCGCTAACTTAGCATCACCAATTACTCCCTTTTCCTCTACAATACGACCATGGACATCATTGGTGTGTAAGATAACAGTGTCCTTTTCTTCGCTTTAGGAGATTCAGCAGGTGCTGACGGAGTTTCTGCAGGTGCAACCGCTTCTGAAGTCGCCGAAGTTTCCGGTACTGCAGGGCTCTCAACAGGGGCTGGAGTCGCCGACGTAGCAGGAGTCGCCACGACAGCTGAACTTTCTGCAGGAGTTGTTGCTTCTTCAGCATAGACTTGTCCAGCTAAGAAGGCTGGGGCTAACAGGGCTGTCGACAAGACAGGTAACAAAGAACGTTTGTTCATTTTAAAATCCCTTTCTTTTCTTTTTCTCTTTTTATATTATACGCTATTTCTAAAAATTTTGAAACTTTTGACCTATTTTCATCTTAAATATTCGCCATTTAAACAAAAAAGCTTGGGTTTAAATCCCAAACTTTTAGCTCATTTTATTGGAAATCTTTGATGTTCCCATCATAGGTCGCCCAGTCCTTGCTAAAGAAGCGGTCATTCATCTTGTAGTCTGGAGCTGGTTTCGGATCCGTCAAGAAAGGATTGACAACCTTATCAAAAGCTAGCCAACCTAACCATCCTAGATGAATGGTATCCTTAACAAAATAAGGTTCATCACCGTTTTTTGAGAAATCAGCAATATTGGTGAATCCTTGGCTTTCCAACTGGTAACGAATTTTTTCGACAGAGTGTTGATACATTTCCTCACTTAATCCGGTATAATTCATCCATTTTTTATTGACAGGTTGAAAGACAAAGAGCACATTCACCTTAGATTTGGCAAATTGATCGAGCACTAACTGCAAATCATTGTACTCACTTGACTGGAGAAAGTTGTAATTTTTTTGATACCCTTCCCACTTTTTTAAATCTTTCTTTAGTTGAGTATTGTAAAAGTGGTTATCCATCCCCAAATCATTATTGGTCGTATTTTCTTCTGCATCCTTACGTGCAATATTTTCCAATTCTTCATAAGAAAATTGATCTGGGAGGCTACTCAAATATTTTTCAATATGATCTCTATACTCTAATCGACCTCGGATGGAGAATTGACCAAAAAGGGCCGCTTGTCTTTCATTGAATTCTGCAGAAGCTGTAATTATTGAATGATCAAAGTCTGACAACTGTTCATTCTTAGCCAGTTTTTCAACAATCCCCTTCATCGGTATGCTAGGATTCTGCTTCAAGAGTCTATTAGCCGCATACTGAGTGGCCACATCCCCAGATTGATTTTCCAGGAAGGCAGTCAACTGATCATTGTTAAAATAAGTTTGAAAAATAGTCGGGTCATGATCCTCTTTTGTAAACCACTGTGGAGAGATTACAAATACAGCTTGTTTGTTTTCAAGCTCAGATGTGATTTGTTGCATCCCAAAATACTGACTAAGAGAAGCGGCTCCTGCCTGCCCCATAAAATACGGACGGTAGGAGCGGTTATACTTTTCAGCCAATACTCCTGGATGCATGCTATCAAAACGAATCCATTCACTCGAACCCAAAAAGGGTATAAAACGTATATTAGGATCCGTGAGAGCTCTCACTTTTTGACTTCTCTCTTTGAAACTTTCTGCACTTACTGAGGCTGCAGAGTATTTTTCCTCCATTAGATTATGACTCTTACTACTAGGATAGAAAAAAATGAGTAGAAGAACCAATAAACCTGCAATAAGAATCGGCCCGAAGATTAACCACAGGCGTTTAAGCATTCTTTAACTCCGTAATCCCTGCCACGATTTTATTGGCTGTATTCCAATCATCACGGCCAAATTCTGTAACCGGGACACGTATATCAAAGCGATTTTCGATTTCTACAATCAATTCAACCGTTCCCATACTGTCCAAGACACCTGCATCGAAAAAGATCTTCATCCATCATGTCAGAAACATCTTCCATAAATAATTCATCGATAATTTCAATAACTTCTGATTTGATATCCATTTTTTAATTCCTTTTATTTTTTAAACCATAAATCATTCAAAAATCCAGAAAAGATTAAGAATGAAACCATTACGACATGGAAGGTTATCACCATGCCAAGCAACTGAGCCCAACGATTCTCAAGCAAGGGAGGGCGCCCTGCTTTCTTACGTTCCTTATTGAGTGTTTTTTTCTTTCGAACCCAGGCATCATTCATGACTAAGCCTAGTCCATGAAAGAGTCCGTAGGCAATGTAAAACCAAGTTATCCCATGCCAAAACCCCATAAGGAGCATGTTCAGGATATAGGCAATACTTGAAGTCACATTTCGATTCTTAAACAATTTCTTTCTGGTCATCAACATAACCATGCGCATAAAGACAAAGTCACGGAACCAGAAAGATAAACTCATGTGCCAACGATTCCAAAACTCCTTCAAATCCCTTGATAAAAAGGGTTTGTTAAAGTTGATCGGACTACGAATTCCCATCAGATTTGAAATTGCTAGAGCAAACATAGAGTAACCTGCAAAATCAAAGAAGAGTTCTAAACCAAATGTGTACATGATGGCCACTACATAATAGTTAAAGACGCCACCTGTTTGTAAAGCTAAATTCTTTAGCGGTGGTAATAAAATCTCGCCTAAAATATGAGCTAGGATAAATTTATACAGAAATCCCCACATGATATACCGAACGGATTCAGCTAGCATATCCAGCAACTCATCGCGCTCTGGAATCGTCTTATAATTTTCATTAAAACGTTTGAAACGATCAATGGGACCACTTGAAAATGTCGGCATAAAGAGGAGAAAACGTAAATACTCCCACAACTTCAATTCCTTAATGACTCCATCTCTGAGTTCAATAATGATTCCAACCGAACGAAAAGTCAAATAGGAAATACCAATAAATCCCAATAAAGACTGTGTGCCGTTAATAGCCGGTTGCACTTTCACAAAAATGATGGGAAGTAACGATAATAGACTCACCAAGTAGAAAATCCATTTGCCATCTCGGACTTTTCGATACTGCTTGTAAAAAAGTACCAGTAATATTTGCCATATCAGATAAATTCCTAAGGCAGCGATTTGATTAGTCTTGCCCCCCGTCAACATAGTAACGATAAAGAACAAACTAACCAATATTTCATACCAGGCAAAACGTTTTTTGAAAAAAAGTCCGATAAAGATTGGCAAGGTAGCCGTAATTACGTACAAAAAGTACTGTGGATTCCCATATGGCTCAATATGAGGAAGCTGTTTAAGAAGCTCCATCATCTATTGTTTACCTCGCTAATCAACCCTTTGATGTCGATTTTTCCATTTGGAGTTAGCGGCAATTCCTTTCTGTAAAGGAACTTAGACGGCATCATGTAAGACATCATAATATCTTCCAAGTCTTCTTTAATGGCTTTCGTGATATCAATTTCGCGCTCAAATTGTTCTTTGACGCCCTCTTTTAAGATGACATAGGCCAAGAGATTTTGGACCTTGTGATCCTTATTATAACGCGGTACTGCGACTGCTGAATCAATATACTTCGATTTGTTCAAGTTTTGAGAGACATCCTCTAGCTCGATACGATAACCGTTAAATTTGATTTGGAAGTCCATCCGACCACCATAGAGAAGAAGGCCTTCATCCGTCATGGTTCCGACATCTCCCGTATGGTAGGCTGGCAGACCTTCAAATTCGAAGAAGGCTTCTGCTGTTTTCTCTGGATTATTCATATAACCTTTTGAAACGGCTGGACCAGATACGATGATCTCCCCTTGCTCACCATTTGGTAATTTATTTCCTGCCTCATCAATGATGAAGGTTGGAGAATCTTCTTTCGTGTAACCAATTGGCAGACGTTTCAAAGTTGCTAACATCTCATCTGTAATAGCAACTGCAGACAAAGCAACTGTTGCTTCTGTTGGCCCGTAAGCATTGATGATGCGAGCATTTGGGAAACGTTCGCGTAATTTCTGAGCAGTTTTAACAGTCAACTCTTCCCCATCAAAGTAAAAATGGGTAATACCTGGCATCTTTTCAGCATTGAAATCTTCAGATAACATAGCCATATCTGCAAAAGATGGTGTCGAAGTCCAGATAGCAATCGGAAGAGAAAAGATAGTTGCAAAGAGTTGTTTGAAGTCTTGAGTAATGGCTGATGGGAGGGCAAAAAGCGTTCCTCCAAGAGCCAAGGTTGGTGCCCAATACATGACAGACAAGTCAAAGGAATAGGGCGGTTGCGCCAACATTTGCGGACGCTCTGGCGTCGCAAATTCCTTATCTGTGATCATCCAGTTGGTGAAGCTGAGCAAGTTATCATGCGAAATCTGCACTCCTTTTGGCTTTCCGGTTGTCCCCGAAGTAAAGATAATGTAGTAGTTATCATCTCCCTTGACTGGATGTTGCATGTCGTAAGCATTCTGAGCTGCATAAGCTTCACGCACTTGCTCTAAGGACATGATTGGAGCAGCTGGGTTTTCGATTGGAAACTCATTGATGGCAATAATCAGGCTTGGCTCAGCCACTTCAAGAATGGCAGACACGCGCTCCAAAGCAGAATGGCTATCAATTGGGATATAAGCATGGTCAGATTTGGTCAAGGCCACAAAGGTTGCTAACATTTCATATTCTTGGCCACCAAAGACCACAACAGGTGACTTTTCAGGAAGTCCCATTTGGTCAATATGGGCTGCTAAGCTATCTGAATCAGCCTTCAATTGGCCATAGGTATGCTCCTCACCAAGGACATTGTAGACCGGAAAATTAGGCTGCTTTTGAGCATAATGCTCAATGGTTTCAATCATATCTACTATTGGTTTATTTGACACAATAGAGGTTCTCCTTTAAGTTAAAATTCATTATAGATAAAGCTACCTTGAACCTGACCGAGATAACTAAAAAAGTAAAGTAGGCCCAAGAAAATGATAAAATACAAGGCTGTCCGACCAAGAAAGAGATAGAGTTCTTTACTCTGTTTCATCAAGAAAAAAACCTTTCATTCCTGTAATTTTCAACTAAAATAAAATTAATTTCTTACTAACTTATTTTTTTCTGCTATTATACCACTTTATAAACTATTTTTTTCAATTGTTTTCCGTCCATTTTCCACTACATTTCAACATCATTAAATTGTTCCATATGATACCTTCTACTGATAGCTTTAATGTTTTCCAGTATAGATTATATTAGGAGCTACAACAAAGTAGGCTCTATACTACCTAGAGGACTTCCCCGCTATAAATATTATAGAGCCTTATCTTATGTCTCACTTTATCGGTAGAATTCCCTTTATCTAGAGATTTTTTTATAATATATAATCTTAAAATTCACTATAGATGAAATCTTGAATGTTCGAAAAATCGGTCACAAAACAGTAGATTACGATGCTTAAAATAACCGTGTAGAAAAACATGGTCCACAATAGTAAACGATGTGTGTTAGTTAGTTTCGTTTGCAAATTTGTAAAGTTCTTTTTCAACTTCCATCCATCCTTTCACCCCAACGTGCATCACGTCAAATAAAAAGTAATCTTCATACTCTTTATTTCCATAGTTTAACACAGTAGCACCGTGGTTTTTGGCAATATTTTCTATTTTTTTGTAAGTTTCTTCACGCATTTCTCGTGAAACACCTGTGTAATCATTCCATTTACCATTTACAGGAAAGATAATGACTTCAACCTCAATTCCCAATTCCTTGGCAACTGTCAAGAAAAGTTCCATATCTGAATACTCTGGTGACTCGAGGTAGCTCAAATCTTTGTTAGAATCTTTCAACGAAGCATAGCGGTCTCTCAAGTAGGTATTGTAGTAGTTATTATCCACAGCATAATCATTGTTATCTGTTTTCTTTTTAACTTCTTCTACAAACTTCTTCGTCATCTCCTCCCAATCATAATCCGGTGTTTTATCTCCTAGTGCAGGATAGTCTGATTTGGCATGATTTTCATAGAATTTTCGTTTAAGCTTAAAGGAATAAACGGCATTGTCAAGTTCCAACAATTTTTTATCAATGATTGTCCCTTTTCCTTCTATAAAATAGTCTTTATACTTTTTATAAATATCATTTTGTTGTTTGTTTCCTTTGGTAATCTCAATAATGCGATTAATCAGTTTTTCTTTGGTTTCCTTACTGATTTTCTCGTTATCTAGCATGTGAAAAATATGTTCCTGAGAAGCCTTATTTAAAAAAGCATCTTGATGGGTTCCATCCTTTTCAAACCATTGAACAGACTCTACGATGGCTACTTTTCGCTTACTCATAGCCCCCTCAATCGAGCTCAAGGTTGTAGCTTGAATGATATTTTGAGAGTAACTGGTTCCTATCTGCATGATATTAAAATCATTGTAGTTAAAGATTTTATTGGGATGGTAATCTTCATTTATCGTCGCAACTAACTCTGAGGAACCCATTAGAACTAGTGTATTGGGAGTGATATTATTTGTTAGAATATCTCTACTTTTATACTTTTCATAAGAAGTGCTGTAGCGAATACTATTGTCCTTGACTTTATAATAGTCGTCAATCTTCTTGACATATGTCACATTTAAAAGAGCAAGAGTCGCAATTACGAGCACAAGCGAAAGTAAAAATGCTTTTAACTTAATCATCTTGTTTTGTCCAATCTCCTTGTTTTAGCAGATCTCTTTATCTACTTAGAATTGCCATCATTATCTTATAAGGTTCACCTGAAAAGATAAAGAAGCCAACCATAACTAAATTCATGGTCACAAACCAACTCATTAGCTTGTACCAAGTTTTATTCTTATGTTTCTTATAAAAAGTGCTTTTCTTTTGATAAATTTCAAATCCAGACATCAGAACTCCATGGTAAAATCCATAAGCGATGTAGCTAATACTAATTCCATGCCAAAATCCCATGACCAGCATATTGACCATATAGGCATAGGCTGCATTGTGTAATCTATTCTTAAACCATTTCTTTCTGATAACCTGCATCAAAACTCTTGAAAATACGAAATCTCTCAACCATGTTGACAAGGTGATGTGCCATCTAGTCCAGAAATCCTTGATATCAATACTCAAGAAAGGTTTGTTAAAGTTCATCGGTGTCTGAATACCTAGAATATTACTACTTCCAACGGCCATCAAACTATATCCCGCAAAGTCAAAGAACAGATAGAGAGTATACAGGTACATATATTTGATTGAGTAGACAACTGTACCAGTATTGCTTAGAGCAAGTAGTATCTGGTAAACATAGGTTGATAAAACAACCTTGTAGAGAAGGCCTAAAACGATGCGATAAATACCATCACCTGCTAACTCTAGGTAATCTTTTCTAGGCATGACTTCGTTGATCTCTTTTAGAAATCTTCTGCTACGATCGATTGGTCCAGAACTAACTGTAGGGAAAAAGAGTAGAAACTGAAGATAATCTTTTACACTGATTTTTTCTTTGATTAAACCATCCGATATTTCCAGCATGATTTGGATAGTTTTAAAGGACATATAAGAAATCCCAATAAAAGCCAACAAATGTAGCTGGGTTAAGGCAAAGACTTTATTGACCACTAAAGGTAAAATGGATAACATAACTAGAGGTTTTAACCGTTTTGAATCCATTCTTTGTGCTATGAAAACTAGGACATATTGGTAGATGATGAAAGCCAATAGATAAACAACCATGGATTTACTCTTACCATAGATGGCTCCTGCAAATAAAATTGACAGACTTAAGATATAATAATCCTTACGCTTGCCAAAATAGTTTAAAACAAAGCCAATCAGTAAAACCACAAACAATAGAAGGAAAAACTCATTCCCCTCAAAATAATTCATACCAGATGGACTCCTTTTCTCTTTTTCTCATCTCCTGATTTGTCATTTTAGGATTAGTCCCTATCATATTATCAAGGATAATTAACTTTATTCATTATATCATAATTCAAAAAACTATATACTTCTATTATCCAATTTCCTAAAAATAAAAAAACAAATGACTCTTACCACTAAACCCCAATAACGAGACAAAATTATTTACAAAATAAATAAAATCCAAGAGTAAAAAAATTAACTTGACTCAGCTTTTTCCCATAAAGTCTCCTAAATATATTCGTTACCCCTTTTATTTTTCTCCCTCAAGCGGAACATAATATAAAAAATGCCAGAATAACCCTCACTACTCTTCAAACACACCACTCCCCCTTTGGGCATTTTTATGCTAAAATAGTAGCTATGGATAAAATTATTAAAACAATCTCAGAAAGTGGATCTTTTCGTGCTTATGTACTAGACAGCACTGAAACTGTCCGCACTGCTCAAGAAAAACATCAAACCCAAGCTAGCTCAACTGTAGCACTTGGCCGTACACTCATCGCCAGCCAGATTCTCGCAGCCAATGAAAAAGGAAATACTAAGCTGACTGTTAAAGTTCTCGGTTCTAGCTCCCTCGGTGCCATCATCACCGTAGCTGATACCCAGGGCAACGTCAAAGGCTACGTTCAAAATCCTGGCGTTGACATCAAAAAAACTGCTACTGGTGAAGTCCTCGTTGGACCTTTTGTCGGCAATGGTCAATTTCTTGTGATTACAGACTATGGTACTGGAAATCCCTATAATTCCATGACCCCTCTTATCTCTGGAGAAATCGGTGAAGATCTAGCTTTCTACTTAACAGAAAGTCAACAAACCCCTTCAGCTGTAGGGCTTAATGTCCTTTTAGATGGAGACGACAAGGTCGAAGTTGCTGGTGGCTTTTTGCTCCAAGTATTGCCAAATGCCAAAGAGGAAGAAATCACACGTTTTGAAAAACGAATCCAAGAGATGCCAGCCATTTCAACTCTTCTAGAAAGTGACGACCATATCGAAGCCCTTCTCAAGGCTATCTACGGCGACGAACCATACAAACGTCTCTCTGAAGATGAACTTCGTTTCCAATGCGACTGTAGCAAGGAACGCTTCATGGATACCCTGGCTAGCTTACCAGTCAAAGACCTTCAAGAAATGAAGGATGAAGACCACGGGGCAGAAATTACTTGTCAGTTCTGCCAAACTACTTACAACTTTGATGAAAACGACCTGGAGGAACTCATTCGTGACAAATCTTAATACACCTTTTATGATTGGGAACGTCGAGATCCCAAACCGGACGGTCCTCGCACCCATGGCAGGTGTGACCAACTCAGCCTTTCGTACTATCGCAAAAGAACTTGGCGCAGGGCTCGTGGTCATGGAAATGGTCTCTGACAAGGGTATCCAATACAATAATGAAAAGACTCTTCACATGCTTCATATCGATGAAGGGGAAAACCCAGTCTCTATCCAACTTTTTGGTAGCGATGAAGATAGCCTAGCTCGCGCAGCAGAATTCATCCAAGAAAACACCAAGACCGATATCGTCGATATCAACATGGGCTGCCCAGTTAACAAAATCGTGAAAAACGAAGCTGGCGCTATGTGGCTCAAGGACCCAGATAAGATATACTCTATCATCAACAAGGTCCAATCTGTCCTTGATATCCCTCTTACTGTCAAAATGCGTACAGGCTGGTCTGACCCATCCCTAGCAGTTGAGAATGCCCTAGCCGCTGAAGCTGCTGGTGTTTCTGCCCTTGCTATGCACGGCCGTACACGTGAACAGATGTACACTGGTCACGCGGACCTAGAGACCCTTCATAAGGTTGCGCAAGCTCTTACCAAGATTCCATTTATCGCTAACGGAGACATCCGCACAGTCCAAGAAGCTAAACAACGCATCGAGGAAGTCGGTGCTGACGCCGTTATGATTGGACGTGCAGCCATGGGAAATCCTTACCTCTTTAATCAAATCAATCATTACTTTGAAACTGGAGAAATCCTGCCTGATCTGACCTTCGAAGACAAGATGAAAAATCGCCTACGAGCACTTGAAAACGCTTGATTGATCTCAAGGGAGAAAAAGGTTGCTGTCCGTGAATTCCGTGGCCTAGCTCCTCACTACCTCCGTGGAACATCAGGTGCAGCTAAACTTCGTGGAGCCATTTCACAAGCAAGTACTCTGGCTGAGATTGAAGCACTATTTGCAGTTAGATAAAGCATAGTCTTCTATCTATCTCATAAAAAAAGGCAAAAGCTCAAAAATGAGCCTTGCCTTTTTATATATTTTCATCTTGCAAATCTAGTTGCTTCACTTTAGCAATATAGTAGGACATGATCAAAAAACAGATTGAAGCTGATAATCCAAATAGACCATTCATGGAAAAAAATGCATAGATACAGCTAAACTAATTGCCCCCACTACGAAACTCCCTACAACAATCCCATAATTTAAGGCTTGACGACGATATTCTTGGATGTTTCCTTTCTCCCTCTAGTTATGCGATACAAAGCGGTCAACATCTTTCGATAATTTCCAGAGGTCATAAAAATGACATAGGGATGATCCTCAATCAAACTACCCGTAAATGTTAGCATCATCATGCCTGTCCCAAAAGCAATAAAAGGAACTTCTAGTAAGGGAAATCTTGAAAAGAAGGGCAGAAGAAGAGTCCCGATAAATAAGGGAAGTAGCATCTTAACTCGCCAATAGGCTGTTTTACGATATTCTTTCATGTGTAAGGCAAACAGAAACCCTAGGGAAAAGAAAATAATGGAACAGAATCGCAACATGGTATTGATGACATGTGAGTCGTGCCAATCTGATATCAATAGGAGAATGTTCCCTGTCTGTGTCGCCACCAAACTATGGTACTGGATATGACAAAATACATCCAAAGAACCACCTATAAAGCCAAGAAACACTCCCATGAGTCGTGTATTTTGAGGTAAAATTAATTTATCCGCCATTGCTTTATCACTCATTCCCTTTCGATGCATTTATTATACCACTTCTCTTTGAGAAATTAAGTGAAAAACAGTCGAACCACTCTTTTATAAATCTAAGTCTAGACTATATTTGAGGCACCTTTCTATGGTTGAATCAAGACTACACTAGAAACTGTACCATCTGCTCCTGTTGTAATTTGGATGACTTTTCCGCCACCAATCTTAGCATTATATTTACCATCATCAAGAGTGTAAGCATAACCTCGGATAGAATAGTTTTCTTTCTTCCCATCTGCTGTTTCTACTGTGAACTGGCCACTTGGTGAAACAGTAATGGTTTCGCCATTTGCCCCCTTCCAGCTTCCTGCTGCAGCTGAAAAATCACCATCAACCATTGTTAAAACGCCTTTGTAACGTTTGTTGTGTTCTGCTTGCTGGTCTTGTAATTTGCGGTCAGTAGTTGGGTCATAAGTTGACTGGCTTGCTTGATTAGATTGACTTTGTGAAGCTTGCCGATTAGAAGATGGTTGAGATGGAGTTTCCTGTTGCTGAGGAGCTTGGGGAGTTGGTGCAGCTTGGTTGGATTCTTGATTCTGAGTTGTAGGACTTGAAGCTTGTTCAGAGGAAGATTTAGCTTTTTCTGAAGTAGTGGTGCTTGTTGAAGCTTTAGTTTTACTTTCTTTGTTTGAAGAACTTGCCTTTGAACTTGACGTGGTTTGTGTTGTTTTATTTGCATTGTCGTTTTTAGCTTCTTCTTTTTTATTACCACATGCTCCTAAAAGCAAAGTTGAAGCCAATACGGCTACTGCTAGTAAACGAATTGAATGTTTTGTTTTCATGATGCGCCTCCTGTGTAATCTTTTTGAAATATTATGAAATACTCCTGTAACGTTATTGTAATATTTGTTTTTAGAGTTTGTCAACTATTTATATATGGTTTTGGTTTTTTTATTTATATTTGTTCTTTTTTTAATCCTCCTATCTCTATTATTCGTTAAAGAATTTAAAAAAACAGAAAATTTTTTTCCTACTAAAAATACTATATTTTATAAAGTGTAATCGCTTGCATTTTTTTCTTGAAGGGCTATAATAAAATTGAAATAGGATATTGGAGGTGTAGGCTTATGTCAAGCAAACTATTACAAAGTATCTTCCTTGGATGATTATTGGTGCTCTTTCTGCTTATGGGAGCTGCTACTCATTACGCTCAGACAACATTTGATTTGTTCTATTTAACTGCTATTTTTCATGATTGTCTATGTGTCTCTTATGTACTTACACGAACATTATTTAAAAATATAAATACAAAGATTTATTCATTCGAATCATGAGCAATTCTAATAAAGATAAACATCCTTAAACAAAAAGAGGTCGAGAAAATCCCGACCTCACTTTTTATTTTAATCGATAAATAGTGATAACTTCCTTCTGAGGAATCCGTTTAAATCCAACTTCCTCTATGCTATAACCATATTTCGATAAGAAACTATCACTTGTACAGGATTTCTCTGGGCATAGAGTCTCAATGAGAGCTAGGCCGTCATCCACTGTGAACTCATCCTCGAGTAAATAAAGGAAGCGAGCGTCATAGTCGATAGCTTTTTGAATTTTCCTGATGGATTCTTGAATGATGGCGGCATGGTCAAATGCAAAGTCCTTCTCGTCAAGTTCTTTTCCATCCAAGTAACACTTGCCTGTGTGAAAATCAACATCTACAAGAACGACTTCTTTTGCATCATCTCCAGCCTGGACTAAGTCAAGAGCTCGACTAGGTAGGTAAACTAGGTGGGCAATGGTAACTGTCCAACCTCTGGGATCACGACCAGGAGTAGATACTGTCACTAGCTGCTCAATCTTTTCCAGTGGAAGCTCAAGGTTGATTTCTTCTTTTACCTCACGCTGACAAGCATGGGCTGCATCTTCCCCTTTATCCATAAAACCACCAACTAGCGCTAAGCAATTTTGAAAAGGATGTGCCTTCCGACGAATCAGAAAGAGTTTCATTTTCCCTTCTACAAAGCAATAGGCTACCATATCCACAGTCACGCTTGGTTTTTCATACTGAGGGAGTGCTTGCTTGTGGTACCAGTCTAAAAATTCAGCTTGACTAGCGTGAACTTCAAAGTACTCTTTTTCTGTCATCCCGGTTGGAATTATCTGATTCATCATCTTCTTCTTCCTTTCTGCTTTTGATGGCAATAAAGAGGGCGGATCTACAAATTATAGATTCATAGTTCTTGTTTTATACAATGTCGAATTTCAATTGACCAGCTTTGACACCAATCTTCAGTGTCTTACCTTCTTTCAGTTCACCTGTAAGAAGGAGTTCTGCTAGTTTGTCTTCTACTTCTGTTTGCAGAGTTCTGCGCAGTGGGCGAGCTCCCATCTCTGGGTCATATCCCTTCTGAGCTAGAAGCTTAAGGGCAGATGCTTGGAGTTTCAAGTCAATTCCTTTTTCTGCCAGGCTTGCAATCAATGGTTTGACCATAATCTTAACCACTTCCTGCATATCTTGACTTGATAGGCTATGGAAGACCACTTTTTCATCAATACGGTTGATGAACTCTGGGCGGTAAGTTTTTTTCAACTCTTCAAACATTCGTTTTTCCATATTTTTCTGATCAAAACGAATATCCTTAGCTCCAAAACCGACTGTCTTGTCATCTCGAAGAGCTGTCGCACCAAGGTTTGATGTCATGATAATGATGGTATTTGAGAAATCAACCTTACGACCTTTACTGTCCGTCAAGACACCATCATCCAAGACCTGCAAGAGGACATTAAAGATGTCTGGGTGTGCTTTTTCTACTTCGTCAAAGAGAAGTACTGAGTACGGTTTATTGCGAACCTTCTCGGTCAACTCTCCACCTTCTTCGTAACCTACATAACCTGGAGGAGCTCCGTTGAGACGGCTGGCTGCAAATTTCTCCATATATTCACTCATGTCAAAGCGGATAAGGGCAGATTCATCATCAAAGAGGACTTCTGCCAAAGCCTTAGCCAATTCAGTTTTACCAACACCAGTTGGCCCTAAGAACATAAAGGACCCAATTGGACGTTTGTTATTGCGAATACCTGATTGATTTCGGCGAATGGCACGACTGATACTAGAGACAGCTTGTTCTTGCCCAATCACACGCTTGTGGAGTTCAGCTTCAAGGTTGAGATACTTCTTAGCATCCGTTTGTGTCAATTTTTGAACTGGAATACCTGACAAGCGACTCAAAGTTGTCAAAATATCAGATTCTTTTACTACATCTTTGTAAACAGGTGCTTCCTGCTCTTTTTGAAATGAGCTGCGCTGCTTGCTTTCCATTTGCCATCCATCAAGGCCTTGTCAGCTGCTGTTAGACCTGACTCGTCTGCTTTCACATGCTTCGATTTGTTTTGGACTGTCGCTGCTGCTTCATCCAAAAGGTCAATCGCTGAGTCTGGCAAGTGACGACTTGTCAAATAGCGATGCGCCATTTTAACAGCTGTTTCGACAGCATCGTCTGTAATTTGGACATGGTGGTGCTTCTCATAAGTTGCTTTTAATCCTTGTAAGATAGCCATACTATCAGCCACGCTCGGCTCCTCAATCATCACTTTAGCAAAGCGACGAGAAAGGGCTGCGTCTTTTTCGATGTGTTTTTGGTATTCTTCCTGAGTGGTTGCTCCGACAGTTCTCAGAGTTCCACGTGCCAAGGCAGGTTTCAGGATATTTGCCGCATCTAAGGTTGAGTCAATCCCGCTTCCTGATCCCATAATGGTATGAAGCTCATCGATAAAGAGGATAACCTTACCATCTTCCTCGATATCTTTGATGATATTGTTCATACGTTCTTCAAAATCACCACGGAAACGAGTTCCTGCAACCACATTCATCAAGTCAAGCTCTAGAACACGCATCTTAGCCATTTCAGCTGGTACATCTCCATTAGCAATTCGCTGCGCAAGCCCAAGTGCTAAAGCTGTTTTACCAACACCCGCATCTCCAACTAAAACTGGATTGTTTTTGGTTTTACGGCTCAAGATTTGAATCATACGAGAGATTTCTTGATCACGTCCGATAACTGGCTCCAATTTGCCTGAACGAGCTTGCTCTGTGAGGTCATGAGTGTAATCTTCCAAACCACCACTTGGAGTTTGGGGCATGCCCATCATATTAGCCATGGAGTTTTGCTTATCTGCTGCTGAGCGATGGCGCTGACGTAGAGCCTTCAAATCTTCCTTTGTCCAACCAGCACGCGCTTCAAGGCTACGACGAAGTCCAGCAATCTTGACTTGGTCCTTCTGGTCTTCATAAGAAAAACCTGCTTTTTCCAAAATGCGAGTAGCTAAAGCATTCCCATCATGCAAGATTGCGTAGAGAAGGTGCTCAGTTCCCCAATGCTTTTTGCATGTACAACGGAAGCAACATGTTCCGCCTCCAACATCAAGACGTTTAAACGATAGGAAAAAAAGGGAGTTCCTGATAATCTTCCTTGTGGCTATAGTTGGCCTCTGTTAATTCAACAGCGACCTCCTCTAAACGATCAATTTCATATGGAAACTCGTTCAAAGTTGCTCCAGCAACACTGTAGCTATGATTAGCCATAGCAATCAGTAGGTGCCAAGACTCCAGGTAGTCTGCTCCAAAAGCGACTCGCCACTAGAAAGGCACTGTCTATACATTCTCTCAATGCTTTTGAATATTCCATTAAATTTTATTTTCCTTTTCTATCTACTTCATGCAATATCTGACGAAGCATATTCGCACGAATATAATCAGCTTCCTCGCCCAAAACACGATCTGAGGCCGTTGCAACTAACAGATTCATCTCCTGACGAGTCAAGAGTTCTTGTTCAAGTAAAAGTTTTAAAACATCTTCAAAGATGACTTGGGCTAACTTCTTCACCCACTGAATACAACAAATCGCGGAGCATTTCATGGTGGTTGGAGAATTCAATTCGACCAATTCGAATATAGCCTCCACCTCCTCGCTTACTCTCAACTAGATATCCTCTACTCTCTGTAAAACGAGTTTTAATCACATAGTTAATCTGGCTAGGTACGACTTGAAAGGTATCCGCTAGCTGGCTACGTTGCAATTCTACGATACCAGATTGTTCTAAAATTGCCTTGATATAGGCTTCAATATGGTCCGATGTATTTTTAAATTTCATAGCTTGCTACCTCCTTCTTAAACTTTGACTATCTTTTGACTATACTATCATTTACGACTCTATAAGTCAAACTTTTTAGGGCTTAATCCTTGAAAAATACTGACTTTTAAAAAAATAGCTCATCGATAACAAACTATGCCTTATTCCATTCTCTATTCTACACTTATGTTATAATAAAAAAAGTTACACCTAGCTTTCAAATCCCTTTGAAAGTATGTTATTTATCATCAAATCTAAGAAATATTTCGTAAAGTCTAGAAAAAAACTTCGGTATCATTAATGGTATACCGAAGTTTTTTTTTAGTAATTTTTTTCACAGTTTTTTTCTACTATAGTTCATATTCTATCCGGAAAAAAATCTCCAGTAAGATTTTTCTATCAAAAATTCTAACTCTTCTTCAGTCATATTGTGAGGATAATCACGAAAAAGGTTATAAATTTTTTTTCTGGTCAAAAGCTGAATAAAACTCTCCTCTAACATCTATCTTATCAATCCACCAAACTTTTGACTCTTCACTATCTTTTGTAAAAAAATCACTGTACCCTTCAAGATTAGACTCCGAAAGTAATGAGTTCATCTATTTCATCAGATGAGTCTGTTTTGTTATAGTCATTTAGTTCATTATTTAACATCATTTCATGCTCTTTCTATCATCTATTGCAAATAAAATGTGTCCATATTTTTTTATTTTTAAGATATTTGTAGAAAAAAACTTTCATCCCATATATCTACTAAACTTTTTACCATCAAAAACTTTAGCTTCCATAGCTTCATCAATTGTATCAAACTTCTGACCTTCATAATCATAACCAGCTACACAAATGCTAGATAAGAAACAAGCACCTCGGCCATTAACATTAAATTCAAGATCTGTGTCTAAATATTTTTTTAATTTCATCTTTTTTTCATCATAACACCATAAGTCAATTATATCACTTTTTATCTATCAGAATTTCCATTTATAGACAAAAAAAGAGATGGCAAAGTATCAACCTCACCAACTCTCTATATTTCTAATTATTTCAAGCCCAATTCCTCTAAATATCTTTCCGTTTATAGGCAATTTTTTTGAACTTCCTTGTCTTCACTTTCAGACCAGTCGAGTTTGACTTCAGAAACAATCTGTCCCGGGCGATTTTTTTCAAGATATAAATCCGATCACTAAGGTTAAGGGCCTCCTCGATACTATGGGTGATGATAAGTGTCGTCAGGCCCTAGCTGTTTATGAATATCAAGATACCAGGCATGAAGTTCCATCTTAGTCATCTCATCCAAGGCACTAAAGGCCTCGTCTAGAAGAAAAGAGCTTATGTCCGAAAAAGATAGGTACGGAGTAAAGCCACACGTTGGCGCATTCCACCGCTGAGTTCATGAGGATACTTATCCCGTACCGCCGTCAACTGAAAGGTAGCAAGGATTTCATCTGCTTTGGCAATAGCTTCTGCCTTATCCACCTTTTGAATCAAGAGGGGCAAGATGATATTTCCTAGCACCGTCTTATGTTCCAAAAGCAGATCCTTTTGTAGCATATAGCTCACGCGCCCCTTAGGGATTTTTCCTCTCCATCAAGAATGATTCGTCCCTGACTGGACTTCTAAAATGCCTGCAATCAGGTTAAAGAGGGTAGTCTTTCCTACACCACTGGGGCCTAGGATAGAGACCACTTCACCTGAAGTCACTTGCAGGTTAATATCCTCTAAAATCTTTTCATCATCGTAGGCATAGCTTACGTGTTCTAGTCTAATTTCTGTCATTATTTTACAAATTCGTTGGTAAATCCTTTATCAGTCAAGTCTTCCTTGAGGATTCCATTTTCCTTATCCCATTTGTAGAAGGCATTCCAGCGATCAGCATCAAATTGTCCCCATTTTTTTCCTTGTCGCTTGCATATTCTTTTTGACAAGTATTTCTGAGATTCGATGACAAAGTCACGTTTATCTTTTGAGTTCAGGGGCATTCTTAATGAGGATATCTGCAGCTTCTTCTGGGTGCTCCATGGCATATTGGTAGCCTTTTTTGATGGCTTGGATGACTTTACGAGCTTCTTCTTTGTTGTCTTTCAGATAGTCGTTGTTTGCGATGATAACTGGTGAGTAGTAGTCAAACTCTTTAACATAGTCCTTCAAGTACATAAAGTTGGCATCCACACCTTGAGATTTAGCAAGGATTCCATCCCAACCATAATAAATCCAAGCAGAGTCAAAAACGCCATTGGCAATCGGTGTGATAGAGTTTGAGTCGTTGTTTGGTACTTTTTCAACCTTCTCAAAGTCTCCACCTTGAGATTCTACCAAGGTTTTCAACATAGCAAGTTCAGTTGGGTCATTCCAGGTTCCGTATTTCTTACCAACCAAGTCTTTTGGACTATTTACATTGTCAGACTTACGAGAGATAATCCCTGATGTATTGTGCTCAACGATAGCTGCAACGGCAGTAATCCCTGCCCCTTTTTCCAATTTCTTAGCCATATAGTCTTGGAAATAGATAGCAAATGGCGCCTTACCATTGATAACCAAGTCAGATGAACTTTCTTCTGGTGGCAATTTCAAATCAACATCCACTCCAGCTTCTTTGAAATAGCCTTTTTCCTTAGCTACATAAAGCCCTGTATGGTTGGTATTGGGTGTCCAGTCTAGGATAAAGTCAATTTTTTTGAGTTCTGTTTCTTTGTTATCCTTAGAAGCAGTTCCTTGACCACAGGCCACAAGCACGACAGCTAGAAGAGCTGTTACAATCGTTAAAAACACTTTCCATGTTTTTCTTCATTTTTATTTCCTCTTTTCTTTTTTTCTCAAAACGCTTATTTTAAGTACGTTTCCATTTAATCACATATTTTTCACTGACATCGACCAGCTTCATACCCAGAAGGCTGATCAGCGATACCAAAATAATAATGGCAAACATGGTATCATACTGAAACAGTTTCTTGGACTGAATCATGTAGACACCAAGTCCTTCAAAGCCTCCCAACCACTCAGATACCACTGTTGTGATAAAGGCGTAGGAGACGCTGACCCTCAGTCCTGCATAAAAGTAAGGTAGGCTGACAGGGATTTTAAAATGCCACAGGATTTGCCAAGGATTTGCTCGCATCAAACTAAACAAGGTCAGCATGTCCTTGTCACAATGCCTAAATCCATCTAAAATACTGACGATAATCGGGAAGGTTGTCGTCAAGATAATCAAGACAATCTTGGGCAAGATTCCATAACCCAAGCCATAAAAACCAGAATAGGCGCTATGGCAATGGTCGGTATGGTCTGGACAACCACCATCATTGGGTAAATCAGGTCATTTAACCAGCCCAGACTATCCATAAGGACGGCCATGATACAGGCTATCAAGACACCCAAGACCAAACCTAACAAGGCTACTCTCAAGGTTGCCCAGCTGTGGTACCAGAGAAATTCTCTGTCACGAACAAAAGACTGAAGGATTTCAAGTGGTGTCGGCAAGATAAACTTTGGTAAGAGTTTTAACAAACCCGCTACCTGCCAAAGAGATAAGACACCCAAAAAAATCCTAGCAGACTAATATGCCGTCTCATTATACTTTTTTTCAAGTTTCTCATCGATGCTTAAAAATCTCTCCTACATTTATTTTTCACATTGGCAAAAAAACATTGTCTGCCCCTTGACCTGCCACTTCTAATGCTTCTTTGAGAATGCGCATGAGCTGATCAAAGTCTCCCTCTAAGACCGTTTCAAAGGGTGTCACTACCATAGTCACTCCTTGAGCTTGCAGATAAGCAATGACTTGATCAATAACAGCTATGCGGTCAATCCCTTGTGACAGGGGTAGGACTTGTAAAGCAATGCTTGCTTTCATTAAAACCTCCTTCTAAGTTACAGTTTTTCTTTGAAAAAAAGAAAAACCTCTTTCATATATGAAAAAGGTGCAAAATTAGGCCAAGTATCGTTCCCTACGCTGGCATTACCCAGATCAGGTGCGGTCGAAGTTTAACACTTCCTCTCAGACTGTACACAGACTCCCATATATTATATGGACATATGATAACGAAAAATAAATAAGATGTCAAGGAAACTGCTTACAGAAAAAGAGACGAAAAACCGTCTCTTTCAATTAAAGCATAGGTGCAAATAACTGTGTTACTTCTTTAATCATCATTTGATACCATGTAGGATTTATGGTATCCGAGAAGATTTCTTGAGATTGTTCAAAAATTTCTTCAAAATCTTTGCGAATATCCGCGATTGACTCTGTTTTGTAGAGTAGTACTGCATTTTCATAGTGGTGGACCAAGCTACGATAATCCAAGTTAATCGTACCCACAGCCGCAAATCGATCATCAACAATCATTTGCTTACTATGGATAAAACCAGGTGTGTATTCAAAAATGCGAACACCCGCAGATAAAAGATCTGGATAAGCTCCCCGTGTTACAAGTTGAATGAGTTTCTTATCTGGTATGTGGGGTGTGACTATTCTCACATCTACACCTCGCATCGCCGCATTCTTTATATCCTCTGTTAAATCATAATCGATAATGAGATAAGGCGTTGTGATATAAACAAAATCCTCTGCTTGATTAATCAGATTTTGATAGACAATTTTACCCACCTTCATCTGGTAGATTGGTTTCGGGTCCACTGCCGTATGGGATACAAAGACCGCTACCAGATCGTGTCTGATTTTTCCAAATGATACTGATCAAAAGTCACTGATTTCCCCACGGTTGATGTACCAGTTCATGAGAAATAGTCTGGTAAAGGCTTGAGTCGCCGGACCATCTATCCGAATTCCACTATCTTTCCAGTGTCCAAAACGTTCAATATGATTGATATATTCGTCTGCGAGGTTGATCCCACCAGTGTAGGAAATCTGCCCATCAATGACCAAGATTTTACGGTGGTCACGGTTGTTATAGGCCACTGTCATACGAGGAATCACCTTATTAAACTTATGAGCATCAATTCCTTTAGACCGCAAATAAACAGTATAATCCCCAGGCAAAGTCACCATACAACCAATATCGTCATAGAGCATCTTGACTTCAACACCCTGAGCAGCTTTTTCTTCGAGAATTTCGAGCATGCTATCCCACATCAAAGCCCTCTTCGACAATATAGTATTCTAGAAAAAAATAAACTTTTTCTGCTCTTTTAAGATCCTCCAGCATCTGTTGCCACATTTCCTCGCCACTTGCGAAAAATTGTGAATCTGTCTGGTCATAGACTTCTGCATTACTATCCATATGTAGCAAGGCATTGATAATTCCATAAGCTGATTTATCTGTCTCCTGTAGCTGCAGATGGAGTTGGCGCCCATTATTCTCATGAAATGCAATAGAATTCAATTCCTGGAGTTGTTTCAGTTCTTTTTGATAGCCTTCTCTCACCGAACATGAGATAAAGCAGTGGACCAAACACCGGCACAAAGGTCACAATCAACCAAGTCACTTTTGCTCTCAGGAGACATGGAGCGATTGACAATCGCTATAACAGTTGCTACGCTAATCAAAAATACAAGAGTAAACCCAAACAATCGGAGCAATCTGACTCATGTAAAGAATAATGCGAAAAATAAGAACTAATTCTATCAGAATAATCGCAATACTAAAAGCCATACTTGGACATCAATAATCGAAATTTTCTTGTTCCCATATCTCCTCTCAATTTCTAAGTCTACTCCCTAATTCAACGTCTGAAAAACGCTTGTTACCTTCTAGTATACTTAGTTTCATAAAACTTATCAAGCTTTTTTTCTGTATAGGCCGATAGTTCTACGTTTAAAATTAATTTAAAAAGCAGGCCACTTATAGGTGCCTGCTCTTATTTTACAATTTCAAAGCCAACATATTGACCGTCATACCAGCTGCAGTTCCCATTAAGAAGATGGTATCTCCTTCCTTCACATAGCCATGATCGAGTGCATAGGCCAAAGCCAAAAAGGTACCGCAACGGAAACCATATTCCCATACTCACGTGACGATATTGAGATACTTGTCTTTCGTCTAACCCTAATTTATCCCATGACCAAAGTGGTAATGCTCGACTAGCTTGGTGTGGGAATAATATAGTCTACAGCATCTTTAGAAATACCAGATTTCTCTTGGAATTCTTGGAACATTTCTGGAATGACACGAGCAGAAAGCAAGAGGATTTTCTTGCCTTTCATATCAAACATAAAAATTTGGTCTTGGTCTCTTCAGAGTACTCTTTTGGTTGATAAGAAGTCAAACCTCCACGAATCTCTGTATCATGAGCTCCCTCTGACCAAGTACGTTGAAGACTTGCTATCACTCCCTTATCCTTATCACTTGATTGGAAAATAAAGGCAGCCGCTCCATCACTAAAGAGTTCATAACTTTCTTTTTGCTTTGGATTGAGACCCAAGCTACCAACTTCACTGGATACAATCAAAACACGACGGTATTCTCCAGCTTCAATCAAGTACGACATAGTCGAAAGAGCTGAAATAAAACTTGTACAAGTCGTATTGATATCCATAGCCGGGATAGAGAGCCCTTTTGCCACACGTTCATGAATCAAAGCTGCCGTACAAGGAATCGGCTGAACACCAACCGCACTAGCTGATACCAGGCAATCAATGTCTTTCATACTCAAATTTGCATTTTCAAGTGCAGCTTGGATAGCTGCTTCTGCCAAATCTAGCTGTGTTTCTTCATTTTCTACGACACGGTAACGGGTTTGATCTTTAAATTGCACTGTATTTTTTGGAAGGCAGACTCCATAGCCTGCAATTTCTACATGTCTTTTTACTTCTGTCATAATTTTTTGTCCTTTCATAAACGTTGGATACGTTTGAGCTTACGACTTGTATCCCAGTGATAATCTGAAAATTGTATTTCAGGTTCTTTAAACTCTTTTTGTTGCGCTAAGAGTCGGAACTGCTCTGTGATCGCTGTTTCAACTTGCTCGTCCCTTCGACTCAAACAAACTTCCACTAGCTTCTCAGAATGTTGTTTGACTTGATAATCTCCAACATTCTCCACAAAGAGAATGCAACGTCTGATAAAGTCAGGATAAATCGTTACCTGACCTCCATCTTGTCCATCAAAATAGAAGATGTCGTCAGAACGCCCTTCGACCTTGTCAATCCTTGTGTAATGAGATCCACATGGACAAGGTTCAGGATTCTCAACCAAGATATCGTTGAGCTGGTAGCGATAAACAGGCTGACTGCTCCGCTTAAAATCAGTAATGACTGGATAAAAACGTCGGTCATCCAAGTAGTGTTTTTCCACAAAAATGATGTCTTCATTGAGATGAAGATTCCCAGCAGAGCAAGTACAAGCTAGAAAACCTTCTGTTGCTTGATAGACTTGGTCAATAATTGGCAACTCAAAAGCGCTCAAAATTCGCTCTTTATCACTATCTTCCAAGATTTCAGCCACCGAAACGATTTTTTGTGGATGAATCTTAAGCTCTCCTGCTTTTAGACGCTTACTCAATTCAATCAACATAGAAGCAGGTGCCACCACAATGGTCGGTTGATAACTATTGAGTCGCTCGATATGCTCATCTGTATTCTTGAAAATATCAAAGTACTCTAAATGAATAAGCGCCGTATTGATGGTCTGATAGAGTTCATTATCCGCTCTGAGGAAAAAAGCTATGCGGTGCCCAAAAAGTTGGCTCTTGGGCAACATCTTTGCCAAGATAGCTGCTGCCCACATACTTCTCTCTTTTTCAGTTGTGATAAAAAGTCCCCGGTGTCCAGATGTTCCAGAAGACAACCCAACAGCTATTTCTCCCTTGAGCTCTGTAAAATTCCTGGTCTTTTCACTTTCGATAGCCAAAGCCAAGGCCTCGTCTCGATCCACACCTTGAGTATTAAGCTCATTGAAATGCGTCATCATAAAAGCCTTATCCATATGGTCAAAGTCACTAGGTACACCATTTTTAAAATAAGGTGACTCACGTTTGAGAAAGTCCATATAGGCAGCCAGTTGCTTTTTTTCTGATAGTTTTCTAAAGGCTTCTCGAGATTTAAAAGTTATGAAGCCAACGAGTTTGGATAAAAGTTTTAAGAAAGGTTATTTTTTTCATACAAGATCCGCTCAATCCTTTCTACAGGGTCATGGCTAACTAGCACTTCTATTCCATCCTTTAAAACCTCTTCCAAGAGCTCTGTTCCTTTGATATAGTCATCCTTACTATCTTGCACCAAGGAAGGAACCAGATGCATCTGTTTGGTGTAAGGTAAAGAGGTCAATTCCCCAACAAAGGTCTGCTGCAATAAAGAGATGATAATCTGGAATAAAGAGACAAGCTTGGCCCTTAGCATGCCCATCAATAGAAGCAACCAGGATACTTCCGTCTCCAAAAAAAGATCATGGTGGAACGATAATTGAAAGTTGGAGTTTTTGCTGATCTGCCTTGATAACTGTCAATCTTTCCTCGAAGTCACTCGGCAAAAAATTCTTTAAAAAAATTAAATCTTTTAGTTTTAGGGTTTCTTGTAAACATCATATACTTCCTGGGTCAGGATAAAGTTTGCATTCGGAAAGAAGCTAGCCCCTCCCAAATGATCTGGATGTAGATGAGACAGCAGGACATACTTGATTTCTTCTGGTTTAATTCCTTTAGCTTTCAGCAGGTGCGAAAATCTGATCCTGTCTCCGTCATTTGAACTGGGCGTCCCCAAAGCGATATAAAGCATATCGTAACTTGGTCTTAATATCATAGTGATAGCCAGTATCATAGAGCAAATATCCTTTATCCCTGTGTTTGATAAGGAAAACTCCTGCAGGGAAAGTCATCTTTCTATTTTTGACACCCTTAAAAAGCAAACCAGCATAACTAGTACAGTATCCCGCTGGGAAATACTCAATGCTTTCGATAATCTTGGACATATTGTTCAATCCCTTCTGAAATACTAATTTTCGGATGATACCCCAATTCCCCTCATAGCCTTGCTAATATCCAGCGTTTGACTATAGCGGAGCAGATAATAGGTATAGCGAGTTAGAGGTGGCTCCCCTTTAAGGTTCAAAGTCTTGTATATAAATTCTAAACTACTTGCAATTCCTGATAAGAGAGATGCTGGAATTTTTCTATATTTGATTGGATAACCCAGACCTGTCAAACTTTCCTCTAACAAATCTCTAAAAGCCCTCGGTTCACCATTAGTAATGTTATAAACCTCACCTTTGGCTTCTGGAGCTTCTATGGCCAAACGGATTGCCAGAGCAACATTTTCCACGCAAGTCATGTCCATGAGCTGACGCCCATCTCCAATTAAAGGAATACCAATTTTTTGACTAAGATTGATCACCCGTGGCAAGATGCTAGTATCTCCAATCCCAAACAGTCCCCGAGGCCTCAAGATAATACTAGGAACATCTGATAATCCTTAAAGAGTCTCTCCGAAGCCAATTTGCTACGGATATAATTATTGAGATTATTTTCCTCCGGAGCATCACTTTCTTTGATAGCCAACTGATCCTTAGGAGCAGCATAGATGCTTGGTGAGGATACATAGACTAAACGTTGAATACCTGTTTGGCGACATGCCTCGAGAACATATTTGGTTCCTAAAACATTAGCCTGATAAAAAAATCTTCCCAAGGGCCCCCAAACTGTTGACAGGGCTCCCGCATGAACGACCAGATCCATCCCCTTGCAAGCCTCTAGCACATCATCAGCTTTGGTCAAATCACCCTGAAAATAGCTAACCGAAGAATTCTCTAAAGAGCGACCAACCTTACTGTTTCTACCAAAAGCTCGAACCTGATAGCCATGCTCGACTAATTCTTTTACGACATATTTACCCAAGAAACCTGTCGCTCCAGTTACTAAAACTGTTTTTCATTTTTTTCTTCTCCTTATCTGCTAGCAGACGATGGATTTCCTCTCTAAAATTTCCGTCGGATGGTAAGACTGTGCAGCTTTGGCGTAAAAGTCTCTAATTCTGGACCAATCCTCTTTAGCTAATAAACTATCAAAGGCTTGTCCAATTACCTTGCTATTATCTCTTTTAGCTGTAAAAGCAACACCCGCTTCCACCCCACGAACGGCATAATCAAATTGGTCATAATCATGAGGCAAAATCAAAGCTGGTTTACCATAAATGATACATTGATAAAAAATCCCAGCCCCCCCGTGATGAATCACGTAATCCATCTGGGGAATGTACTCCTTATAGGGGAGATAAGAAACTACGGAAAGGTTCTCCATGAGATTTTCACATTGGAAGGACTCTCCACCTACACCACGAGTTACAAAAAAGTGACAATCAGGATGAGCTTTTGCAAGTTGCGTAGCTTGATAAATAAGATTTTCTTTGGCCCAAGCTAGTTGTGTCCCACAAGTCATCAAAACTTTCTTTCGATCCATAAAAGGAGACAAATCTAAAGGATAATCCTCTCCTGCCTCGACCGAAGCACCAGAAGGGCCCTACCCACTTGTAGTGTTTCTGGGAAATCCCTTTTTAACTCTACTTCTTTCATTCCAATACCTAGAATAGAATATGGGAGAATAAATGGTCTCATGACCTAGTTGATTATACAATTTAAAATTATATCTTTTTAAGCGATCACGAAACGAAAAAAAGATACAATCCGTTTTCACTAAACCGAGTTGCTTTTTCTACCTAAAAAATTGTACTGAAACTTGCCAACGATTCTTGGGACTTCCCAGTCCACCAAAGAAACAAGGAGGACCATCTGTCGTTTCAATCGCAAACTGGGTCGCCATAGTTGATATCCACGGAAATTCCAAGTTGATTAGCTACTAAACCTCCAGACAAGGTTATAAAATCAGCAATGACGATATCAGGGCGATTTCTTTTTGCCACTCTTCCAATAATTGATCTGAAACTAGATTAATTAAATCAATACTAGCTGAAAGTTGATGATAGGCTGATATAATTCCCTAATTGCTGATCATTATTTAGCTGCACGTTCAAAATCCTCAATGTGATTTTCTAGTATTGAACTACATTAAAACCTGCAGCACTCAGCAACGGCTTTTTTTGAGGACCAGTGAATAAACGAATCTCATATCGAGGGTTATTAAGTAAAGGGTATTAATAAATTCATTGTTGGATACAAATGTCCACTTAAAGGGACAACTACAACATCAATTTTGATTCTTTTCATATGTCTAGGATATCAAATTTTAAAAAAAAGAACTATCGATAAGATAATTCTTTACATATTTATTAGTTTTGACATGAAAAGGTAACGAAACATTTAAGAAAATGCAATGTGAATTTACAGATAATAATGATCAAAAATCAAATATAAAAAAAAAAAAAAGGCAACTGCCTCAATTTAAGTATTGACCAATCGGGAAGACAGGATTCGAACCTGCGACACCTTGGTCCCAAACCAAGTACTCTACCAAGCTGAGCTACTTCCCGAGTTAAATGTTTAATGCACCCTAGAGGAGTCGAACCTCTAACCGCCTGATTCGTAGTCAGGTACTCTATCCAGTTGAGCTAAGGGTGCTCTTCAATATATGCCGAGGACCGGAATCGAACCGGTACGATCGTTACCAATCGCAGGATTTTAAGTCCTGTGCGTCTGCCAGTTCCGCCACCCCGGCCTCTCTAAGCGAACGACGGGATTCGAACCCGCGACCCCCACCTTGGCAAGGTGGTGTTCTACCACTGAACTACGTTCGCATCGACTCTGGTTTATATTAAAAAAAATGCCGGCTACATGACTTGAACACGCGACCCTCTGATTACAAATCAGATGCTCTACCAACTGAGCTAAGCCGGCTGATTTCTATTATGCGGGTTAAGGGACTTGAACCCCCACGCCGTTAAGCGCCAGATCCTAAATCTGGTGCGTCTGCCAATTCCGCCAAACCCGCAAATATGACCCGTACTGGGCTCGAACCAGTGACCCATTGATTAAAAGTCAATTGCTCTACCAACTGAGCTAACGAGTCAAATAACTTTCGTTATTACGGTCCCGACGGGAATCGAACCCGCGATCTTCGCCGTGACAGGGCGACGTGATAACCGCTACACTACGGGACCTATGGGAGTTAACGGGATCGAACCGCTGACCCTCTGCTTGTAAGGCAGATGCTCTCCCAGCTGAGCTAAACTCCCTCGAGCTAAGCGACTTCCATATCTCACAGGGGGCAACCCCCAACTACTTCCGGCGTTCTAGGGCTTAACTTCTGTGTTCGGCATGGGTACAGGTGTATCTCCTAGGCTATCGTCACTTAACTCTGAGTAATACCTACTCAAAAATTGAATATCTATCAAATTCCAAGAAAAACCTTCACGCTTTCGTATTCTCAGTTACTTTGGATAAGTCCTCGAGCTATTAGTATTAGTCCGCTACATGTGTCGCCACACTTCCACTTCTAACCCATCTACCTGATCATCTCTCAGGGCTCTTACTGATATAAAAATCATGGGAAATCTCATCTTGAGGTGGGTTTCACACTTAGATGCTTTCAGCGTTTATCCCTTCCCTACATAGCTACCCAGCGATGCCTTTGGCAAGACAACTGGTACACCAGCGGTAAGTCCACTCTGGTCCTCTCGTACTAGGAGCAGATCCTCTCAAATTTCCTACGCCCGCGACGGATAGGGGACCGAACTGTCTCACGACGTTCTGAACCCAGCTCGCGTGCCGCTTTAATGGGCGAACAGCCCAACCCTTGGGACCGACTACAGCCCCAGGATGCGACGAGCCGACATCGAGGTGCCAAACCTCCCCGTCGATGTGAACTCTTGGGGGAGATAAGCCTGTTATCCCCAGGGTAGCTTTTTATCCGTTGAGCGATGGCCCTTCCATACGGAACCACCGGATCACTAAGCCCGACTTTTCGTCCCTGCTCGAGTTGTAGCTCTCGCAGTCAAGCTCCCTTATACCTTTTACACTCTGCGAATGATTTCCAACCATTCTGAGGGAACCTTTGGGCGCCTCCGTTACCTTTTTAGGAGGCGACCGCCCCAGTCAAACTGCCCGTCAGACACTGTCTCCGATAGGGATCACCTATCCGGGTTAGAGTGGCCATAACACAAGGGTAGTATCCCAACAACGTCTCCTTCGAAACTGGCGTCCCTGATCTCATAGACTCCTACCTATCCTGTACATGTGGTACAGACACTCAATATCAAACTGCAGTAAAGCTCCATGGGGTCTTTCCGTCCTGTCGCGGGTAACCTGCATCTTCACAGGTACTAAAATTTCACCGAGTCTCTCGTTGAGACAGTGCCCAAATCATTACGCCTTTCGTGCGGGTCGGAACTTACCCGACAAGGAATTTCGCTACCTTAGGACCGTTATAGTTACGGCCGCCGTTTACTGGGGCTTCAATTCATACCTTCGAGTTACCTCTAAGCACTCCTCTTAACCTTCCAGCACCGGGCAGGCGTCACCCCCTATACATCATCTTACGATTTAGCAGAGAGCTGTGTTTTTGATAAACAGTTGCTTGGGCCTATTCACTGCGGCTGACGTAAAGTCAGCACCCCTTCTCCCGAAGTTACGGGGTCATTTTGCCGAGTTCCTTAACGAGAGTTCTCTCGCTCACCTGAGGCTACTCGCCTCGACTACCTGTGTCGGTTTGCGGTACGGGTAGAGTATGTTTAAACGCTAGAAGCTTTTCTTGGCAGTGTGACGTCACTAACTTCGCTACTAAACTTCGCTCCCCATCACAGCTCAATGTTATAGAACTAAGCATTTAACTCAATTCACACCTCACTGCTTAGACAGACACTTCCAATCGTCTGCTTTAGTTAGCCTACTGCGTCCCTCCATCACTACATACTCTAGTACAGGAATATCAACCTGTTGTCCATCGGATACACCTTTCGGTCTCTCCTTAGGTCCCTGACTAACCCAGGGCGGACGAGCCTTCCCCTGGAAACCTTAGTCTTACGGTGGACAGGATTCTCACCTGTCTTTCGCTACTCATACCGGCATTCTCACTTCTATGCGTTCCAGCGCTCCTCACGGTACACCTTCTCCACACATAGAACGCTCTCCTACCATACCTATAAAGGTATCCACAGCTTCGGTAAATTGTTTTAGCCCCGGTACATTTTCGGCGCAGGGTCACTCGACTAGTGAGCTATTACGCACTCTTTTGAATGAATAGCTGCTTCTAAGCTAACATCCTAGTTGTCTGTGCAACCCCACATCCTTTTCCACTTAACAATTATTTTGGGACCTTAGCTGGTGGTCTGGGCTGTTTCCCTTTCGACTACGGATCTTAGCACTCGCAGTCTGACTGCCGACCATAATTCATTGGCATTCGGAGTTTATCTGAGATTGGTAATCCGGGATGGACCCCTCACCCAAACAGTGCTCTACCTCCAAGAATCTTGATGTCGACGCTAGCCCTAAAGCTATTTCGGAGAGAACCAGCTATCTCCAAGTTCGTTTGGAATTTCTCCGCTACCCACAAGTCATCCAAGCACTTTTTCAACGTGCCCTGGTTCGGTCCTCCAGTGCGTCTTACCGCACCTTCAACCTGCTCATGGGTAGGTCACATGGTTTCGGGTCTACGACATAATACTAAGACGCCCTATTCAGACTCGGTTTCCCTACGGCTCCGTCTCTTCAACTTAACCTCGCATCATATCGTAACTCGCCGGTTCATTCTACAAAAGGCACGCTCTCACCCATTAACGGGCTCGAACTTGTTGTAGGCACACGGTTTCAGGTTCTATTTCACTCCCTCCCGGGGTGCTTTTCACCTTTCCCTCACGGTACTGGTTCACTATCGGTCACTAGGGAGTATTTAGGGTTGGGAGATGGTCCTCCCAGATTCCGACGGGATTTCACGTGTCCCGCCGTACTCAGGATACTGCTAGGTACAAAGACTATTTAAAATACGAGGCTCTCACTCTCTTTGGCTGATCTTCCCATATCATTCTTCTATAGTCTTTGAGTCCACATTGCAGTCCTACAACCCCGAAGAGTAAACTCTTCGGTTTGCCCTCCTGCCGTTTCGCTCGCCGCTACTAAGGCAATCGCTTTTTGCTTTCTCTTCCTGCAGCTACTTAGATGTTTCAGTTCACTGCGTCTTCCTCCTCATATCCTTAACAGATATGGGTAACAGGTAGTACCTGTTGGGTTCCCCCATTCGGAAATCCCTGGATCATCGCTTACTTACAGCTACCCAAGGCATATCGTCGTTTGTCACGTCCTTCTTCGGCTCCTAGTGCCAAGGCATCCACCGTGCGCCCTTATTAACTTAACCTTATTTTTTTGACCTTTCAGTCATAAACTCTTATTAATACTACAGCGTTTTCGGTTTATTTTCTTGTTACTATTTGATATAGATATTCAATTTTCAATGTGCATTACTTGGTGATCTCTCACCAATGGAGCCTAGCGGGATCGAACCGCTGACCTCCTGCGTGCAAAGCAGGCGCTCTCCCAGCTGAGCTAAGGCCCCACAAGACCTCTCAAGACTAAACAAGACCAATGTGCATTCCTTATCCTTAGAAAGGAGGTGATCCAGCCGCACCTTCCGATACGGCTACCTTGTTACGACTTCACCCCAATCATCTATCCCACCTTAGGCGGCTGGCTCCTAAAATGGTTACCTCACCGACTTCGGGTGTTACAAACTCTCGTGGTGTGACGGGCGGTGTGTACAAGGCCCGGGAACGTATTCACCGCGGCGTGCTGATCCGCGATTACTAGCGATTCCGACTTCATGTAGGCGAGTTGCAGCCTACAATCCGAACTGAGACTGGCTTTAAGAGATTAGCTTGCCGTCACCGACTTGCGACTCGTTGTACCAGCCATTGTAGCACGTGTGTAGCCCAGGTCATAAGGGGCATGATGATTTGACGTCATCCCCACCTTCCTCCGGTTTATTACCGGCAGTCTCGCTAGAGTGCCCAACTGAATGATGGCAACTAACAATAGGGGTTGCGCTCGTTGCGGGACTTAACCCAACATCTCACGACACGAGCTGACGACAACCATGCACCACCTGTCACCTCTGTCCCGAAGGAAAACTCTATCTCTAGAGCGGTCAGAGGGATGTCAAGACCTGGTAAGGTTCTTCGCGTTGCTTCGAATTAAACCACATGCTCCACCGCTTGTGCGGGCCCCCGTCAATTCCTTTTGAGTTTCAACCTTGCGGTCGTACTCCCCAGGCGGAGTGCTTAATGCGTTAGCTACGGCACTAAACCCCGGAAAGGGTCTAACACCCTAGCACTCATCGTTTACGGCGTGGACTACCAGGGTATCTAATCCTGTTTGCTCCCCACGCTTTCGAGCCTCAGCGTCAGTTACAAGCCAGAGAGCCGCTTTCGCCACCGGTGTTCCTCCATATATCTACGCATTTCACCGCTACACATGGAATTCCACTCTCCCTCTTGCACTCAAGTTAAACAGTTTCCAAAGCGTACTATGGTTAAGCCACAGCCTTTAACTTCAGACTTATCTAACCGCCTGCGCTCGCTTTTACGCCCAATAAATCCGGACAACGCTCGGGACCTACGTATTACCGCGGCTGCTGGCACGTAGTTAGCCGTCCCTTTCTGGTAAGATACCGTCACAGTGTGAACTTTCCACTCTCACACTCGTTCTTCTCTTACAACAGAGCTTTTACGATCCGAAAACCTTCTTCACTCACGCGGCGTTGCTCGGTCAGACTTCCGTCCATTGCCGAAGATTCCCTACTGCTGCCTCCCGTAGGAGTCTGGGCCGTGTCTCAGTCCCAGTGTGGCCGATCACCCTCTCAGGTCGGCTATGTATCGTTGCCTTGGTGAGCCGTTACCTCACCAACTAGCTAATACAACGCAGGTCCATCTGGTAGTGATGCAGTGCACCTTTCAAGCAGCTATCATGCGATATCTACTGTTATGCGGTATTAGCTATCGTTTCCAATAGTTATCCCCCGCTACCAGGCAGGTTACCTACGCGTTACTCACCCTGTTCGCAACTCATCCGCGAGAGCAAGCTCCTCCTTCAGCGTTCTACTTGCATGTATTAGGCACGCCGCCAGCGTTCGTCCTGAGCCAGGATCAAACTCTCATTAAAAGTTTGAGTTCTCACTCATTTCTGTCACTGACAGATTTATTGTTTTTTCATTGTTCAGTACTATAACATCAGTTATAGTGCCCTGCACATTGGTTCGTCTTGTTCAGTTTTCAAAGGTCTTTGTCGCGCTTGCGACAACTATATTAGTATATCACAGTCATTTTTCTCTGTCAACAGGTTTTTTTAACTTTTTTTATATCCTATCCCATCAACCGCGATACACCCATAGTCCGTACGGGATTCGAACCCGTGTTACCGCCGTGAAAAGGCGGTGTCTTAACCCCTTGACCAACGGACCTTGAGCTTGTCAACTCTTTCTATTATACCTACTTTTTTCCCCTTGTCAAGATATTGAGTTTATTTTTTTATCTTTTTGGAGAAAAATCTCTTAGCACATGCTTTAGTTCTTTTCAACATTGCTTTTCTTCCTTTGAATCGCTCATCAGCTAACAAGCGTTCAAATAACTCCAACCTTTCCTTTCCTAATCCTGATCGATACTCTTTAAGCATTTCTTGTAATGCGTAAGACTCATCTATCAATAGCCCCCCTTCGCCTAATCGATGGCTAATTTTCGCTCACTTCTTCATAAGCTTTGTCGATCCAATCTTCTTTTTATAACTTTCTTGTTTTCGAACTGCATCCAAAAATTCGATTTCGAAACTTTGTTTTGAAGTAGGTATAAAATTCCTTATTTTTTTATTTTCCCTTGAAAATCAGGGTGATTTTCTAATAATTCATGTAGGCAAATCATTCCTCTTGATCCCAATCTTCTTTTTCCCATAAATGAAGGTAGTATTCTTTTTCTACATTTGTGTACAATAGCTTTTCACTTCTTGGTAATTCATTTCTAACATAATCATTCTCCTTTTCTGCCATTAGTATAGCAGAGGTAGAGATAAATTATGACATTTCTTCTATTTTGTTACTTATCTTACCTGATTTTATTTTTTTGAATGTTTGATATTTCATTGGGAAGTGTTTTTGAGGGCTTTTTAGGATATAAAAAAGACAAGAGTTATGCTCTTGTCTTTTAAAAATTATTGGAATAAATCTACAATTGTATCCCAGACGGTTTTTGCCTTTTCTTTGATTTTTGCATCTGAAATAGCTTTTTCTGCTTCATCAATAAGATTCTGGGCTCGACTCTGGATATCAGTTATAGAGTCACTTTGATTGCCCACCACCATTGTCAGTTGACTGATTTCTGAACATTTTTCAGGAGCAATCCCATTTATTTTATAGGCATTTTCAACTGTAAATGTACTTCCTGGTGTATAAGGAAGAATTGTTTCTGCCATACTTCTAAAAATATGAGCGGCGCCATTTGATGTCGAACCTGCTAGATAATGATTTTCGTCCGTAGTCGGGAAACCGAGCCAGTGACTAATCACCACGTCAGGAGTATATCCGATAACCCATTGGTCACTCGTATATTCTGGGTTAAAAGCGTCTCTGTCGTTCCAGTTTTTCCCGGCCATAACATAACCATCTGGTGATGAACTGATTCCCTGTACCATTTGTGAAGGTTCCCTAGCATCATGCTAGTCATTTTATCCGCTACGGACTTTATCTATCACTCGTTTTTTTGAGAATTCTTATGCGTAGCAATGACTTGACCACTTGCATTTTCAATACGTGTAATAAAATGCGCTTCAGGCATCAAACCTTCGTTTGCAAATGCTGCATAAGCTTGTGCCATTTGTAGTGGACTAGTTTCCACACCACCACCCAGTGCAACACCCAACACACGATCCACATTCGTTAAAGTCAAGTCCAAATCTTTCACCTGATTCAAAAGCCTTGTCGATGCCAAGTTGTTTAACTGTTGCTACGGCAGGGAGGTTTAGGGACTCAGCTAAAGCTTGGTACATTGGAACTTCAGGAGATGTTTTGATTCCTGCGTAGTTATCGACCTTGTAATCACCATACTCCATAGTATGATTATCCAACTCTTTATTTAGAGCCCAACCAGCTTCGACTGCTGGGGTATAGACAACTAAGGGCTTAATAGTTGAACCTGGACTTCTTTTTGATTGAGTTGCGTAGTTGAAATTTCGAAACCAGCTTTTATCATCTCCCTGCTACACGACCAACAACTCCTCGAACTCCTCCTGTTTTTTTTGGTTCTAGAGCAACACTACCCTGACTCAGCATGCGTTCCATCTTCTGCAGTTGGAAAGAGATCTGTATTTTCATAGATGACCTGCATATTAGCTTGGTAATTTCTGATCTAACTCAGTATAGATACGATAGCCGTTGTTCACGATTTCTTCTTCAGTTAGATTATACTTTTCAATCGCTTCATTAACAACTGCATCAAAGTAAGAAGGATAACGGTAGTCTGAAATTTTCCCCTCGTAAGTATCCTGAAGCTGAGAGGCCATATCAACGCTTGCAGCTTCCGCTTCTTTATTTTTATCAATATAACCAGCAGCTACCATGTTCTGCAAGACGGTGTCTCTACGATTTGTAGAATCCTCAATTGAATTTAAAGGGTTGTACAATTCCGGCCCTTTGAGCATTCCGGCTAAAGTTGCAGCTTCATCAAGCGTCAGTTGAGAAGCTGAAACCCCGAAGTATTTTTTACTTGCATCTTCAACACCCCAAACCCCATTTCCGAAGTAGGCATTGTTCAAGTACATGGTTAGAATTTCCTTCTTGCTATATTTTTTGGTTAATTCTAAAGCTAGAAAGAATTCTTTTGCCTTTCTCTGAACAGTTTGGTCTTGAGAAAGATAGGCATTTTTCGCCAACTGCTGAGTAATTGTAGAACCACCACCCGAACGACCAGCTGTTAGGATAGCCAGGAAAAAAAGCGACCCATAGTTAATTCCATCATTTTTATAGAAACTTCTATCTTCTGTCGCAATAACAGCATTTCTGCAAATCTTCACTAATATCCGAAAGTTCGACATAGGTCCCTTTTTTTGACCTGACAGGGCACCCTGCTTCTTTTTCTTCTCTGTCAAAAAAATCAGAGTACGTGTTTTTAAAGCGTTTTGTAAGTCTGTAACATTTGTCGATTTTTGCTAGGGCAAATAGATAGACCCCAACAAACAGGCTGGCACTTAGTCCTATAATCAGAAAAGATCTTTTGTCAGATGATAACGACGCCAGAAATTTTTCGAATAGGACCAACTGCCCCAGATTTCTTTTCGTCCCTGCTCTTGAACGTCGTAAATTACTCGACACATTTATCTTCTTGTTCAACTTCATTCATTTCTGTTTCTTCAATTTCAGATTCTTCTTTTCTTAAATAAAGAAAGAAATTTTTTTCAAATAATGTATCTAATTTCATGCGTATATTTTATCATCTTCCCCATAGGAAGACAAGAATTTTAGCTAGTTCCCCTGTCCAAATAAACTGATTTTTTTGTTACAATATCTGTATGAAATTTACCTTTTACTATCCCTGATTCTCTACCCTGAAATGACAGTCAAACATTTTTTTCTAGAAGAACAGCTGTTAATCCCTCGAAAAAAATAAGGCACTTTTTGAGAATCAAGAAACATATCCTCATTAATCAAGAAGAAGTTCATTGGCACCAAACGATCAAAGCTGGAGATGAATGCCAATTGATTTTCGATGAGGAAGATTATCCTACAAAAGAAATTCTCTGGGGAAATCCCTAAACTTGTCGAAGAAAGTCTATCAAGACCAACATTTAATTATCGTCAATAAACCCTGAGGGTATGAAGACACATGGAAATCAGCCAGATGAGATAGCTCTTCTCAATCATGTCAGCGCCTATGTCGGTCAAACCTGCTATGTTGTTCATAGACTAGATATGGAAACAAGTGGTCTCGTACTGTTTGCGAAAAATCCATTTATATTGCCTATCCTCAATCGATTATTAGAGAAAAAAGAGATTTCTCGAGAATACTGGGCTCTGGTTGATGGAAAGAAATAGAGGCTAAAGAACTTGATCTTTCCGAGATAAAATTGGTCGCAATCGTCACGATCGTAGAAAAAGAGTGTGGATCAAAAAAATGGTCAATACGCTGAAACTCAAGTAACTCGGTTGAAACAGTTTCAAAACAAAACCAGTCTCGTTCGGTGTAGATTGAAAACAGGACGTACTCATCAAATTCGAGTGCATCTATCTCACCACGGGCATCCAATCCTTGGAGACCCTCTCTACAATCCACATTCAAAAACTAAGAGACTGATGCTACACGCATTCAAACTATCCTTTATCCACCCTCTGACTTTAAAACAATTAAGCTTTACTGCACTCTCAGATACATTTGAAAGAGAATTAAAACAAAATGGATGATATTTATCATCCATTTTTCTATAATACTAAAAAAAGCAAGACCAATTGGTCTTGCTTTTTTTCGACTCAGAAATTATTTAGCAATTTTTGCGAAGTATTCAAGAGTACGAACAAGTTGTGCAGTGTAAGACATTTCGTTGTCATACCATGAAACAACTTTAACCAATTGTTTACCGTCAACGTCAAGAACTTTAGTTTGAGTTGCGTCAAACAATGAACCGTAAGACATACCTACAACGTCTGAAGAAACAATTGGATCTTCAGTGTAACCGTATGATTCGTTTAGCTACTGCTTTCATAGCTGCATTTACTTCATCAACAGTAACGTTCTTTTCAAGAACAGCTACCAATTCAGTAACTGATCCAGTTGGAGTAGGAACGCGTTGTGCAGCTCCGTCCAAAGTTTACCGTTCAATTCTAGGGATAACAAGACCGATTGCTTTAGCAGCACCAGTTGAGTTAGGAACGATGTTTGCAGCACCAGCACGAGCACGACGAAGGTCACCTTTACGGTGTGGACCGTCAAGGATCATTTGGTCACCAGTGTAAGCGTGGATAGTAGTCATCAATCCTTCAACAACACCGAAGTTATCTTGAAGAGCTTTAGCCATTGGAGCCAAGCAGTTTGTAGTACATGAAGCACCTGAGATAACTGTTTCAGTACCATCAAGAATATCGTGGTTAGTGTTAAATACGACTGTTTTAACATCTGATCCACCAGGAGCAGTGATAACAACTTTCTTAGCACCACCAGCATGCAAGTGTTTTTCAGCAGCTGCTTTAGTAGCAAAGAAACCAGTTGCTTCAAGAACGATTTCTACACCGTCGTTAGCCCAGTCGATTTGTTCTGGATCACGTTCAGCAGAAACTTTAACGAATTTACCGTTAACTTCGAATCCACCTTCTTTAACTTCCACAGTACCGTCGAAACGACCTTGAGTTGTGTCATATTTCAACAAGTGTGCAAGCATAACTGGATCTGTAAGGTCGTTGATGCGAGTAACTTCAACACCTTCTACGTTTTGGATACGACGGAAAGCAAGACGACCGATACGACCGAAACCGTTAATACCAACTTTAACTACCATTAGTGATTTCCTCCTTATGAAAATCATGAAAATTTTATTGTGAAAAGAGTAACTTGAATCACTACAAATCACCTTTCAACAAACCTATTATATAACTATTTTGAGTTTTAATTGCAAGTGCTGACGTTGATTTTTCACTTTCAGTTTTATACTTTTCAATTACTCTTATTTTTACTAAGATACCCTTTAGTCAAAAAGCCTTCACTCTACTCTCATTATAATTCCTTATAAAATCTTTTGGTCTTCATGAAAAAAATATAAAAAGAGACAGGATTACTCCTGTCTCTGGGCTGATAATCAATTATTTACGACGTCCTGGACGTTCTGTGTAACCATAGTAAGCATCTGCCATGATTTCTTCCATGTCAGCTACCATTGGCAAGCGTGGGTTTGCAGGTGAACATTGGTCTTCATATGCAAGCAAAGGCAATTTCATGCAAGCTATCTTTCCAAGCTTTTTCATCAATTCCTTGATCCTTTGAAGTTCATCTTGATACCTACTGCACCACCAAGGTCGTAAACAGCTTTAGCATAAGCTTCAACTGCTTCTTCTGGAGTTGAAGTGGGCAAAGTCCAAGCATTCTAGCGATATCTTGGAATTTTCTCATCAGCTTTCCAGTAGTTGTATTTAGGCCATGTAGTAGTCTTAGATGGGCGAGTACCGTTGTAGCGGATAACGTATGGAAGCAAGATTGCATTTGTACGTCCGTGAACAGTATGGTGAACAGCACCAATCTTGTGGGCCATTGAGTGACTCATACCAAGGAAGGCATTAGCGAAGGCCATACCAGCCATTGTTGAAGCATTATGCATTTTTCTCACGAGCTTCGGAGTCAGCTGTCTTAACTGAGTTTTTCTAACCATTTCGAAAGACAAGTTTGATTGTTTGAAGAGCGATACCATCTGTGTAGTCGTTAGCAAAGTTTTGAAGTGTAAGCTTCAGTTGCGTGAGTCAAGACGTCCATACCTGTATCAGCTGCGATGAAATCAGGAACTGATTCAACCAAAGCAGGGTCAACAATCGCAATAGTTGGTGTCAATGAGTAGTCAGCCAATGGGTATTTACGGTTGTTTTGTCTTATCAGAGATAACGGCAAATGGTGTTACTTCAGATCCTGTACCTGAAGTTGTTGGGATACCGATGTATTTCGCTTTCTTACCAAGTGATGGGAAGCGGAAGGCACGTTTACGGATATCCATGAATTTTTTTGAACCAAGTCACGGAAGTCGACTTTGTGGTTGTTCGTAGAAGAGCCACATTACTTTAGCTAGCATCCATTGGAGAACCACCACCAAGAGCGATGATTGTATCTGGTTTCGAAGGATCTCATCACTTCAGTACCACGTTCTACAGTTGTGATATCTGGATCTGGTTCAACATCTGCAGAAGACTTTGGACAGTTACACTGGTTGCTACGTTTGTTCAATTGGTCGATAATACGTTGAACGAAACCAAGCTCTTTCGATAGATTTGTCTGTAACGATCATAACGCGTTCAATATCTTCACATGTTTTGAAGGTATTGGATAGAATTACGTTCGAAAGTAAATTTTTGAAGGAACTTTAAACCATTGCATATTATTTCTACGTTTCCCTACTTTCTTGATGTTTAGAAGGTTGATTGCACTCACGTTATCACCCAACTGAGTTGCGTCCATAAGAACCACATCCAAGTGTCAATGATGGAATGAAGGCATTGTATACGTCACCGATACCACCGAAAGTAGATGGTGAGTTCCAGATAATACGCATTGCTTTTGATTTCTGTACCAAAATCGTTTAGTCAAGTTCTTCGTCTGTTTGTATGGATAGCTGCTGAGTGACCAAGTCCATTGAACTCAACCATTTGACGAGCTTTTTTTAAGACCATCTTCAGTATCTTCAGCTTTTCAAAGAACTGCAATAACTGGTGACAATTTTTTTCACGAGTCAATGGTTCTTTTTCGTCCCAACTTCTGTACATTCTGCAGCCAAGATATTTGTTCCTTCTGGAACAGTAAATCCTGCTTGTTCTGCAATCCATGTTGCTGGTTTACCAACGATGTCATGCGTTTCAATTTTGCACCAGCACAGTTTTTTTGCTGTTTGCTTTCACGCCGAAAGCAGAATTCTTCAAGAAGAGCTTTTTTTCTTTTTTTGTTTACAAAGTAAGTGTGGTAAGATTTGAACTCTGCTACAAATTCATCATAAACTTTCTTTATCAATGATAACTGCTTGCTCTGATGCACAGACCATACCGTTATCAAATGATTTAGACATAACGATGTCATGAGCAGCTTGACGGAGGTCAGCTGATTTTTCTACATAAGCAGGAACATTCCCGGCACCTACCCCAAGTGCTGGCTTTACCACATGAGTATGCAGCTTTAACCATGGCATTACCACCAGTTGCGAGGATAGTTGCAACACCTTCGTGGTTCATAAGTGCTCCAGTTGCTTCCATCGATGGTTCTGTAATCCATTGAACACAGTTTTCAGGAGCACCAGCTGCAATCGCTGCATCACGAACGATTTGAGCTGCGTGAGCTGATGATTCTTGAGCTGATGGGTGGAAAGCGAAAGACGATTGGGATTACGTGTCTTCAAATGCAAATCAATGATTTAAAAGATAGCTGTTGAAGTTGGGTTTGTTGTTGGAGTGATACCACAGATAACACCTACAGGTTCAGCAATTTTAGTCAAATCCTGTACATCGATCCTCTTCAATAACTCCAACTGTTTTAACGCCACGCATGTTGTTTACTACGTGCTCACAGGCAAATAGGTTTTTTGTTGCCTTTATCTTCAAATACACCACGTCCTGTTTCTTCAAACTGCATGTTGAGCAAGAATTCCGTGTGCATCAAGAGCAGCAACAGATGCTTTTTGCTACGATATAGTCAACTTGCTCTTGGTTCAAGTTTACGCATTTCTTCAAGGGCAACCAAAGCTTTTTTTGCACTAATCCATCTACATGCTTTTCAGCAGCGAGTTTCTTTTTCTCTGGTGTTACAGTTTTTTTATCAGCCATATTTTCCTCCATAGCCTTTCAAGGGATTGTAAAATCCTTTGTTAAATTTTTTTCACAAGTTTATTATAACTCTTTTTTAGACTTTGTAAACAGTTTCATAGATATTTCACAAAAACTTTTTTTTCATATTTGTTTGTGAAAATATTTTTCTCAAATCTCGCTTATATGCATTCTTTTCCTCAAAGCTTTGTGAATAATCTTATTAAATTTTTTTTTATTTTTCACAAACTTATTGTAATGTATTTTTAACACGTCTTAAATTTCCAAGGAAGCGCTTTTCTTTATGTCTGTGATAAAAGACCTCCTTGTTAGGAGGTTATTGTGCTTGTTGGAAGAGTCCCTTGTTTAAAGTCGCCTTCATAGACAACTTCTTGCTCTGTAGTCAGTTTTCCTTTTCCTTCAGCTTGGCCATTAACAAAAGTCACCTTCATAAACCCAGCCATCTTTAGCTTGGTAGGTTCCTTTTACCCATTAAATGCTCCATTTTTAAATTCACCAGTATAGGTGTCTCCATTTGAGAAGGTCATTGTTCCTTTGGCCATTCATCTTTCCACGAACAATACTTCCATCATATACAAGTGAATCGCCATCCAGTTTTAAAACTCCTTGCTTTTAGGCATATTCCTCACAAATACAAATATAGCACAAAGAGCTATGACTACTACCGTTGCAATTTCCAAACGAGGACGCGTTATATAGACACTGTATTTATCATAGAGTTTTTTTAAATTATCCATTTCTTGCCTCATTTTCTAAACGTGTTAGCCAAGCTTGGCAACCAGTTAAAACTCGATCATAAGTTTCATCAAAATCACCTGTATACCATGGATCAGGAACATCCTCAGAAGCAAATGCCTCTAGCTTGTGTTGTTGATCTTGAGGACACATCCGAGTCAAATCTAGAAGATTGGACTCGTCCATTCCCAATGACATAATCAAAACGTTCAAAATCATCCTTAGAAATTTGCTGTGATGTTTTTGATGAATCGTAAGGAATCTCGTGAGCTTTAAAAATTTTCTGAGTTCCTTTGTGAATTGGATTGCCGTGTTCCCAAGAAGAAGTTGCTCTACTCTCAATCTCATAATCATCGGTTAAAGATTTCATCACAAATTCTGCCATAGGGACTACGGCAAATATTACCAAGACATACAAAAGACAACTTTTTCTTCATTATTGTTCCCTCATCTTCATAGAAAAAAGGGGTATGAGATCCATCCCCGTTTTATTCTTCAATCGCGCTTTCACTTCGACAACTGCTACCTTCAGGGATGTAACAGCTTCTTTGACTGGCAAAACTGTTCTAATTGCGCCTAATTCAAAAGTCAAGTATACTCCATCTACATCAAGTACAATCGTTTTGTTTTCAGTGTCAACTTCATCAACTGTACCGTAGAGACCACCGATAGTGATTACTTCATAGCCTTTTTGAAGTTTATTGAGACTCTCCATGCGTTTTTTTCAGCTTGTTTTCTTTTTGAGAACGTTGCATGAAAGAACATCAAGTCAAACATCAAAACAAGCATAATCAAGAATGTTAAATTTCCACCCATTGTATTTTTTCTCCTTTGTAATTCAGATAAAACTACTATATCAAATTTCACTATGTTTTTACAAGATTGCACCTTGAGTTTTTAGGGTCAATAAAAAAACCAGAGCAAATGCTCTGATTTTTTTCTTATTTCAAGTTGTTTACAAGTTCTACTAAGTTTTCAACTGTAAATCCATACTCTGCCAACACTTTTGGAGCTGGGGCAGATGCTCCAAAGGTATCAATACCGAGAACTGCTCCATCAAGACCAACGTATTTGTACCAGTTTTGAGTTGCTCCCATTTCAACTGCTACACGGCGACGAACTGCATTTGGTAAGATTTCTTCTTTGTAGTCTGCATCTTGTGCGTCAAAAACATCTGTAGATGGCATGCTGACTACGCGAACTTTTCCACCTTGACTTGCCAATTCTTTAGCAGCTGCAACAGCTAGAGTTCACTTCTGAACCTGTTGCAATCAAAATAGTGTCAAAGTCTGCTGCATTTTCATAGACAACATAAGCACCTTTCGCAACCTTATCAAAGTCTGTTCCTTCCTCAACAGTCAAGTTTTGACGAGTCAAGACAAGGGCAGTTGGTGTTTTCTCACTCTTCACTGCAAGATACCAAGCGGCTTGAGTTTCACGCGCATCTGCTGGACGGAAAACATTGAGGTTTGGAATCGCACGAAGACCTGCCAAGTGCTCAATTGGTTCATGAGTTGGTCCATCTTCACCAACTGCGATTGAATCGTGGGTAAAGACATAGGTTACAGGAAGACCTTGTAGAGCTGACAAACGAACTGCCGCTTTAAGATAGTCTGAGAATACGAAGAAAGTTCCACCGTAAACTCGAAGTCCACCGTGAAGAGCCATTCCGTTCAAAACTGTACCCATTGCAAATTCACGAACACCAAATTGGATATTACGATTCAAGCGATTTGCATCGTCCTGAAGTCCGTCAGTTTTGATGTAAGTCATATTTGAATGAGCAAGGTCAGCTGATCCACCAAGGAAGGTTGGCAATTTAGCAGCCACTACATTTAAAGCATCTTGACTTGAGTTACGAGTTGCTTGAGAGAAGCCATTTTCTAAAGCCGGGAAGTCTTCTGGAGTCACCTCAACTGGATCGCGTCCTTCGATAATTGCTTCCACTTCTGCAGCAAGTTCTGGGTGAGCTTCTTTATAATCTGCTACTAGTTTTGTCCATGCTTCATAGGCTGATGCACCACGGTCTGCAACATTTTCTTTAAAATCAGCATAAACTTCTGCTGGAATTTCAAATGGTTCGTAGTCCCAACCAAGTGCTTGACGAGTTGCTGCAGTTTCGTCTGCTCCAAGAGGGAGCACCGTGTACGGCATTCGTTCCTTGTTTGTTTGGAGAACCATAACCAATAACAGTTTTGACTTCAATCAAAGATGGCTTTCCTGAAGCCTTAGCTTCTTCAATAGCAGCATGAATAGCTTCAAGGTCGGTTCCATCTTCAACCAAGGCTGTATGCCAACCATAAGCATTGTAACGATCACGAACACTTTCTGTGAATGAATCTTTTGTCTCACCATCCAAGTTGATATCATTTGAATCATAAAGAACAACCAACTTGTCAAGTTTTTGCAAAGCCTGCATAAGAAGCAGCTTCACTTGAGACACCTTCCATCAAGTCGCCATCTCCACAGATAACATATGTGTAGTGATCAAAGATGTTATAACCTTCACGGTTATACTTAGCTGCAAGGAAACGTTCTGCTTGTGCAAAACCTGTCGCAGTCGCAATCCCTTGTCCTAGAGGACCTGTTGTTGCATCAACCCCTGCTGTATGACCAAATTCTGGGTGACCTGGAGTTTTAGAACCCCATTGACGGAAGCTCTTCACTTCATCCATGCTCACATCTTCAAATCCAGAAAGGTGAAGAAGGGCATAGAGTAGCATTGAACCATGACCTGCTGAAAGAATAAAACGGTCGCGGTTGATCCAGTTTGGTTGAGCTGGATTGATACGAAGTTCTTTAGTGAAAAGGCTGTAAGCCATCGGTGCAGCTCCCATAACCACCCCTGGGTGACCTGAGTTTCGCTTTATTGATAGCGTCAATACCTAGAAAACGAATCGCATTAACAGATAGATTTGACATAGAATTTCCTTTCTCTTTGAGGTGATAAGTATATCACGCATCCTATTTTACTATTATATGAAAAAATACCTAGAATAGCAATAAAACAATTTACTATAAAATGACTCAGCCGATTATACTAATTTCTAGTCGCTTGATAGTAAGGTAATAATTTTTCAAAACCTCTATCAAGTTCATCTAGAACCTTATCTAGAGTATCTTCATCGGCTACTGGAATATCAACTTTTACTAAAACCTTACGAATCTCCTGATTGGATAATTGTTGTCTTAAAAGTTGTCTATTCTCCTCAGTAGCTTGTACTCTATAGCTTTCATCGTTTTTCTGAACCCAATAATAGATTCCATCAACCACTGGGATATCCAATATTTTAGCCTGTTTTGACAAGGTAGTCTCATCTTTCTTTCTCTCTACAAAGCTGACTTCTATAGAGATTCCCCAATTATTCTGATTTCCATACAAACGAAGAGCCATCATGGGCTCTGTTACATGCCCCTCTCTCTGTAAATAAACCCAGAAATGTGGTCGTAATCTCTGCGCTTGATTCATCCATTGACTGGTTGGGTGTAAATTCCAATCGGAATGCCTAGCTTGAAAACATTCCGCTAGGTGAGTAAATGCCTTTCGCGCTTCCTGCCCTTTTTGACGCAGGTCTAGCATTTTATCCTTTTCAGCTCCTGCTTTGTCAGGATTCCGGTACTGTTCTCCTTGATAAGCAAGATAGTCCTTGATTTCTTTCATTTGATTCCTTCTTTAGTTAGAAAAAAATCAGGAAAACCTGATTTTTCATTTATCTTATTCTGTATCTACGACAACGTAACGATTTGGTTCATCACCTTCAGAGTAACTCGTTACACCTTCCATTCGTGAGATGATACGATGGATAATTTTACGCTCGCTGCTTGACATTGGATCTGTCATCTGACTACGGCCTTCTTCCAAGACACGTGTAGCTAATTTTCTGAGCATAACTCTGTAACACTTCTGCACGATGTTCTACATAATCATTAACGTTGATAGTAATGTAGAAAGTTTTTGAATAACGATTGTAAAGGTAATTTTGTGCCAAAAGTTGAAGAGATTTCAAAACCTTACCATGGTAACCAATAATACGACCTGGCTCATTTGTATCAATTTGCATGTTGATAGAGCGACGGTTAGAGGTGCTAGAAATAGTTCCCTCAACATCCATATCATCGATGATTGCTTGAACATAGTTGGTTACTTCTTCAACAACCTTTTCAGTGTCGTATGTTGGCTCGACTTTCAAACCAAGATTTTCTAAATCACTACCTTTCTCTTCAGCTCAACATCATCTTGAGTTTCTTCAGGTTCCAATTCTTTTAAAACAGCAATATGCCCTGTTTCCTCTAAAATCGTACTTGCTTCTTTATCATTTTTAAGAATTTCAGCCTTGACTTCTTCAGAAATTTCTTGACCTTCTTCTTCAATTTTCTTGATAGCTGCAACTACATGTCCCAAATCAACGGTTGCTTCGCTGACTGTTTTAACTGGATCATTTTGATCATTAATTTCTTTTGGAACACCTTTGATCGCCTGCTGATTTGCTTTTACAACAGTTGTCTCACTGATTGCTTCGATATCAACTTGAGCTGGTTTTGTACCAAAAAGTCCAAAAAATCCTTTTTTCTCTCTCGAAACAACTTTGATATGAGCTTTCATTCTCGGAATATTTAATTCATTCAATCCCTTTTGGATTGCTTCTTCAACTGTTGAACCTGTAAATAATACCATTATCAGATTTCTCCTTACTTTTTTTCTTTTTTTCTGTGCTTTCTTTAGAGCTTTTCTTTTCTTAACTTCTAAATCCTTCTTAGCTTGCACATCTGCTTCACGCTCTGCAATGATTTTGAAAGGGTTGTTCAAAAGGTAAGTTTGCAATACTTGATAAGCATTTGAAACCGCCCAGTAAAGAGCGACACCACTTGGAGCAGATATTGCAAAAAAGAAGATTATAACAGGCATCCCATACATCATACCTGTCATTGCACCATTTTTTTCTCAGGCAAAGGCTTTATTTGAAAGCCAGCTACTGAGGAAAGGTGAATAGGGCAGCTAAAATAGGTAGTACGAAGGTGGTATCAGCTCCACCTAGATTGAACCATAAGAAGTGGCCTGTCTTCAAAAAATCTACGTTTGATAAAGCTTGGAAAAGAGCCAATAGAATTGGCATTTGAATCAAAAGTGGCCAGAAGGATGCTGATTGCTTAATGCCTAATTCTTTAAATAATTTACGTGTTTCCTGATCTAGCTTAGTACGACTTTCCATATCGCGACCTGGATAACGTTCGCGCAATTCCTTTGATAAGAGGTTGCGCCTCTTGCATCTTTTTCTGGATGCCACCATTTGTGTTTGAAAGACTGGTAACAGTATTGTTCTAATCAAGACTGTGAACAGAATAATCCCTAAACCAATGCTGACATCAAATGACAAAAATCGAATAGTTTCAGCAAAAAAATAAACAAGTTTACTCCAAAAGTCTGCAGAATCTGCAGACACTTCACTAGTTGCACAAGCAGTCATTACCAACAAGGACAAACCTAACAAACTAGTCAATTGTAATTTCTTCTTCACTCCCTATTTCCTTCCTGGTAAATCTTTGCTAATCTCAAAAACATGAAGTAAGTTTTTTTCAATTTCTGCATATTCTAATAGTTTCAACGCCTTTTCGAGCAATCACAACAAAATCGACATTATCAACAAGTTGATTACTATTTTTGAATGAGAACATGTCGAATTCTTCTCTTGATTTGGTTTCTTGTCACAGCATTTCCTAATTTTTTTACTGACTGATAAAGCCCTACTCGAAAAATGTTGTTCATTGTTTTCTAATCGATAAATAACAAATTTTCGATTAGCTACACTTCTCCCTTTTTAAATATGGCGTCGAAAATCTTTCTCTTTTTACACGAAAGCTTTTTTTCTCAAAAAAATTCTACTCCATCTAATAAAACTACTACTATTATACCATAATTTTTCAAAAAAAGCCAATCATGGCAAGGTTTTTAGGCTGGTTTTGACTTCGAAAAAAAGTAGCCATTCTTAAAAAAATTTTGACCAGAATCAATGAAATTTTTACTAGTTTTTTTTTGAGAATACAAAACAAAAAGCCACTCTTACGAGCGACTTTTGTAGGAGATTATTATGAAAAAGTTTAGGATTTCTATTAAATAAAGTTAGGAGGTCTTTATTTAATGATTAGAGTATACACACCTATCCTTAAATTGAACTTAAATCATTTTATTTTTTTATTAATTTTTAAAACTATGAATTGGAGCTGGAATCTGTCCTCCACGAGCAATGAAATCAGCCGAAGAAGCTCCATTGACTTTCATAACTGGGGCAGTTCCTAGCAAGCCACCAAACTCAATCATATCGCCTTCTTTACCCTTTGGAATGATACGGACAGCTGTGGTTTTCATATTAATAACACCAATTGCTGCCTCATCCGCAATCATAGCCGCAATCGTTTCTGCCGGGGTATCTTCTGGAATGGCAATCATATCCAATCCAACTGAACAGATAGCAGTCATGGCTTCTAATTTCTCAAGATTTAGGGAACCATTTTGCACTGCTGCTATCATACCCTCATCTTCTGAAACTGGGATGAAAGCACCTGACAGACCACCGACTTGGTTGCAAGCCATTACTCCGCCTTTTTTTACTTGGTCATTTAAAAGAGCTAAAGCGGCAGTCGTCCCATGAGTCCCAACTGTTTCCAGTCCCATTTCTTCCAGAACCCGAGCTACAGAATCCCCCAACTGCAGGAGTAGGTGCTAAACTCAAATCAACAATCCCAAAATCAACACCTAGTCTTTCACTAGCCATCTGGCCAACTAATTGACCAATCCGAGTAATCTTGAAGGCTGTCTTTTTAACAGTTTCAGCAACTACATCAAAGCTTTGCCCACGAACTTTTTCTAAAGCACGTTTGACAACACCAGGCCCTGAAACACCGACATTGATAATAACATCAGCTTCACCAACACCATGAAAGGCTCCGGCCATAAAAGGATTGTCCTCAACTGCATTGGCAAAAACGACAAGTTTTGCAGCCCCCATATCTGAAAGCTCAGCTGTCTCCTTGATAATTCGACCCATATCAGCTACAGCAGTCATGTTGATTCCTGACTTTGTTGAACCAATATTTACTGAAGAGCAAACTTTATCAGTTTCAGCTAAAGCACGTGGAATCGAGTTGATGAGTATTTCATCTCCTTTTTGGTAGCCTTTTTGAACTAAGGCAGAAAAGCCACCAATAAAATCAACACCAATTTCTTTTGCTGCTCTATCTAAAGCTTTGGCTAATGGTACATAGTCCCTTGCATTTGTAGCAGCACCAATTAGAGAAATCGGTGTTACTGATACACGTTTATTGACAATAGGTATACCTAACTCAGCGGCGATTTCATCACCAACAGCCACTAAATTCGCCGCCTTAGTCGTAACTTTTTCATATATTTTATCTGCAGCCTTATCAATATCTGGATCAATACAATCAAGAAGAGAAATTCCCATGGTAATGGTTCTGATATCAAAATTCTGCTCTTCAATCATTGCAATAGTTTCGGTAACTTGTCTAATATCCATAAGTACCTCCTAGATATTGTACATAGCATCGAAAATAGCCGCGCTCTGAATATTGATTTTGACATTCAAAGTCTGTCCAAAAGCTTCAAACTCATTTCTTAGTTGAGTAAAATCTTGTTTTTCATCACTGGATACTACAGCCATCATGGTAAAGAACTCATCCAAGACAGTTTGTGAAATATCATCAATATTTAATCCTAATTCAGCAATCTTAGTCGCAACACCTGCAACAATACCACCCTTATCTTTTCCAACAACAGTTATAATAGCTTTCATATTGGTCCTCCATCTTTGAAATCATAGAAAAATAACCATATCTAGATTTTTCTTTTTTTCTCAGTATAGCACATTTACTTCAAAAAAACTAAAAAACGCCTGCTTACGAAATTGTTCTTAAAAGAAAAACAATTTCGTAAACAAGCGTCTACCCTATCATCTTATGATGAGTGTTCCCGCTAGGACAAAAGTCCTAGCGGTAGACCAGAGCTAGACTAAGAGCACAGGGCTCCATCATCATAACACTCAACAAAATTGATGATTTTATACTAATTCGATGATCGCCATTGGCGCTGCATCACCACGACGTGGTTCAGTTTTAAGGATACGAGTGTATCCACCGTTACGGTCTGCGTAACGAGGTGCGATTTCTGAGAACAATTTTTGAAGCGCTGTAGTAGAAGTGTACTTGTCAGTTGCTTCATCATAGTTTTCAGATGCGATTTCATTACGTACGAAAGCAGCAGCTTGACGACGTGCATGCAAATCACCACGTTTACCTAGAGTAATCATTTTTTCAACAGTTTTACGGATTTCTTTAGCACGAGCTTCAGTTGTCACGATTGATTCGTTGATCAAAAGGTCAGTTGTCAAATCGCGAAGCATTGCTTTACGTTGTGAGCTAGTGCGTCCTAGTTTACGGTAAGCCATGTATTCCTCCTTTATTTATCTTTTAATCCAAGACCCAAATCAATGAGTTTGAGTTTCACTTCTTCCAAACTCTTGCGTCCAAGATTTCTTACTTTCATCATCTCTGCTTCAGATTTTTCTGTCAAATCATGCACAGTATTGATACCAGCACGTTTCAAACAGTTATATGAGCGTACAGACAAGTCAAGTTCCTCAATCGTACGTTCCAAAATACGGTCGTCCGATTCAGTATCAGCTTCTTTCATCACTTCTGCAGATTTAGCAATCTCTGTAAGATTTGTAAACAAATCAAGATGTTCTGTCAAAATACGTGCTGAAAGCCCTAAAGCATCTTCTGGAATAATAGTTCCATTTGTCAAGATTTCAAGGGTTAATTTGTCGAAACCATCATTGCTTCCTACACGAGCAGGTTCAACTTGATAGTTAACTTTTGTAACTGGTGTATAAATAGAATCTACAGCAAGTGTTCCAACTGGTGCATTATCTTTCTTGTTTTCATCTGCAGGTACATATCCACGACCACTGTTTACAGTCATAGTCGCTTTAAATGAAGCACCTTCTCCGATTGTGAAAAGATAATGATCTGGATTTACGATTTCGATATCACTATCAGTCAAAATGTCTCCAGCTGTAACTTCAGCAGGTCCTTCAACATCAAGTTCAATAGTCTTTTCGTCTTTTACATATGATTAACTGCAATCCCTTTAATGTTCAGAATGATTTGCATCACGTCTTCGCGAACACCTGGAATTGTATCAAACTCATGTAATACTCCATCAATATCGATAGATGTAACAGCTGCTCCTGGAAGAGAAGCAAGAAGTACACGACGAAGAGAGTTACCAAGTGTTGTACCGTATCCACGTTCTAGTGGTTCGATTACAAACTTGCCATAATCTTTATTTTCATCAATTTTTGTTATATTTGGTTTTTCAAACTCGATCATTTAGTTACTCCCTCTTAAACGAAAAAGCAGTGTAATGGTGATGATTATACACGGCGACGTTTTGGAGGACGAGCACCATTGTGTGGCACTGGAGTCACATCACGAATTGCTGTTACTTCAAGACCAGCGGCAGCAAGAGCACGAATAGCTGACTCACGACCAGAACCTGGACCTTTTACAGTAACTTCAACTGATTTAAGACCGTGTTCTTGTGCAGATTTAGCAGCAGCTTCTGAAGCCATTTGAGCAGCAAATGGTGTAGATTTACGAGAACCTTTGAAACCAAGAGCACCAGCTGATGACCAAGCGATTGCATTACCATGCACATCAGTAATCATAACAATAGTGTTATTAAATGTAGCGTGAATATGAGCAATACCAGATTCGATATTCTTTTTCACACGACGTTTACGTGTTGGTTTAGCCAAGACTTTTACCTCCTATATTATTTTTTCTTACCAGCAATCGCAACAGCTTTACCTTTACGAGTGCGAGCGTTGTTTTTAGTGTTTTGTCCACGGACAGGAAGTCCACGACGGTGACGGATACCACGGTATGAACCGATTTCCATCAAACGTTTGATGTTCAAGTTCACTTCACGACGAAGGTCACCTTCAACTTTAATTGCATCCACTTCACGACGGATAGCATCTTCTTGATCTGATGTAAGGTCACGAACACGAATATCTTCTGAAATTCCAGCAGCTGCTAAGATTTTCTTAGATGTTGCAAGTCCGATACCATAGACATAAGTCAATGAGATAACTACACGTTTGTCATTTGGAATGTCAACTCCAGCAATACGAGCCATGTTTTCTCCTTTCTATCTTATCCTTGACGTTGTTTGTGTTTTGGATTTGCTGGGCAAATTACCATAACACGACCATTACGACGAATTACTTTACAGTATTCGCAAATTGGTTTGACCGATGGTCTTACTTTCATTTCTTATCCCTCCAAGTTTTTCGATTATTTAAAGCGGTAAGTGATACGTCCACGTGTCAAGTCATATGGACTCATTTCAACAGTAACACGATCTCCCGCTAAAATACGAATATAGTTTTTTTACGAATTTTACCAGAAACTGTTGCTAAAATCTGATGTCCATTTTCAAGTTCAACCGTAAACATTGCATTCGGCATTGTATCGACTACTTTGCCTTCAACTTCAATCACATCGTCTTTTGCCACGCAAAAAGTACCTCCATAAATTTCGATTTCGATGCCTCTGAGACACAGAGACAACAATTATAAGTCAGACTAACTCAGTATAACATTTGTCAGACATTTTTGCAAGCCTGAAAAAACGCTTTTTATTTCAAATTTGTCAATACTTTTTTTCGATATCTTTAAAGACATCATTGATATCTTGATTTCCTTCGATATCATGTACTAAACCTTTTGCACGATAGTGAGCAATGATTGGTTCACCTTGAGCAATATTGACATCCAAACGACGTTTTAACTGTTTCAGGTTTATCATCTTCACGTTGGTAGTAATCTTCTTCTTTGTAGTCAACTGGTGGGTTGAAATACTTTATGGAAAGTTTCACCAGTTTCACGGTGAATGATACGACCACTCAAACGTTCAAGAGACAAGATGGATCTACTTCGATGTTGATAACACCTTCAAGTTTCAATGCCAAGTTCAGCCAATGTTTTGATCCAAGGCATGAGCTTGTTCAATTGTACGTGGGATAACCATCCAACAAGAAACCTGTTTTCTTTAATATCATCTTGAGAAAGACGTTCTTTAACAATTCCATTTGTAACTTCATCTGGAACCAATTCGCCTTTATCAATATAAGACTTAGCTAATACACCCATTTCAGTTTGGTTAGCCATTGCTGCACGGAACATGTCACCTGTTGAGATGTGGGCAACGTGAAACTGTTCAACAATTTTTAGCTGCTTGTGTCCCCTTTACCTGCACCAGGTAAAGCCCCATAATCAAAAGATTCATGATTCAAATCTCCTTTTTTGTATTTAAATAGAAGCAAAAATTCATTTCAACTCCTATTTAAAAACAAAATAGAAGAGAGGAGATAAAAATCTGACAATGTCTTTGATTTTTACACTCCACTCTCTGAGCAATAGTGAATTTTATTTTCTATTACAATTATTCTGTTGTATCCATGAAACCAACATACTTACGTTTTCAATAAGTAACCTTCCAATTGTTTAATTCCTTCAATACCTGTTGAGATAATGATCAAACAGACTAGTTCCTCCAAAAGCAACGCTTCTGAAAGACCAAATAAATCTTTAGCTACAATTGGGTAAAGATAGAAATCACACCAAGGAAGAGGGATCCGACTGTTGCGAGACGACGAAGAAGTTTTGACATATACTCTTCTGTCCCTTTACCAGGACGGACACCATGGATATAAGCTCCACTCTTTTGTAGATTTTCTGCCGCTTTTTCTGGATTAATCTGTACAAATGTATAGAAGAATGTAAAGAGAATGATCAACAAAGCATACATAGCAACACCTGTTGGTGTGTTGTAGCTAACATAGCTTGAGCTGTTCGTACCCATCCCACATTGTAGACCCATGAGCACTCACGAAATTGAAAAATTGCTGCTGGCGCTGCTGTAATCGAACTAGCAAAGATAACAGGAATAACTCCAGCTGGGTTTACCTTCAATGGAAGATAAGAGCTTGATGGAGCTCCTTGAGCAATCTTTGTATATTGAATTGGAATCTTGTATTCTGCTTGTTCAACATAAGTTGTAAAGTAAACAATCAACAAAGACAGCTAAGATTAAGATACCCAACGAAAAATGAGAGATGAGTCAATCGACTGACTGGGAACGTTGACAAAAGTGAATCTACATAGATGCCCTTTAATCATCTCTGGAATTGAAGCAACAATCCCCTGCAAAGATAATCATTGAAACACCATTTCCGTATCCCTTTATCTGTGATTTGCTCTCCCAGCCAAGTCACAATCATGCTACCTGCTGTTAGAATGCACCAATTACAAGATAAGACTTGTGGAGTTAGAGTGTAGTCAACAATTTAGCTCCAGACAAAGTATTAAAACCAGCTGTAATCCCGATGGATTGAACAAATGCAAGAACCAAGGGCAATATAGCGAGTTGCTTGATTCAACTTTTCTTCGACCAACTTCCCTTGTTTGCCCCACTCTACAAACTTTGGTAATAAATCCATTTGCAAGAGTTGGACGACGATTGAGGCTGTAATGTAAGGGCTGACTCCAAGAGCAAAAACTGAAAAGTTTTTCATGGCATTCCCTGACACCAAGCTCAACATATTCAAGAAGGATAATCCACTGAAGCGTTCAAGCTATTTTGCATTTCACACCAGGAACCGTAATGCTGGTCCCGATACGGAAAGACAAAGTACGATAAAAAAATTGTAAATAAAATTTTTGATCGAACTTGTTTAACTTTGAAATGCTTCTCTTTAATAATTTAAAAAAACATAGGTCACCTCTCTTAGATGACTTCTACAGAACCACCTTTAGCAGTGATAGCTTCTTCAGCTGATTTAGAGAATTTAGCTGCTTTAACAGTCAATTTCTTAGTCAACTCACCGTTACCAAGAATTTTGATACCTGATTTTTCAGCTTTAACAATTCCTGATTCTACAAGTACCACTGGAGTTACTTCAGCACCGTCATCAAAGGCGTTCAATTGATCAAGGTTTACAATAGCATATTCTTTAGCGTTGATGTTTGTAAATCCACGTTTTGGAAGACGACGGAACAATGGAGTTTGTCCACCTTCAAAACCAAGACGTACACCGCCACCGCTACGAGCTTTTTGACCTTTTTGACCACGACCAGATGTTTTACCGTTACCTGATGAAGTACCACGTCCAACACGGTTACGGACTTTACGAGAACCTTCTGCAGGTTTCAATTCATGAAGTTTCATTTTTATTTTCTCCTCTTTTGTAAAATGCTAGCGCCGATAAGGAGAAAAGGTTGTCTCCCTTATCAACTCGCCTATACTGTGTCATCTAAGATGACTATATCTAGTTTTAGGGGATGAGTATATGCACATCCCCTAAATATTCATTAGTTTTACTTCTTCAACTGTTACCAAGTGAGATACTGCAGTGATCATACCACGGATTGCAGGGTTATCTTCTTTAATAACAGAGCTGTTCAATTTGCCAAGTCCAAGTGCTACAACAGTTTTACGTTGTGATGGAATGCGTCCGATTGGAGACTTAGTCAAAGTAATTTTAATTTGAGCCATTTTATCCCCTTTCTTATGCCAAATCAGAAACTGAAATACCACGAAGGGCAGCAACTTCTTCAGCGCGTTTCAATTGTTTCAAACCTTCAACAGTTGCACGAACAATGTTGATTGGAGTGTTTAGAACCAAGTGATTTAGATGTAACATCTGCCACACCTGCCAATTCCACAACGGCACGAACTGCACCACCTGCAGCAACTCCCAGAACCTTCTACAGCTGGTTTCAACAATACTTTGAGCTCCACCGAAATTCTGAAAGTAACTTCGTGTGGGAATTGTTGTTCCAACCATAGGAACTTCGATCAAGTTTTTCTTAGCATCTTCTACTGCTTTGCGGATTGCTTCTGGAACTTCTTGAGCTTTACCAGTACCAAATCCTACACGACCATTGCGGTCACCAACAACTACAAGAGCTGCGAAACGAAGACGACGTCCACCTTTAACAACTTTTGTAACACGGTTAACAGCAACTACGCGTTCTTCAAGTTCTACTGCATTGTCTTTAAATGCCATTTTCTAGTGTCCTCCTATTAGAATTTCAATCCGTTTTCACGAGCTGCATCAGCCAAAGCTTTCACACGTCCGTGATATAGATATCCACCGCGGTCGAACACCACTTCTGAAATACCTTTAGCACTTGCACGTTCTGCAACGAGTTTACCGACAGCAACGGCTTGTTCAGTTTTAGTTCCTTTTGAAACTTCTTTGTCAAGAGTTGAAGCACTTGCGAGCGTTACACCCGCTACGTCATCAATCACTTGAGCGTAGATGCCTGTATTAGAACGGAATACGTTCAAACGTGGGCGATCAGCAGTTCCAGAGAGTTTTTCCGCGAACGCGACGGTGGCGTTTTTGGCGGAGTTTGTTTTTATCTGGTTTTCGAAATCACAGTTTTCACCTCTTTAATTTTTAAAATCGTGTGCTATGCACTGAGTTGGTAAAATGAGGTTGGTGGTTGAAAAATCAACCACTCAACATTATTTACCTGTTTTACCTTCTTTACGGCGAACGAATTCACCAACGTAACGGATCCCTTTACCTTTGTAAGGTTCTGGTGAACGAAGGCTACGTACGTAAGCAGCTGTTTGACCAACTACTTCTTTTGAAATTCCGCTAACAACGATTGTTGTTGGGTTTGGAAGTTCAAAAGTAATTCCTTCTGGAGCTTCAACTTCGTCTGGATGTGATTTACCAACAGCCAAAACAAGTTTTGATCCTTGAAGTTGTGCACGGTAACCAACCCCACGCATTTCAAGTTCTTTCTTGAATCCTTCTGAAACACCAATAACCATGTTGTTCAAAAGGGCACGAGTAGTTCCGTGGATAGTTTTCATTTCTTTTGAATCGTTTGGACGGTGAAGAGTTACTTCAGTACCTTCCACACGGATTTCAATATCTTTTGAGAACTCACGAGTAAGTTCTCCTTTAGGTCCTTTTACAGTTACAACGTTGTCATTGTTAGTGAGTTCAACACCAGCAGGCAACACGATAACTTTATTACCAATACGTGACATGTTTTTATTCTCCTGTTAAATTGTCAGGCCATTTGAAGGCCAGTTTTCACGGGGGTTAAATCTATTTTGATTTAAAAGTTAATGTTTAGGTCTCAATTTCTAAGTGAATCGAGGCATCGTCTCGCAGACATAACTTTGGGTTAGGCAAGAGACGATAACGAAGAGTCACAACGAAATTGGGAGCTAAATATTACCAAACGTAAGCGATAACTTCTCCCACCAACGTTCTTTTGGCGTGCTTCTTTATCAGTAAGCAAACCTTCAGAAGTTGAAAGGATAGCAATTCCAAGTCCGTTAAGAACTTTTGGAAGATCTTCACGTTTTTTGTAAACACGCAAACCTGGTTTAGAAACACGTTTCAAGTTTGTGATAACTTTTTCACCGTTTGGTCCGTATTTCAAGAATACACGGATGATGCCTTGTTTGTCATCTTCGATGACTTCAACGTTTTTTACAAAACCTTCGCGTTTAAGGATTTCAGCAATCCCTTTTTTGATGTTTGATGCAGGTACTTCAAGTACTTCGTGTTTTGCTTGGTTAGCGTTACGAATACGAGTTAGGAAGTCTGCGATTGGGTCAGTCATAACCATTTTATTTTTCTCCTCTTACTAGTAGTTTGAATGTTTCACTTGCTAGTTAATGATTGAGCTAGGCTCAGAAATAGTATTTGATGAGCATGCTCAAATCGAGATAAACTTCTCATTTTGAACACTGAGCTAGCTAAACTCTGGGCAAAAAGATAGACTTTGTCTTGGAGCATCAGCTCCTGCATCAAAGTCTCCTATTTTTCGCTTGGAGTTTGTGACGCTCTTTGATATCATGATATTACCAAGATGCTTTTGTTACACCAGGAATTTGTCCTTTGTAAGCTAATTCACGGAAGCAAACACGGCAAAGTTTAAACTTGCGGTAAACTGAGTGTGGACGTCCACAACGTTCACAGCGAGTGTATGCTTGAGTAGAGAACTTCGCTGGGCGTTTGTTCTTAGCAATCATAGATTTTTTAGCCATTAGTTATACCTCCTATATTATTTTGCAAAAGGCATTCCAAGGCCTGTAAGCAATGCACGTGACTCTTCGTCAGTGTTAGCAGTAGTTACGATAACGATGTCAAGACCACGAGTTTTGTCAACGTCATCAAAGTTGATTTCTGGGAAGATCAATTGTTCTTTCACACCAAGTGTGTAGTTTCCGCGTCCGTCAAATGATTTTGTTGGAACACCGTGGAAGTCACGTACACGTGGAAGTGAAACTGAAACCAATTTATCCAAGAATTCGTACATACGTTCACCACGAAGGGTAACTTTTGCACCGATCGCTACACCTTCACGAAGACGGAAGCCGGCGATTGATTTTTTAGCTTTAGTGATAAGTGGTTTTTGACCTGAGATAAGTGCCAATTCTTCAGCAGCTTTTTCAAGGCTTTTAGCGTTTGATACAGCTTCACCAACACCCATGTTCAAAAACGATCTTATCTACTTTTAGGCACAGCCATCACTGATGAGTAGTTGAAATTGTTCTGTCAAAGCAGGAACTACTTCATTAAGATATTTTTCTTTTAAACGATTTGCCATTATACTTCTCCTTTCCTTCGTGATTAATCAAGCACTTCGCCTGATTTTTTGTTGTAGCGAACTTTTTTACCGTCTACAAATTTGTAACCAACACGACCAGCTACACCATTTTTTTGTCCAAAACTTGAACGTTTGATACGTGGATAGCTGCTTCTTTCTCGATGATACCACCTTGAGGGAAGTTTCGTTAGTTTGGACGTTGGTGTTTCTTAACGATGTTTAACACCTTCAACGATAACTTTGTTTACTTTTTGGAAGGGCAGTAAGGACAACAGCTTCTGTTCCCTTATCTTTACCAGCGATTACGCGAACTTTGTCGCCTTTTTTTACAAACATTTTTTTTTCTCCTTTTTATTCTTACGCCCGATGGGCACCCTGGCAATGAGCCAGGGGACTGTGTTTGTTTTTATTGATTAAAGTACTTCTGGAGCAAGTGACACGATCTTCATGAAGCCACCTTCACGCAATTCACGTGCAACTGGGCCAAAGATACGTGTTCCGCGAGGAGTTTTGTCTTCACGGATGATAACTGCTGCGTTTTCGTCAAATTTGATGTATGAACCATCAGCACGACGAGCACCTGATTTAGTACGAACGATAACTGCTTTTACAACGTCACCTTTTTTAACCGCACCACCAGGAGTAGCTTGTTTTACAGATGCCACAATAACATCACCGATGTTCGCAAATTTACGTTTAGAACCACCAAGAACTTTGATAGTCAAGATTTCGCGTGCACCGCTGTTGTCTGCGACTTTCAAACGAGTTTCTGTTTGAATCATTTCAGTTTTCTCCTTTCAGGTTTGATTAGATGATGACCGCTTCTTCAACAACTTCTACAAGACGGAAACGTTTTGTAGCTGAAAGCGGACGAGTTTCCATGATACGTACGATATCGCCTTCTTTGGCAACATTGTTTTCATCATGTGCTTTGTATTTTTTAGAGTAGTTAATACGTTTACCATAGACTGGGTGGTTACGTTTTGTTTCAACTACAACTGTGATTGTCTTGTCCATTTTGTCAGATACAACACGTCCAACAAGAACTTTACGATTATTGCGTTCCATTGAAATTTCTCCTTCCCTAGTCTATTATTTCGCTTCAGATTGAACTGTTTTGATACGAGCGATTTGTTTTTTAACTTCTTTCAAGCGAGCTGTTTGTTCCAATTGACCAGTAGCAGCTTGGAAACGAAGTTCAAACAATTCTTTTTCAATTCGTTTTTCACGCTTCGCGAGTTCTTCTTGAGAAAGACCACGAAGTTCTTTAACAAATTCTTTTACTTCATTAAGTTTCATGCCTTCTCCTTATTCTGCTTCACGTTTTACGAATTTACATTTAACTGGCAATTTGTGGCTTGCAAGACGAAGCGCTTCGCGAGCGATCTCTTCAGATACACCAGCAACTTCAAACATTACTTTACCACGTTTAACTGGTGCTACCCAACCTTCAGGTGCCCCTTTTACCAGATCCCATACGAACCCCGATAGCTTTTAGCGGTGTATGATTTGTGTGGGAAGATTTTAATCCAAACTTTACCACCACGTTTCATGTAACGAGTCATGGCGATACGAGCAGCTTCGATTTGGCGGTTAGTGATCCAGTGGCTAGTTGTAGCTTGAAGACCGTATTCACCGAATGCTACTTCTTTTCCACCTTTTGCTTCACCGCGCATTTTTCCACGGAATTCACGACGGTGTTTTAACACGTTTAGGTACTAACATTGGTTATTTACCTCCTTTAGTGTTTTTACGAGCTGGAAGAACTTCACCACGGTAGATCCATACTTTAACACCAAGTTTACCGTATGTAGTATCTGCTTCTTCCCAAGCGTAATCGATATCTGCACGAAGTGTGTGAAGTGGAACAGTTCCTTCAGAGTATCCTTCAGCACGGGCGATATCTGCACCGTTCAAACGACCTGATACTTGAGTTTTGATTCCTTTAGCTCCAGCACGCATTGCACGTTGGATTGCTTGTTTTTGTGCACGACGGAAAGCAACACGTTGCTCCAATTGACGAGCAATTCCTTCACCTACAAGGTGAGCATCCAAATCAGGTTGTTTGATTTCGATGATGTTGATGTGTACTTGTTTTCCAGTCAATTTGTTAAGTTTTGCACGGAGTGCATCAACGTTAGCACCACCTTTACCGATAACCATACCTGGTTTAGCAGTGTGAAGTGAAACGTTAACTTTGTTTACTGCGCGTTCGATTTCAATAGTTGAAACTGCTGCGTCAGCAAGTTCTTTTTGAACGAATTTACGGATTGCAAGATCTTCATGAAGGTAATCCGCGTATTCTTTTTCAGCATACCATTTGGCATCCCAATCACGGATGATGCCGACACGCATACCAATTGGATGTACTTTTTGACCCACGATTTTACCTCCTTATTTTTCTGCAACAGCTACAGTGATGTGAGCTGTACGTTTGTTGATTGGTGAAGCTGAACCTTTCGCACGTGGACGGAAACGTTTCATAGTTGGTCCTTCGTTTGCGAATGCTTCAGATACTACCAAGTTAGCTTTATCCAAACCAAAGTTGTTTTTCAGCGTTAGCTACAGCTGAGTTCAAAACTTTCAAGATGATTTCAGCAGCTTTGTTTGGAGTGAATGTCAAAGATTGCGATTGCATCGGCTACGCTTTTTACCACGGATGTTGTCAAGAACAAGACGTGATTTACGAGGTGAAACACGTACTGTACGAGCCATTGCTTTAGCTGAAGTAATTTCTGCCATTTATGTTCTCCTTATTTTCTACGTGTCTTCTTGTCGTCTGCAGCGTGACCTTTGTAAGTACGAGTTGGTGCAAATTCACCAAGCTTGTGACCTACCATGTCTTCTTGGATGTAAACAGGTACGTGTTTACGTCCATCATAAACTGCGATAGTGTAACCAATGAAACTTGGGAAGATCGTTGAACGACGTGACCAAGTTTTGATAACTTTTTTCTTTTCGTCGTTAGCTTGAGCTTCAACTTTTTTCATCAAATGCTCATCGACGAAAGGTCCTTTTTTAAGACTGCGTCCCATTTTTATATTTTCTCCTTTAAATGTTGTACCACAGCGGCTTGCGCTCACGAGGAGCGCTACCGAGCTGGCGGATTATCTAGCGCTTAAGCGACTAGTTTTAAAATTATTTCTCGTTGCGACGACGAACGATAAGTTTGTCAGATTTCGCTTTCTTGTTACGAGTTTTAAGACCAAGAGCAGGTTTGCCCCATGGAGTAGATGGTGCTTTACGACCAACTGGTGCTTTACCTTCACCACCACCGTGTGGGTGATCGTTAGGGTTCATTACAGAACCACGAACTGTTGGGCGGATACCTTTCCAACGGCTACGTCCTGCTTTTTACCAAGGTTTACAAGTCCATGTTGTTCGTTTCCGACAACACCAACTGTAGCACGACAAGTTCCAAGAATCATACGAACTTCGCCTGATTGAAGACGAACAAGAACGTATTTACCTTCTTGACCCAATACTTGAGCAGAAGCTCCAGCAGCACGTACCAATTCTCCACCACGACCTGGTTTCAATTCGATGTTGTGGATCAAAGTACCAACTGGGATGTTAGCAAGTGGAAGAGCGTTTCCGACTTTGATATCTGCTTCTGGACCTGAAACGATACGTTGACCAACTTCAAGACCTTTTGGAGCGATGATGTATGCTTTCACACCGTCAGTGTAGTGTACAAGAGCGATGTTTGCAGAACGGTTTGGATCGTACTCGATTGTTTTAACAACTGCTTCAACGTTGTCTTTGTTACGTTTGAAGTCAACCAAACGGTAGAAACGTTTGTGTCCACCACCTTGGTGACGAACAGTGATACGACCGTTGTTGTTACGACCAGCCTTGTTCTTCAAAGCAACAAGCAATGATTTTTCAGGTGTGCTTGTTGTGATTTCAGCGAAATCCAAAGAAGTCATATTACGGCGACCGTTTGTTGTTGGTTTATAAACACGAATTCCCACGATATTTCCTCCTTAGATTATTCAGCTTCAGCAGCAAACAACTCGATTGCTTTTGAATCAGCTGTAAGTGTGATGATAGCTTTTTTAGTTTTGTTAGTAAAACCAGTGTAACGTCCAACACGTTTTAGCTTTTAGGTTTTACGTTGATTGTGTTAACATTTGCAACTTTTAACACCTTCGAAAAGCAGCTTCAACAGCTTGTTTGATCAAAAGTTTGTGTGCACGAGTGTCAACTTCAAATACATATTTTGCCTGCTTCAAGTTGAGCCATTGAGCTTTTCAGTGATAACAGGTTTTTTTGATAACATCATACAAATTCATTATGCAAGAACCTCCTCGATTTTTAGAGATAGCTGCTTGAGTAACAAGAAGTTTGTCACTATTTGCGATGTCAAGAACACTTGCAGTTGTAGCAGTCGCAACTTTCACGTTTGGAAGGTTACGAGCTGAAAGAGCTGCGAATTCGTTTCCTTCTTCAAGAATAACAAGGACTTTAGAATCGATGCTCAAAGCTGCAAGAACTTTTTGCAAATTCAGCAGTTTTTTTGGAGCTGTAAATTCAAGAGAATCAACGGCTACAAATTTGTTTTTCAGCAACTTTTTCTGAGTAAACAGATTTAAGTGCAAGGCGACGAACTTTTTGAGGAAGTTTGTACGCATAGCTACGTGGAGTTGGTCCGAAGACGATTCCACCACCACGCCATTGTGGAGAGCGGATAGAACCTTGACGAGCACGTCCAGTTCCTTTTTGACGCCATGGTTTGCGTCCGCCACCTGAAACAGCTGAGCGGTTTTTAACTGCGTGAGTTCCTTGACGAAGGCTAGCACGTTGGCTGATGATCACATCAAACACAACAGATTGGTTTGGTTCGATACCAAAGATTGCATCGTTAAGAACAACTTCGCCCGCTTGTTTACCAGTTTGGTCGAATAATGTTACATTTGCCATTTTGACTGTATTCCCCTTTCCTTATTATTTACCAGCTTTAACTGCTGACTTGATAGTGATAAGAGATTTCTTAGCACCTGGTACGTTACCTTTGATAAGGATAACGTTCTTTTCTGGAACAACTTGTACAACTTCAAGGTTTTGAATTGTTACACGGTCGCCACCCATACGTCCTGCAAGGTTTTTACCTTTGAATACGCGGTTAGGTGCAACAGGTCCCATAGAACCTGGACGACGGTGGTAACGAGAACCGTGAGCCATAGGCCCACGTGACTGTCCGTGGCGTTTGATAACACCTTGAAACCTTTTACCTTTAGAAGTACCAGTTACATCAACAATGTCTCCAGCTGCGAAAGTTTCAACTGTGATTTCAGCACCAACTTCCAAGCCTTCAACGTTTTTTTGAATTCACGAATGAAGCGCTTAGGAGCCGTGTTAGCTTTTGCTACATGTCCTTTAGCAGGTTTGTTGCTCAATACTTCGCGTTTGTCATCGAAACCAACTTGGATAGCGTTGTAACCATCTGTTTCAACAGTTTTAACTTGAAGAACAACGTTTGGAGTTGCTTCGATAACTGTTACAGGGATCAATTCGCCAGCTTCAGTGAAGATTTGAGTCATTCCCACTTTTTTTCCCCTAAGATTCCTTTTTGTCATGAGAAAAATAGTTCCTTTTCTATATTTTTTTATTCAAAAAAAGTTTTTAACGAGCGTTTTTTATGCTCAAGGTATCAAGCTTTAGATTAAAGTTTGATTTCTACGTTTACACCACTTGGAAGATCCAATTTCATCAAAGCGTCAACTGTTTTTTGAGTTGGGTTGATGATATCGATCAAACGTTTGTGTGTACGCATTTCGAAATTGTTCGCGAGAGTCTTTATATTTGTGAGTCGCACGAATGATTGTGTAGAGGCTACGCTCAGTTGGAAGTGGGATTGGACCCGCAACTTGTGCACCTGTACGAGTAGCTGATTCTACGATTTTTGCAGCCGCTGTGTCAAGCGTACGGTGTTCGTAAGCTTTCAAACGGATACGGATTTTTTTGTTTGCCATCTTTTTCTCCTTTTCGTCTATTTAAGATAATAGGCTAGCTCCACAAGAAAACCGACGCGCGTTGCGTGGCAATGCAACCGAGCGTGTCGCAACCTCTTGCATCAAAGCTAAGGCTGTAATTTACAGCACCATAATAGAATAACACAAAGCCCCTGCGATTGCAAGGGATTTGACAGGATTTTTAAATTTTTTAGATGAAACTGTTTTCTTATTCCATTTCTCAAAAAATTTGCATATTTAAGTGCTAGATTTATCTATCTTTTTCTTCTATATATATGTTAGTTTTTCATTTGAAATTTATCATTCTGATTGATTTATCAAGATATCAGCTTTTGACTCGGTTTCTTTATAGTATTGCAGATACTGCTCTCGTCTCATCTGCTGACTAGCCAATATAAAGGATGCATCGCCATTTCTCACAGTCGTATCTCGAGCTAGACGCCTCTTTAATTCGGTCTCCTCATCCGTGTAGAAACAAATGGTTTTGTCAAAGAGTTCCTTGGGTAGAAAACCCACAGACATCCCTTCGACTATCAGAATTGGTTTTGCTCCCAGATAAGACCTCACTAGCCTTCCAGGGTTCTTCGATTGTCAAGACATCCATACCCGCTTGCAGGGCGAGAATATCTCTCTGTAAACTTGCCAGTTCATGTGCCACTGGTAAACATGCTGTCACCTTTTGGTCTGGTGTCTCTTTAGGTACCACTAAATGTCGTCCCGAAGTAATATAGGGATCTGTCTCTAGTAAATTTACCTTTTCAGCATCCAATACTTGGTATAATTCTTGAGCAAAAGTTGATTTTCCTGAAGCTCCATGGCCGTAGATACCCAGTGTTTTTACTTTTCCAGTTTCTATCTCTGAGACCAGTTGTTCTATTAAGTCTTTTTTCTTCATTCTCTCTTCACCTGTTCATAGCTTTCTTTTCCATCGTTAAGCTTGTCCCAAATCACCACTTGCCCACTTTTGAGAGATTTTTGTACATCGATAATTCGTTGATTGGAAGAGCCACGGAACTGAAGCATGAGATTACGCTTGCTTTTATCATACCGTCCATCGACAAGGATATCAATCAGTGACAAGAGTTCTAGTTTATCAGGTGTCTCCAACATCATTTCTTCCCAAGTGTATCCTGTCCAAGACCAGATGTCTTTTTCTGGCAATTCCTTTCGAATGCGTTTTACAAGGGGCAAAAGAATACCTGTATTGAGGAATGGTTCTCCTCCTAGCAAAGTCAATCCTTGAACATAGGGCTGGGCTAAGTCTGCCATGATTTGTTCTTCCAATTCTGGCGTATAAGGAATTCCTGCATTGAAAGACCAGGTCGCTACATTGTAGCAACCCTCACAGTGAAACATGCAGCCTGCTACATAGAGAGAATTGCGCACCCCTTCTCCATCCACAAAGTTAAAAGCCTTATAGTCAATGATACGCCCTTGACTAAGCTCCTCACTCTTCCACTCGCCTGGTTTTGGTGTATTCCATGTCATGCTTTCTACTCCAACTCTATCCAATAGCGCTCCGTTCCATTTCGAACATCCTCCAACTCACCACCATTAGCTAAGATAACAGCTCGGCTGGCTGGATTTTCCGTGCTACAAGTCACCAGAGCTCGTTTGATATTCTTTTCTTTAGCAACTTTGTAGACCTTGTCGGAGAGCTTCTTTGGCATAGCCCTTGCCTCTTTCAGAGGGGCGGATGGAATAGCCAATATGGCCAGCATAATTCAGCAAACCCTCATTTAGTCTCAACCGTAAATTTAAAAAACCTAAAGCATGACCTGATTCATCAAACAATACGAACTGAATTGATGGAACGCGATTTTCAGGCAAGTTTATTCCCATTTCTTTATTAAGGTTAGTTTCTAGCCACTTCTCATAAATCAAAATTCTCAGCATCCCAAAATCCACCATCGTGGGCTGATTGAGTCTGTTCAAACTCTGCCATCATCTCTAAAACTGTTTCTTTATCTGCTAATCTTGGTCTGCGTAATTCCATCTTTACCTCCCACTATGAGAAAAAGCGAGAGGGACTCTCACTTTTTCTTGTTCTTATTTAAAAAAATTGTTCTCTAAGGCTAGCTACTCGATCTTTTTTTATTGACTCCACCCTTTGAATGCTTTTTCGTGGAATCGTTGAACCAAGGCCTTGCCCTTATCGTCTAATTGATATTTTCCCATTCTATCTCTTTCTAATTTCTTACTTCATGTCCTGCTGTTTTAATAGTAGAACCGTTCATGTGTTTGACACGCGCAGCAATTTCCTTGTGACGTCCATTAACCATCGGACGCGCTTGCGGATTTCCAAGATAGCCACAGGTCCGTTTAACAACATCTACTGTTTTTAGGATCATTATTACCACAGTTAGGGACAAGCAAAATCCTCTCTCAGTTGGTTCAAAATCTCCTTCAAAATCACACTTGTAGCAACGATCAATCGGAGTATTAGTTCCTAGATAACCTACACGGTCATAAGCATAGTCCCAAACAGCTTCCAAGGCCTTTGGATTTTGTTGAAGAACTGGATACTCACAGTAGTGGATAAAGCCACCTGACGCACCCGCTTCTGGATAAACCTTCTCAAAGTCTAACTTTTCAAACGGTGTTGGATTTTTACGGACATCATAATGGAAGGAATTTGTGTAGTATTCTTTATCTGTAATGTCTGGAATAGAGCCAAATTTCTCTGTATCCAAAGCGACAGAAAGCGGTCTGTCAAACTTTCAGATGGTGTTGAGTAGATAGAGAAAGTGATAACCATATTGGTCTGACCACTCTTCTACTCGATGTTTCATATCTCGAATGATATCAAGGGTGAATTCTTTAGCTTCTGGATTGGTTTTCCCAATTGTTGCCAAAGAAGACTGTCGCCACTTCATAGAGCCCGATATAGCCAAGCGAAACAGTCGCACGACGATTCTTAAAGAGTTGATCAACACTTTCTTCTTTTACCCAAGACGACGTCCGAAAAGGCTCCGTATTGATAAAGGATAGGAGCATTGGCTGGTGTTGCTTCCTTGGTTCTTTCGACACGATAAACCAGAGCATCTTCCGCGATATTCATCCGCTCATTGAAGATTTCCCAGAACTTGTTCATGTCGCCTTCAGACTCGAGGGCGATACGAGGAAGATTGACCGTCACCACACCCTAGGTTCATACGACCAGAATTGACTTCTACTCCATTTTCATCCTTCCATCCTTGAAGGAAATGAACGGCATCCCATCGGAACCTTTGAAAGAACCTGTCAACTCGACAATCTTATCATAAGACAAGACATCTGGGTACATGCGCTTTAGTTGCACACTCAAGAGCCAACTGCTTGATGTCGTAGTTAGGTGAACCTTCCTCTAAGTTAAGTCCTCTTTTAAGAGTAAAGATGAGTTTAGGGAAGATGGCTGTACGATGTTCTGAACCAAGCCCCTTGATACGAATGTTCAGGATTGCCTTTTGAATTTCACGTTCAAAACGATTGGTTCCTAGACCGAAAACCAAGAGAAGTAAAATGGGTGTTTGCCCATTTGATGTGAAAGAGAGTATTGATCTCGTACTCTAGAGATTGCATGGCATCATAGATGTCTTTTTGGGTTTTCTTCCAGGCATATTCTTCGCGCTTGTCAGGTAGGACCCATTCCTCTGCATCTTTGAGGTGTTTTTGGTAATTTTTCTCTGCATAAGGAGCCAAGACTTCATCAATACGGTCTGCTGAACAGCCTCCATACTGACTAGATGCGACGTTTGCAATGATTTGTGAAATCTGAGCTGTCGCAGTTTGGATAGACTTTGGGGACTCTCTACCTCAGCATTTCCCAATCTTAAAACCATTTTTCCAACATGCCCTTGAAATCAATCAAACAGCAGTTGGTCATCGGGGTGTAGGGGCTGTAGTCCAAATCGTGATAGTGGATATCCCCTTTTTGATGGGCATTAGCCACATGTTTAGGAAGCATTTGAAGTCCGATTGATTTCCCAACAATCCCGGCCGTCAAATCACGCTGGGTATTAAAAACATCGCTATCTTTATTGGCATTTTCATTGACAACTGCCTGATCTTTATTGAGAAGTTTATGAATACTAAAGTTGATATCTGTCGCTTTTGAGCGCTCAAAATCCCTTTGAGTCCGATAAGTGATATACTCCTCAGCCAAGGCATATTCTTTGGCTTCCAGCAATTCGTGTTCTACGATATTTTGGATTTCATAGATTTTTACACCTTGTGGGAAACGGCTATGAATCTCTTCGACGATACGTTCAACTAGAGTACTAAGTCGTTTTTCAACCAAAGGGGTTACATCCATAACCTTTTCAGCAGCCTTATGAAGCGCTTTGTCAATCTTGTCTACATCAAAAATTACACGTCTGCCGTCACGCTTTTTCGACGAATAAAGTCGGATCAGGGACAGTCTTTCTCTTCCAATACAATCATATCCATGCTCTTTTCTTAAATATAATATTGATTCTAAAAAGTATTATATCACTATAAAAAATAAAAATCAATATCTTGTGTCAAAAAAATAAAATTTTTTTAAAAATTACACAAGATATTGATAGTTTTTATTTTAATTTATAGAGTTTAAAATCTTTGAATTCACTTTGAACTGCTTGATAATTTTCAGCTAGAAAGCTGCTCAACTTCTGTCCAGAGAGTTGTTTTTGTATTTGACCACAATCATCTTTGGTTGATTATCTCGTAGATCATTTACAAGTTTGGTACGATTTTGCATCAAGTCCCTGTATGCAATCTAGGTGATAGCAACTGACTAGCTGACAAGCGTTCGCTAGCCTTTATAGCTACTTGTCAGATTATCCCAAACATAGATACGATCTGTAGCTTGCGTTTCCCCTTTGACCTTAGTTTCAATGCTTGTACGTTCTTGATATTGTTCCGCATGAAGCAAATATCGTGATACTAGAGGGTGCTAAAGAAATAGGTAAGCCAGAGCTAAAATTGGCAGATAGGCATTTCCTTTTAGAAAAAGCTCCCCATACCGAAGTTTCTTCTCTAGATCTTCTACGACGATTCGCTCCTTCTGCATTCTCTGTACGAATTCGTGTCAGCAAAAGAAGGACAAGAAAGGAAGGAACTCAACCATACGACTACCATTGATAAGATCTGTAGAAAAAATTTCTAAAACTAATACCAAAAATGACAGCTATTGCAGCAGAGATTGATAAGACTGATTGCTTGCAATGGTTTAGATTGGAAGAGACCTGTCAAATGCCAAGCGTCAATGCTCCAAGACCAATTGCTAACAATCCATAAAAGAGGATATTGTCGAGTAATCCTGAGTTAGACGTAAAAGTTTAAACTATCTAATGGATAGAGGATTTGACTAATGGCATTTCCGAAACTGCCTTTATAAAGCTGTGTAGTATCCGATTGGATAAAAAGAAGATTGAAAAACCAAGGCCCAGCTGCAAAAAATTGATAGACACCATGAGCCAAGTTATTGCGACCAACATTAAAAAGCTGTTACAGCAAAAAAACAAGACAAAGCGTATAAAGTTGTGACCAGAGGTGCAAAGAAAAATGCTAGAGCTAAGCTAGTCCAATACGGATGAAACCTTTGTCATGGGCTTGATTCTGCCAAATAAGCTGTTACTAAACTTAAGGCATAGAAACAAGAATGGGAGGGCAAGAATAGTTGCATAGCCTCCACCAAAACTAAGAGCACTCAGCCAGGACATAAAAGACTGTCAATACTTGTTGCGATTGCTTATCTTTGTCCGTCAGATTGATAAGCTGAACGGAAAAAGAAAGAATCCAGCACCCTACTAAGAGCTAACCAATTAAAGACGGCAAACAAAAATACTGCCCTTTGGTTAAATACTGTAAAAAAGTAATAGAGGAGACCACTAGTTCCCAAAAATAATCTGTGTAGATATCTCCCACTCTGATGCATAGCCCATCCAATATAGAAAATCTTGAGCCTGCTCTGGACTTAGTCAATCCCTAAGCAAAGAAAGGGAAGAACTACAGACACAAGTACCACTAGAGTGCTCCAAAATTAGGATTTTAAATAATGGTAAGCGAGCAGATTGACGTGTTTCAAACCTCAGTTGCTCCTCATTTCTCCACCTGAATCATCCTGATTTCCCAGTCCAAGTTGGAGTTGGTTCGTCTTCTAATCTGCCATATACGTTCATTCGCTCTCTCCTATATTTTAATTTGTTCTAGTATATCAAAAAGTCTAGTTCTTGTCAGCCTGTGGAGGCATTTGTCTCAACTTTTTGACAGAGACTAGCAAAGCGTTCAATCTCATAAAAAAACGATGATAGGAAAGCTTTTTTATAGTGGTCTAAAAAATTTTTTTCTTCTACTGTCAGCATGGTCATTCCTCCTTTTCTCTTTATTCGAAAAAAGAAGAAAAATCTAAAAAAAGCTGAATTCCCCAAAAGAGAATTCAGCGTTTTATCTTTAGTCAGCTTTTTTTTTCTAAGTTTTTTTGAAATGCTTCGATTTTTACCTTCCAGATACACCATCAGAATGGAAATATCTGCTGGGTTTACACCCTGAAATACGGCTAGCTTGGCCGATGGTTTCTGGATTGATGAGCTTTGAACTTCTGACGAGCTTCAGTCGCGATAGAGTCAATATCATCCCAGTCAATATTCGCTGGAATTCGTTTTTCTTCCATGCGTTTCATCTTGGCAACCTGATCCATGGCTTTTGAGATATAACCTTCGTACTTGATTTCTGTTTCAATCAATTCGATAATCTTGTCATCTAATTCTTCAGCAGCAGGTCCAATAAAGGCCACCACGTCTTGGTAAGAGACTTCTGGACGACGGAGGAACTCCTTGGCAGTGACTGCATCTGTCAATGGTTTGAAGCCCATTGCTTCAACCTTAGCGTTTGTTTCCTTGACTGGCTTGAGTTTGATGCTGTCCAAACGCTTCATTTCATTTTCAAATTGATTTTTCTTGATTTCAAAACGAGCCCAACGTTCATCGTCAACAAGCCCAATCTCGCGCCCCATCTCAGTCAAACGCATATCGGCATTGTCATGACGGAGAATGAGGCGGTATTCAGCACGACTGGTCAAGAGACGGTAAGGTTCAATGGTTCCCTTGGTCACCAAGTCATCAATCATCACCCCGATATAACCGTCACTGCGCTTCAAAATCAACTCAGGCTTGCCTTGGATTTTCAGAGCCGCATTGATACCCGCGATAATCCCTTGGCCTGCTGCCTCTTCGTAACCAGATGTACCATTTGTCTGACCAGCTGTGAAAAGTCCTGAGATTTTCTTGGTTTCCAGAGTCGCACGCAATTGATGAGGCAAGACCATGTCATACTCGATAGCATAACCTGTACGCATCATCTCTGCATTTTCCAAACCTTTGATGGAATGTACCAAGTCACGTTGGACATCCTCAGGAAGACTGGTTGAAAGTCCCTTGGACATAAACTTCTTCTGTGTTTGCGTCCTTCTGGCTCAAGGAAGAGTTGGTGGCGTTCCTTGTCTGCAAAACGCACAATCTTGTCCTCAATCGATGGACAGTAACGAGGTCCCACTCCCTTAACCACACCTGTAAACATAGGCGCACGGTGGAGGTTGTTTTGGATAATCTCATGACTGGTACCATTGGTATAGGTCAACCAGCACGGTACTTGGTCTTTGACATAATCTTCATCACGTGAAGTGTAAGAGAAAGTGATTTGGTGCTTTCATCTCCTGGCTGGATTTCTGTCACATCATAGTTGATAGAGGAAGCCTTGACACGTGGAGGTGTTCCTGTCTTGAAACGACCGATTTCGAGTCCCAAGTTCCTTGAGATTATCAGCTAGGTTAATAGAAGCTAGGCTGTGGTTTGGACCTGACGAGTACTTGAGGTCTCCGATGATGATTTCCCCACGGAGGGCTGTCCCTGTAGTCACGATAACAGCCTTTGGCAGCATACTCTTGATGGGTCGCTGTACGAACACCGACAACCTTGCCATCTTCCACCAAAATCTCATCAATCATGGTTTGACGAAGGGTGAGATTTTCTTGATTTTCAACCGTTTTGCGCATTTCCTTAGAGTAAAGTTCCTTGTCAGCCTGCGCACGAAGAGCACGAACAGCAGGTCCTTTCCCAGTGTTGAGCATCTTCATCTGGATGTAGCTCTTGTCAATAGTCTTGGCCATTTCGCCACCGAGGGCATCGACTTCACGCACGACAATCCCCTTGGCAGAACCACCGATAGAGGGATTACAAGGCATGAAAGCCAGCATTTCAATGTTGATAGTCGCAAGCAAGACCTTACAACCCATACGGCTAGCAGCTAGGAAGCTTCAACCCCAGCATGTCCCGCACCAATTACAATAATATCGTATTCTTCCGTAAAATTATAAGTCATTTTCTCTCCTATTCCTCAAGATGAATGTGTCTTAGTTGGCCGTCCCAATCTGGCAGGGCTGTTTTTAAAAAGGCTGGAACTAGCTGGATATCCTCAAGCTTGTCCAAGTCAATCCACTCACAGGGCTGCATTTTCTCATCTTCCTGCATGGTCAATGGGGCATCCTCAAGTAAGTCCACCAGATAATGAAACTCGATATTGTGATAGTGAACACCGTCTTCTTCAAAACGATTTTCAACCACGAAAGCTAGTTGTCCAGCTTGAGCTTTGACACCCAGTTCTTCCCTCACTTCACGGACTACCGCATCTTCCGTTCTTTCATTGACTTGAATAGCACCGCCAATAGTGTAATACTGGTCCTTATCTTTGGTGACTAGGAGCTTATGATTTTGGAGAATCAAGGCTGTTGCCCGAACACCAAAAACAGTGTTTCCCACCTTTGTCCGAAAGTCTTGTTGAGTCATTTTTGTCCTTTCCTTTAAACGACACAAAAACAGTCAAAACTCGTAAGAAGTGCAGGACAAAAAAGCCTGCAACATCCATGAGCTTTGACCATCATTTCTATTGCTTTTATTATTGTAGCAAATTGAGAAAATTTGTCAATCTAAATGTACTGACAAACCTTGCCATCACGGTAGGCATTGTCAATCAAACCACCACCGAGACATTCTTCACCATCGTAAAAGACAACTGCCTGTCCTGGTGTAATGGCGCGTTGTGGTTCTGCAAAAATGACCTCTGCCTTGTCTCCTTTGACATGTACAGTCACCTTCGAGTCTGGCTGACGGTAGCGGAATTTAGCCGTACATTCGAGCGTAAATTCCTCTGGCATGTCACGAGTAAAGTGGACTTGACTAGCTTCTAAACTGGTTGACATGAGCGAATCATGGTAGAAACCTTGACCTACATAGAGGATATTCTGGCTCAAGTCTTTTCCGACAACGAACCAAGGGGCATTGTCCCCACCGTGTTGACCACCGATACCGAGTCCGCCACGCTGACCAATCGTATAGTACATCAGACCTGCATGCTCGCCCATATCGCGACCATCCACAGTCATCATGCGACCAGGCTGAGCTGGTAGGTAGTTGCTGAGAAATTCTTTAAAGTTCTTTTCTCCGATAAAGCAAATCCCTGTCGAGTCTTTCTTCTTAGCAGTCGCAAGTCCTGCTTCTTCAGCTATTTTTCGTACTTCAGGTTTTTCCAAATGTCCCAGTGGGAACATGGTTTTTTGGAGTTGTTCTTGCGAAAGTTGGCTGAGGAAATAGGTCTGGTCCTTGCCATTGTCCACGCCACGAAGCATGTGAACGATGCCATCCTCATCACGCGCCACTCGGGCATAGTGCCCAGTCGCTACATAGTCTGCTCCCAAGGTCATGGCATAGTCCAAAAAGGCCTTAAACTTGATTTCCTTGTTACACATAACGTCTGGATTTGGCGTGCGTCCTGCACGGTATTCCGCTAGGAAATACTCAAAAACGCGGTCCCAGTACTCTTTTTCAAAGTTGACAGAGTAGTAAGGAATGCCAATCTGGTCTGCCACCGCAGCCACATCCTTTATAATCTTCGGTCGCCGTACAGACGCCGTTTTTCATCTGTGTCATCCCAGTTCTTCATGAAGATACCGATCACATCGTAGCCCTGCTCCTTGAGCAAGAGAGCCGTCACCGACGAATCAACACCACCACTCATCCCCACGACAACACGTGTTTTAGAGTTATCACTCATGGTAGTTCTCCCATCTATTCGTTTATTCACGATTGAAGGTCGTGTTTGCTATCACGATTGAAGGTCGTTTGAGCAGTTTTCATTATAACATGCTTGGTTAGAGAAGACAAGAAAGAGGCTGACAAATCTATCAATCTCTTCTGTAAATACATAAAATTAAGAACACAAAAAAGTAATTCATACCTAAACTTCTATTCTCTTTAAAAACTTATTTTTAAAATCAACTAAAAATGATATACTGTATTAAGGAGGAATGCGCACATGATTCCATACATACACCATCATCCATGTGCGTAGGACTAATGTGAACAACTACAAAGATATTCTAAAAATCAAAAAAATACTATTTTTTTATTATTACACTTATTGCAGGTATTGGACTTTTTGACAGGCTTAGTCCTCCATCAAGAAAAAAATCCAAGCAGAGAGGGAAACGTTGCTCTCATCAAACAACAAAAAAATCAACAAGATGTTGAACAAGTAAAAAAATGCTATTAAAAGACTTCAATATTGATTCTGAAACCATTATAGAAGATTGGAAAAAATTCAAGAATTGAAAACCAACTACTGATGAAGGCAAAAAGACACTAGCAGACTTTCTCGCTTCTACTGCCGATAAAGTCACAAAAGCATTATAGTGAAAAAGCTTTAAAATTAGATATAAAGGACTCTGATAGCCAGTTTCAAGATAAACAAAAACTTGAAACGACCATCACTTCTTTACAAAAAATAATAGACATCATTAAAAACATTAATTCTGCCAGCGACCAAGTTGCTCTTGAAGAAAAAGATAAAACCAATTCAAGAACTAATCTCTAAATTCCAAAAAAACAAGTTGAAAGCCTTGACCAAAAAAAGAAGAACAAAAAGTCTAACCAGACTGAAACGACTAGTAGCGTTCAGGGAGTAGAAAACTACAATTCAGAAGATAGCAACTACACTCCAACCTACACTGAATCATATGGAAGCATAAATAATTCCCAAACACCTGCAACTGAGCAATATTCATCTGATAGTGCTAGCAGTGGAGGAGATAATGGCGCTAATACAGGAGATCAAACTGCTGTTTCTTCAGGTTCTCAATCAGAGTCTAATAGCCATAGTGATTAGAGTTGAAGTTCACGATACAAACAGTTCATCTTGCTAATTCGAGTGGAAAAATTCTGTAAAACATCATCAGCATTAATGAATCTGCCATCACTAATCTCTAAAAATTATCTTTCATCAAATAAAAGTACAAAAAAGAGCCTTTCAAGGCTCTTTTTTTTATTTCTTAGTACCAACCGTTGTTAAGCCAGAAGTTCTTAGCAGCTGTCCATGAACCGTAACGTCCTGAAACGTAAGCATCTGCTACACGTTCTTGGTTTTCTGCTGAATAGTCACCGTTCAAGTATGAATCTGTCAATTGGTAACGTCCGATGTAGCGTCCGTTTGTAGCTGTGTAGCTACCACCTGATTCTTTTTGAGCAATCCATTCTTTCGCTTCTGCTTCAGATCCGCTTACAGTCGCAGCTGGTGTTGTGCTCTCTTCTGCTAGCTGGTGCTGCAGTTGCTGCAGTAAGTTTCTTCTACTGCTGAGTTTCTTCTGCAGTCAGCTGTGCTGAAACTGCTGGAGTATTTCTTCAGACTTTGCTGCAGGAGCTTTGTCGTTGTAGGAGTTTGCAGCAACTGGAGCTTCTCCTTCAATAACTAAAACTTGGTCAACATAGATGAGGTCAACGTTTTTAATGTTGTTCAATTTAGCCAATTTTTCAACTGTTGTGTTGTAAGTTTCAGCAATTTCTGATAGAGTATCTCCAGGTTTAACTGTGTAAGTTTTTTTGATTTCTTGTGCAAAAGTTAGTGATGGTGCAAGGAAAGCAAGTACAACTGCAAATCCTGCAAAGTTTAGTCTTTAATGTTTAATTTCATTTAAAAAAAGTTCTCCTTTTTTTCTTATACTACCATGATACCTTTCTAATGTTACTATTTGTTAACGAATTTTGTGTAGAAATGTTACAGAAACTGTGATTTATTTACTTAAAAAAAGCCCTTTTTTGTTACAAAAACCCTTGTTATTAAAGCTTTTTTGCTATTTTTATATATTTCAGAAACGTAAATTAAGCACTTACATCTAATCTTTGATATAATAGAAGTAAGAATCTTTTTAAGGGGAAACAGATGCAATCACTTCGTTTTCAATCTGTCTTTGATATCATTGGACCAGTCATGATTGGGCCATCTAGTAGTCACACGGCAGGAGCTGTTCGTATCGGTAAAATCGTTTCATCTATCTTTGATGATACTCCAACTGAAGTTGAATTCCAGCTTTTTAACTCTTTTGCAAAAACCTATCGTGGACACGGGACAGACCTTGCCCTTGTAGCTGGGTATTTTAGGGAATGGATACGGATGATCCCTGAAATTCCAAATAGTTTAGAAATTGCTCATAAGCGTGGCATTAAAAATCGTATGGACCATCCAAAAGGACAGTAATGCTCCCCACCCAAATACTACGAAAAATCACTGTTAAGAACGATCGTAAGACTATCAGTGTAACAGGAATTTCAATCGGCGGTGGAAATATCCAGGTTACCGAACTCAATGGTTTTGCCGTATCTCTCAACATGAACACCCCTACCATCATCATCGTTCATCAGGATGTTCCAGGTATGATTGCTCATGTGACAGAGGCCCTATCACGCTTTGACATTAACATCGCTCAAATGAATGTAACTCGAGAAAAAGCCTGGGAGAAAGCCATCATGATTATCGAAGTTGATAGTCGCAACTGTGAAGAATCTATCGAAGAAATTCGGAAAATTCCTCATTTGCACAATGTCAATTTCTTTCAATAGGAGAAAATATGTTTTACTCTATCAAAGAATTAGTCGAACAAGCCGAACTTGATTTTCAAGGAAATGTTGCGGAGCTCATGATTACGACCGAGTTTGAGCTAACCGGTCGAGAACGCGAAGAAGTTCTCCTCCTCATGGAGCGCAATCTTGAAGTCATGAAGGCTTCTGTTGAACTCGGTCTCAGCGAAAAGAAATCTCGTAGCGGTTTGACAGGTGGTGATGCTGCCAAGCTCGACCACTACATCAAAAAAGGAAAGACGCTGTCTGACTTCACTGTCTTGTCTGCCGCCCGTAACGCTATCGCCGTTAATGAACACAATGCCAAGATGGGATTGGTCTGTGCAACTCCTACTGCTGGTAGTGCCGGTTGTCTTCCCGCAGTCCTCACAGCTGCTATTCAAAAGTTGGGTCTAACTCATGAACAACAACTAGACTTCTTATTTGCTGCGGGTGCTTTTGTCTCGTCATTGCGAACAATGCTTCTATCTCAGGTGCCGAAGGGGGCTGTCAAGCCGAAGTTGGTTCAGCTTCAGCCATGAGCGCTGCTGCCCTAACCCTAGCTGCAGGCGGAACTCCTTATCAAGCGAGCCAGGCCATCGCCTTCGTTATCAAAAACATGCTTGGTCTTATCTGCGATCCCGTTGCAGGTTTGGTTGAAGTTCCATGCGTTAAGCGTAACGCCATGGGAGCAAGCTTTCGCCTTCATCGCAGCTGATATGGCCTTAGCTGGTATCGAATCAAAAATCCCAGTTGATGAAGTCATTGATGCCATGTACCAAGTGGGCTCTAGTCTTCCAACCGCCTTTCGTGAAACTGCCGAGGGAGGCCTTGCTGCCACACCGACAGGTCGTCGCCTTCAAAAAGAAATCTTCGGTGAATAATTTCAAATTACTAGGAGAATCAATGTCATCTCTATCAGCCATCTTTTTTGATCTAGATGGAACCCTTGTAGATAGCTCAATCGGTATTCACAATGGGTTCACCTATACTTTTGAACAACTGGGAGTCCCTAGTCCAGATGCAAAAACCATCCGTGGCTTTATGGGGCCACCATTGGAAACAAGTTTCGCTAGTTGCCTCCCAGCAGATCAAGTTGAAACAGCTATCCAGCTTTATCGTTCCTACTATAAGGAAAAGGGAGTTTACGAAGCCCAGCTTTTCCCACAAATCAAGGAGTTGCTCACTGAACTAGCTCAACAATACCCACTCTATATCACTACGACGAAGAACACACCAACCGCAGTTGATATGACCAGCAACTTTTGAGATCAATCACTTTCTTTGATGGCATCTATGGTTCTAGCCCTCAAGCGCTGCACAAGGCAGATGTTATCCGTCAAGCATTGACAACTCATAATCTAGACCCAGAAACAGTGGTTATTATCGGAGACACCAAGTTTGATATGATTGGTGCCCAAGAAACAGGCATTCGAAAACTGGCGGTTACTTGGGGATTTGGCGATGAAAAGGAGCTCATGACCTATCATCCTGACTGGGATTGCTCATCAACCCAACAGACATTTTACAGCATCTACAATTAGAAACGTTAAACAAAAGACTCCCAGCCTAAAAAGTTGAGGTTTTGGGAGCTTTGTTTGTCTGATCATAATGAGAGAGAATGTAAAACTAAAATCTCATAGTTCGTCCAGATTATTCAAAATGGTGAAACTTCTTCGACTTTCAACTTCTTTAGGCCTATTAGTTGTTACTATTTCTACTTCCTTTACTTTGGCATAGCTAGCAGAACTAATAGAGCAAAACGTCCGACCCATTGGAGCAAAGTGAAGGAAGATAAAGGCCCAGTGGAATCCAGCATCACGCAAACGGCGAACTGACAAAGCTAGTGTTGGCACTAAGATTGCTAGGTAGAAAACTGCATAAATAATAACAACTAAAGCCAAATACCATGAAAAGTAGCTTCGCTCACTGAATCGTTTATTGAATCCATCACGGCACTAAGAAATACAGTGTAGAAATAGATAATCCAGAAAGGAATAGAAAGAATAAAGTTTCCTAGCCAAACCCACCAGTAATCTGGACGCGTTGAACGTCCAGTGAACTCTGCATAATTCTTAAAAAAATTTCTTTATACGCGTTAATCATAGGATACTCCCATTTTTTTATTTTTACTAGTAGATACTAAGTACAGTTATAGAACACTCCCAAATCTAGTAAAAGACCTGGGAGTGTTAGCAAATTGTTCAATAATATTCAAGAAGTCCTATGCAAGATTGAAAACTTCTTAGTCCTTGTAGCATTCTTCAGATAGTTAATCTTATAGTGTTTCCTTTGTTGGCATAGCGAAAAGTACTAGAAGAACAATACTCACCTAGTGGAACGAATAAAAATAAAGATCAATGCCCAGTGGAAACCAGCATCACGAAGGCGACGGACCATCAAAGCAAGTGACGGCAATAAAAGTGCTAGGCCAAAAATAAAATAGATAATAGCGATAAAGCCCAAAGATATAAGAGCACCCTCGTTTCTGGATTTAGCCAGAGCATTTCCGTATGCTAAGAAGAAAGGAATATAAAGAATAATATTTCCAAGCCAAACCCACCAATAGTCTGAACGTGTTGAACGACCTGCAAAAATCTACATATCCTTTAAAAGAAAATTTCTTATAAGCGTTAATCATAAGTTACTCCCTAATTTTTTTTTATTTACTATAGTTTTACCATATCTGTTCAATAATAACAAGTTTGTTCAAAAAAACTGACTCTAGATAAAAAAGATACTCTCGATACTCTAGAAAAAAAGTCAGATAATATCTCATCTATTTTAGTCAACATGTGTTGTTTCGTTAGCAAAAGCTATAATGGCTCTCTTCAATTCAGAACCCTGCATAGTACGGAACTCTTCAATCTTCTGATTGATCATTTCAAGAGGCATCACATTTACTTTACCAACAAAGATTTTGTCCATTACTTGATTGTCAACTAATTCAGTTGATACAAGTAACTCTTCATATAGTTTTTTTCACCTGGGACGGATCCCTACTTCTACGATTGGAATTTCATTTTCAGTATGGCCACTGAGTAGAACCATTTTCTTAGCCAAATCGTAAATGCGTACAGGTTTACCCATATCAAGGATAAAGACTTCTCCATCCTTTGCATAAGCGCCCGCATGAATCACCAAACGACTAGCTTCTGGAATAGTCATAAAGTAACGAGTCATACGGAAGTCCGTAACCGTTACAGGCCCACCTTCAGCAATCTGACGTTCAAAAGACAGGAATCACACTACCACGACTACCGAGTACGTTACCGAAACGCACCGCACAGTAGGTTGATTGGCTACGTTGGTTAAAATCCTGTAACAATCAACTCAGCCACACGTTTAGTTGCTCCCATTACGTTTGGTGGATTAACGGCCTTATCTGTCGAAATCATGACCATTTTTGGAACTCGAGCAGCGTCAACTGCCTTAGCAACATTATAAGTTCCAAGGATGTTATTCTTGAAGGCTTCTTTTGGATTACGCTCCATCATCGGAACATGTTTATGAGCTGCAGCATGGTAAACAATCGCTGGTTCGTACTGCTCAAAAACTTGAAGCAAACGATCGTAATCTTGAATATCAGCAATGACAGGAACAAAATCAATTTCCTGGAACTTGCGAATCAATTCATGGTAAATCAGATAAATAGAGTTTTCTCCATGACCGAGCAGAAATGACACGTTCAGGATTGAAACGACTAACCTGACGACAGATTTCTGAACCGATTGATCCTCCGGCACCGGTCACCAAGATGGTTTTTACCAGTGATTTCAGAACCCAGACGTGATTCATCAAGCTGAATCTCCTTTACGTCCCTAAAAAGGTCTGTGATATCAATCTTCTGGAAACCACCTGCTTGAGGTTGGATGCCTTGCACAACTGACTCAATCATCGGCATCTTATAGCATTTTACACCGATATGGTTACACATTTGCAGGATTCGCTCATATTCAGATGGATCTAGTGACGGAATCGCAACGATAACTTTTTCAACTCTATAGCGTTTAGCCAATTCTGGTAGATCATCATAAGAACCCAAAACTGGGATTTTCCCAAGCTTTTGTCCTTTTTTCTTTTCATCATTATCCAAAATCCCAACCAGTTCAAGGTCACTAGTAGGATGTTGGTAGCTGTCCATAAAGAGCGCACCACCATCGCCTGCACCAATCAAGAAGGTACGACGGTGTTCTCCTTCGCCATTTCCCTTTCTACGTCTTGAGTAAATCAACTGCCAAGTGATACGAGGAAGTAGAATCAAGAAAGTTGTTAATAGGATAAAGAGTACGATAAAGCGGACAGAAAAGAGTGGCAAGAAAGCATAGCAGATCACATAAGAGAAGATACTACTGATAGTCACTCCGAAGAAAATCTTCATAAAATCTGTGATTTTGCTATATCGACTAATACTAGCATTCAGCCCCCAAAATCCAATCATAAGCTGGTAGAAAAGGAAGGTTAGACCTGTATAAATGACATAGTCTACCGGGGCTGGATTAATCAAGCCATAAAATAGAATATAGGAAACAATAATTGATAAGACCATACTGGCAATATCAAAAAATCCCCAAAAAATTTGTTTCTGTTGTTTATTTAATACTTCAACCAGATCAATTACGTAATCTGTTATTTTTTTATTCATGTGAATGGTATCCTCCTACACAAAATCACATTTTCTAGTAATCTTCAGATAAATTTTTAAAATCCAATTGGCTACAATTACTTGCTTTTTCTTAGAAGTTTTAAAAATATAAACTGTCGTACAAAAGCCTGGACAGAGGGCAACAACAACTTGGATTAAAGACACTTTTCAGATATTCACCATAAGAAATCTGTCCACGCTCGTGCATTCTCTTTCGTGCTTGGCGATAGAGTTTTGAGATAGCGAAAGGCCACCACGACGTTCAAACATCCCTGCTCCCACTCGCACCTTACATAGAATCTGATCCACATTCCCAGTTCGAGCTCCTGCACTAATCATATTGAGCCAGAGGAGATCATCTTCCATATAGAGACCGTCTTCGTAGTTGCCAGCCTTTAGAACCATCTTTCTTTTGAACATAACAGTCATGTGATTAAAGGCACTTCTCATACGTTGGTAGGCAACGATATCCTCATGCTTAATCGGCACACGACGGTAAGACACAATCTCATCTGGTTGGTCGATAAACTCTGCGATATGACCACCTAGCAGGTCCAAGTTTTCTTTTTCCATCAATTCGAACTGTTGTTCGAAACGGTCTTCGACAGCAATGTCATCTGTATCCATACGGGCAATGACGTCATATTGGCACTGTAAGACACCAAACTGAAGCGCCAAACCTAGACCACGATTTTGAACAAGCGGACAACGTTTGATTGGAATACTTGACTGTGCTTCCAATTTTTCCAAAACTTGATACAGTTCAGGTGTCAGTGGACCATCTTCGACGATGACCACTTCGCTAGGTTTGAGCGTTTGATGTAAGATACTCTCTACTGCCTCTTCTAGAAAGGCTGGATTTTCTTTAACATAGACTGACATCAAGACGCTAAATTTACGATTTTCAGACACAGTACTTCTCCAATTTATAGATTTTCTTTCACTATTTTATCACAATTTTTCAGACTTTCCTATTTTTTTATTTGAATCCCAGAAAAAAACTAGTAAATCTATCAAACTTTTTTTCAATGATTTTTTTCGCAGCTAAAAGACGGATTCCCACGCCATCTTGACATCTATAGGAAAAAGCCTTAAAATAAGCTGTTATCAAAATCAGCTTATTGAGGTTCACATGAAAAAACGATCACTCTTTTTTATTCTAGGAATTATCTTAATCGGAGCGGTCTTAAGAGCTCCTTTTACAGCCTTTACCAACTATTTTTAGGGAGATATTGCTCAAGGTTTAGGAGTTGAGGTCAGTTCACTTGGTGTTTTGACGAGTCTTCCTCTCTTGATGTTTCGCCCTCTTTCTCCTCTTTTTGCGACCCGTTTGGCTCAAAAAAATTGGACTTGAGCACCTTTTTCACCTATAGTCTTATCGTCTTGACCGTCGGTTCAGTGATTCGTATCTTCAATCTTCCCTCTGCTCTATCTGGGAACCTTACTCATCGGAGCAAGTATCGCTATCTTTTCAACGTGCTCCTTCCTAGTGTCATTCAGGCCAAACTACCCACAAAAAGATTAGCTTTTCTGACAACATTTATGTGACTTCTATGGGGATTGCAACTGCTCTCTGCTTCCCATCTCTGTCCCCATTACTCAGGCGACATCTTGGAAAGGCTTGATCCTCTGCTCTATCCTTGGTCTGCCTACTAACTCTTCATTGCTGGTTCCCCAACCATGGGTCACAATCATTTTCTAGAAGGGACATGAGAAAAAAACAAAAGAAAGAGAATATCTTAAAAAAACAAGCAAGTTTGGGCTATTATTGATCTTTTGGGTGGGTCTTCAGTCCTTACTCTTTCTATACCAGTATGACCTGGTTACCTACCATGGCAATCAGTGCTGGCTTTATCTCACACAGATGCCGGTCTTTTAGCTTCTATCTTTTCTCTGACTAGTATCCCTTCTCGATGACCATTCCAAGTTTAACGACTCGTTTGTCCAATCGTCACCGTCAAATCATGTTAACAGTCGTCTCTCTGGCTGGAATGCTTGGAATTGCTATGCTTTTTATACCCGAGCAACAGTTTCCTCTACTGGTTGGTGGCCCATCTCTTGATTGGTACTGCCTGTAGCGCACTTTTTCCCCTTATCTCATGGTTTGCTTTCTCCATCAAAAACAAGCTCACCTGAAAAAGACAGCTCAATTGTCTGGACTTGCCCAGACCGGTGGCTACATTTTTGGCAGCCTATCGGCCCAACTCTCTTTGGTTACAGCTTTTAACTATGTTTCCATTCTTGGGTCCCAGCCGTACTGGCTCTTCTAGTTATTGATATCATCATGACAACTGCCCTCTTTATGGTGGATCGAGCGGATAAAATCCTCTAATCTTCTAGTTTTTGCTAGAAGATTTTTTTATATGTAAAAAATTTTTATACATATTGCTTGACAGGGCTTACATTTAGATGTATGATGTATGTGTAGAATAATTATATATAAAATTTTTACATACTAAAAAGGAGGTGCCCCATGTATTTTTCCAACATCAGCGGCCTTTGATTGAATTTCTCATCTTGGCTATTCTAGAACAAGGGATTCCTATGGTTATGAAATTAGTCAAACCATTAAACTCATTGCCAAAAATCAAGGAATCTACCCTCTACCCCATCCTGAAAAAACTGGATACTAATCGCTATCTGACTACATACTCTCGCGAATACCAAGGTCGGATGCGCAAGTACTACTCCTTGACAGAAATTGGCGAGGAGCAACTATTTGTCCTTCGAGAAGAATGGACACTCTACACTGACACTATCAACGGCATCATAGAAGGGAGCATTCGCCATGACAAGAACTGAATATTTGAATCAGCTTGAAGCCTATCTGATGAAGCTTCCTCAATCTGATCGTATCGAAGCCATGGACTACTTCAAAGAACTCTTTGATGATGCTGGTCCAGAAGGTGAGGAAGACCTAATAGCTAGCCTGGGTAGTCCAAAAGAAGCTGCCCATGATATCCTGACTACACTTCTTGATAAAAAAATCAACGAAGAAAATTCCAATAAGAACAACCGTCAGGTTTTACAAATCGCAATCCTCGCACTTCTGGCTGCACCTATTGGGATTCCAGTCGGAATTGGTCTTCTCATGGCTATCATCGGGATTTTTATCGCTGCGGTTAGTGTACTTTTAGCCTTCTTTGCTGTATCAGCAGCTGGACTGGTCCTCGGAGCGTTCTCCCTATTTGAAAGCTTCTACGTTCTGGCTGAATCTACATCTGCTTTTATGCTGATTTTTGGTGGAGGTTTACTAGCTATCGGAGCTTCGTCTCTAGTCTTACTAGCGACTTCCTATGTAGCACGTTTCTTTGGATTACTAATCCTTCGACTTATTCAGTGGATTCTTAATAGAGGAAAGAGAGGTGAAAGTCATGCGTAAATTAACAAAAGGATTTCTTATCTTTGGTGTTGTTACTAGTATCATCGGTTTTTACCATGATGATCATCGGCATCCAAAACCGATGGTGTCAGAAGCCTCCTTGCAATGTCTCAAAAATCCAGTCTTTGAGAGCCGAATGGAAGAGCTCGTTTTTGATCAAGATATTGAAAATCTAAACATTTCACTAACAGAACATTCGCTCGTCATTACGGAGTCAAACGATGATAAGATCCACCTCCAGTATCACCCGACCATCTCTGAAAAAGAGAACCTTCAACACTCTATCAAAGAGAAAAGTCTTGAAATAACTGATACTAAATCAACTACACGTCGCTTCTATAGGTTCTAGTATCGAAGGGTATCCTCTTTATCGCAAGCGGAATTTCTAGCCGCAATGATGAAAGTCGTTCTCTCATTACCAAGAGGAAAGGACTTAAAAAAATCTTACAGCTCAGGTTGACCATCGTATCCTTTCAATTTCCAATGCAAAAACTCAGCAATGCCAAGATTCTGTCAAATGGCTTTCTTCTTCGTATCACTGATAGCGAGATTAAAAAAATAGCCAACTGACTCACAACTGGAATTGTCAATGTATTTGAAACCAGTCTAACAGATAGCCGCATCCAAGCAGACCATGAACATATCTCTGCAGACGATATCCAAGTGCATGGTCAGAGTGGAATTCGAGGCAGAAAAAGATATCTCACTCGAGTTATCTCAAAAAGAACTTTGATCAGAATCAATCTTGAGTCTTTCTGCTGAACATGGTGCTATCTATCATCGTAGCATCGAGACAGGATATAATCCATACGAGGGAAAATAAGTAAAGATGAAGCATTCTCTAAATCCCTTACAAAATCAGAGAAAAAAAGATACGCAAGATCTCCTCGTCGCAAAAGCTAGTCAAGACATCAATCTTCCCATAAAGAGGATCGCTCGCCTTCTTATAGAAATCATGAATAAAGACAACATAGTTACTACTCAAAAAATTAATCAAAAAGGGAGGTCTCATCATGACTCAAGAATGGTTTGAAAGTGCTGATTTTCGAGAAAAACAGCCAACAATGATAAAAAAAGATAGCCCATCTGACTCAGTTCTCCTTGAAGAAGATTCAAAAGACAAGAGAAGAGTCGCCAGTAGTTGAGGAAAATCCTCAAGCCAATCCAGAAGATAAGGAAACTGAGTGAGGAAAAACTGTAGAGACTGAAGAACAGAAGATAGCTGAAGAAAAAATCAGACAAAAGACTAGACGAGTCAGAAGAACCTGTTAAAGAAGCTTCTCAGACAAAGTCAAATCTTTGGAAAGTCCCGTTTTTACCCAGATTCTGTATCTGCCAAAAACAGCACTATTCGCAGTATTCAAAGAAGAACTGGCTGATCTTTGGTTTTGGCTACAAGGTGCCCTTAAAGAACCGACAACAAGCATTGATACAGATAAAAAACATAGTTATAATGCCTTTGCCCTGCTGACTATCTTTTTCTGCTCTGAGTTTCTTCTGTGCAGTTTATCATATCAAGCATAACTACTACGGCCATATGGCGGCTATCAACTCTCAAAGCTCATCGAGCAGTTCCCTTCACTGAATCTCTTTTCTATCTTCTCCATCTTGGTAGCGACAAGTTTATTCTTCTTTTCTATCCTTATGGGTGGATTTGTAGTTAAACGTTTTGTCAATCAGGACAATGACTGGACACTGGAAAAATCCTTGCAAGAGTACAGCAGACTCTTCGCCCTTCCTCTCCTGCTCACAGGTATTGCCAGTTTCTTTGCCTTCTTTAATAGTCTACGCTTTGCGGCTCTTCTCTGCCTCATTAGCATTGGTCTGGTACTTCTTGCCAACCTCTATACCATCTCAAGACCAAGTAAAGATAGCCAAACTGATCCCTTCTATCGCCTTCTCTTGGCATTTCTAGTTAACGGTGGTATCCTATTTCTCTTCTTCCTAGCAGAAATGACTCTAGTTTTTGAATATCTACGAATCCTAGCTTTTATGTAAGATAAAGGCAGCGAGATAGAAAGATATTAGCTTTAGAGATCATTACTATAAAATTTTTAGAAACTAAAAAAAGCGAACAAGACAGAATTCTGATAATCAGAAAACTAATCTTGTCCGCTTTTTTTAACTTATATTTGGACTTTTATCCCCAAATTTCTTTTTATCTATTTGCTAAGGCTTCAAAATCCTCTCCTGAAACTGGTCCTACCTCTACTTGGTTGGCGTCCAAATCCTGACAAAGTTCCTTTGGAAGAGCTTCTAAAAAGGCTTGGTAATCCAATCTTGCAATGGCTTCATAGTCTTCTGGTTTTGAGCCATCTCCAGATATTTTTACCAGATCAATCTCCCAGACAAGCTCCTTTTTCCTACTAACTGCTCAACATAAGGCGCTGGAATCACTGGTTCTTTTGGCAAAATAGTCTTTACTCCCTGAGCCAGGTGGTAGATACCATGAACCTTACCCTCGCTATCTGGATAGAATTTGGCGCTGGCAGGATATGCATCCGACCCTTGAACCTTTTTGACTAATGCTTCAAAACGTGCCAAACCATCTTCTTTTAAGAAGCTTTCTAAATCCTTCTTGTCAAAGTAAACAGGTGATAGAATTCCTTGGCAGAAACCCAAACGAGCACCCTTATCCGCCAAATAGTTTTTGACAGTATCGTGGAAATAATTTTCCAAATCAAAGTCTGCCAATCCTTCAACTTCTTCACCAACCTTGCTAGATAAGGCTTGCAAGAGAGCTTCTACAATCTCCCAATCAGCTCTTGTAATCAAGTCAGGAATGATTACTTGATAGCCTTTTTGAGAGTCTAGGTAGCGAACTTTAAAGAGGAACTGAGATCTACCAACGATTCCACACTCGATATACTCGAGACGATTAAGCGGTTGACGGAGATAGACAGCATCATAACTATGCGACTCTAATCCTTCTACTAAGCCCAAAACCGATTTAGCAGTAAGAATCTCCTGTTGTCCTAGAATACTTTGTTTATTTGGAATAAAAAATGTTTTCACCATAAATGGTCTCCTTTGAAATCGTTTACATCTAGTATACACCATTTTCCTGAAAGATGCAGAAACAAATTTTAGATTTTTGGGTAAAAAGCATAGAAAAACAGCCCTTTTCCAAGGACTGTTGATACTTTTATATAACTTCAGAATGATCTAGGTTCTCACCAATCACTGCTAAACGCTCAATGACTTGGTCTTGCGTCAATTCATGCTCTAAAACATAGCGATTGCGTGGATGAACACGACACTCGTGTGAGCACCCGCGGAGGTACTTGTCTTCATTCTCTTCAGATGTCAAGATACGACGGTTACAGAAAGGATTACCACAGTTTACATAGCGTTCGCACGGTGTGCCATCAAACCAATCTTTTCCGACGATGGTTGGATTGACATGATTGACATCGACTGCAATACGCTCATCAAAGACATACATTTTACCATCCCAAAGTTCACCTTGAACTTCTGGGTCTTTACCGTATGTTGCAATACCTCCGTGCAATTGACCAACATCTTTATAACCCTCACGAACCATCCAACCAGAGAATTTTTCACAACGTACTCCACCTGTACAGTAAACCACGACACGTTTATCCATGAATTTTTCCTTGTTATCACGAACCCACTGTGGTAACTCGCGGAAGTTACGGATTTCTGGACGAATTGCTCCTCGGAAATGACCTAAATCATATTCATAGTCATTACGTGTATCTAAGACAACGGTATCTTCATCAAGTAAAGCTTCCTTGAACTCTTTTGGAGATAGGTAAGCACCAGTTGTTTCTAATGGATTAATGTCATTGTCAAAGTCATTGTCTTCAAGACCAAGGTGAACAATTTCTTTTTTTGTAGCGAACAAACATCTTCTTGAAGGCTTGCTCGTTTTCTTCATCAATCTTGAACCATAAATTCTCCATTCCTGGGAGACTGTGAACATAGTCCATATATTTTTGTGTTGTTTCGTAGTCACCTGAAACTGTTCCGTTAATACCCTCATCAGCCACAAGGATACGACCTTTTAGACCGATAGATTTACAGAAGGCCAAATGATCTGCAGCGAATTGTTTCGCATTCTCAATTGGAGTATAGAGGTAGTAAAGTAAGACACGAATATCTTTTGCCATAAGATTTGTTCTCTTTTCCATTCTTAAATTTTCAGAATTTTTCATCTAACTATACTAGTATACCGATAAAGAAAAGCGATTGCAATTTATTTGACTGAAAAATTAACCTCCTCTGGCAGGAGCTAGTTTTTGATTTTGCAATCCTACATCTAATTCAAAATCATAAAAAAATCCTTGGAAAAATTCCAGGATTAATGTTTATGCTTTTTTAGCTTTAGACATGTAGAAGAGTTGGAGAAGAATACCAACGATAGCCATACCGATAACGATGAAGAAGGCCATTGTGTAGTCTCCTTGGTTTGCTTGTGCAAGACGTGCACCAAGCTGTGGACCAGCAATCGCAGCCACACCGTATGCAGTAAACATCCAACCGTAGTTTGTTCCTACATAAGTTACTCCCCAGTTTTCAGCAGTGATACCTGGGAATGAACCTAGGAATCCACCGAATGACAAGGCAACCATCATAACTCCAAGGATAGCCAAGATGCTTCCTGGGCCTTTGAACAAGGCTGTAAGCAATAATCCAACAGCAATTGCTCCAAACATAGCGATAACTGTAGGGTAGCGACCGATCTTATCAGATACTGAACCCCAGAAGATACGTCCAAATGTATTAGCGATAGATACTAACATAACGAAGAGTGTAGCTTCTCCTACAAGTTGATACTGGTCAGAAATTGATGCTGCAGTACCGATGATCATCATTCCACCAGTAGCACCAAGAACGTAAATCAACCATAGAAGCCAGTAATTTCCGTCACGAAGCATTTCTTTTGTAAGTTTTACCTTCTGGTTGAGATGCTCCAGCTGCCGGTGCAGCCACAGGAGCTTTCTCCATAACCAATGAAGAAGTACAAATAACAATTAGAAGAATGATACCTAATACTTTGAATGTTGAGTAAACACCCATAGAAGCAATCAAAGATTTGGCAACTGGACCGATAATAAGAGGACCCAACCCTGAAAACCTGCTGCTCAAACCACCAGCTAGACCTTTTTTTATCTGGGAACCACTTAGTGGCAACTGAAGTAGATGCTCCATAAGCTGAACCAATACCAAGTCCTAGGACAACCCCGTAAGTGAGATAAAGGACTGGAAGAGTGGTAGCAAATCCAGTAGCGAACATACCAGCACCGAAGAGAATACCACCTAGGAATACAAATTTCTTAGGTCCCTACTGAATCGACTTTAGGGACCAAAAAAATAATCATACCAACAGGTACCATTGCAAAAGAAATACTAAAGGCCAAAGAAGTTTGGGCTTGAACCCATCCTTGACTAGCATTGGTTTCTAGCAGTGCCTTTTTGAAAGACTGACCAGGCGTAACCAGCACCTAGAGAGAGATTCGTTAAAATGGCTGCTGCCAAAAATTAACCAACGATTGGGTGTTTTTTCATATGAATAACCTCATGTAAAATTCTTATTCCCAAAGGGAATTATTGATAAAAATTGTCGATTGTCATTTACTCAGCCTAGATAGCCAATCTAGAAATCACCAAGTAAATAAAGTAATTTTCACAAAGTTAAGCGCTTTCATTGTTTTACACTATTATTATAAGCTAGATTTATTTAAAAAATCTACTTAATTAAACTAATAGGGAATATTAGCTCAATTAAGCCCTATTCATATACTATCATATTGTATTTAAAAAGCTTTTCTAGTCGCTCTCTTTAGCATTTTCGCACCAAATACAAAAAGAATCACTACCCCATCTGGAAATACCCAGACAAGATAGTGATTGCTCTTTTTAGGAATGAATACACGAAATCAATCTATCTTAAGATTTTTTGCTTTTCAAGAATTCATCGTATTGTTTTTGCATTTCATCCAATACTTTTTGGTAAGCACCTTCAGATTTAAGTTTTTCCATCAATTCTGGAATAGCTTTTTCTGGGTCTACAGTACCAGTGTTGATAGCTGTATCGAATTGTTGCATAGTATTAGTGATAGCTGAGATTTCAGATTTCACGTTGTCAGTGTTGAAGATGAATCCAAGCGCTGGAGATTCTTTTGCAGTTTCCAAATCTTTCTTAGATTGTGCAATTTGTTCATCTGTAACGTTTTCGTTGATGTAAAGGATCCAGTTGTTACCAGTGTTCCATCCTGACATGTGAGTGTTTCCTTTGTATCCATCAAGGACACGAACACGGTTTTCTTTACCTTCAACTTTTTCCCAGTTCTTGCCTTCTGGTCCATAAACAAGTCCGTTCAAGAGTTCTGGGTTAGTGTTCAAGAGGTTCAACACTTCCATTGCTTTTTCTTTGTTCTTAGAGTTGTTTGAGATTACAAAGTTTGCAACTTGAGTTGTTTGGTTTTTCTTGATGAAGTTAGTAAATGGTTTGATTTTGATATCTCTGTTAGCAACACGAGAAAGCAAGCTGCTACCGTAGTCAGCTGGTCCTACTGTTTCTTCACGAACAAGCCAAGTATCTTGAGTAAGGTCATATGAAGTTTCGCTTGTTGCTACGTCTTTTGGAATGTATCCTGCTTCATAGTATTTGTGAAGAGTCTTCAAGTGTTCTACGAAACGAGGAACTTCGTAACGGTTTACGATCTTAGTAGTGTCGCCTTCAAGGTCGATGACGAATGGAAGACCATTTGCAACTGGGTAGTCAAAGTTTTCTGATGGGATAAAGTTTTTACCAACAGCGAATGGCATTACATCTGGAGCTTTTTCTTTGATTTGTTTCAATACTGGTTCAAGTGTTTCGTATGAAGTTACACCTGAGATATCGATTCCATATTTTTTTCAAGAAGTGGGCCGTTGAAAGCAAAGTTTTTGTGAAGATGCAACGTTGGCTGCAACTGGAACTGCATAGATTTTACCGTTTACAGTGTTACCTTTGATGTAAGCTGGGTCAAGTGCTTTGTAAAGGTCAGCTCCTTCTTTCTTGTACAATTCTGTCAAGTCAGCATAAGCACCTTTTTGAGCGTTTACAACGTAGTTATCTGCAAATGCGATATCATAGTTTTCACCTGATGAAGTGATAACTGACATTTTCTTGCTGTAGTCACCCCAACCAAGGTATTGGATATCTAATTTAGCACCAACTTTTTCTCCGATGATTTTGTTTGCATTTTCTAGCAACTCATCCAAGTTATCTGGTTTGTCACCGATTTGGTACATTTTGATAACAGTCTTATCACCTGATGACGATGATGATGATTCAGCAGCTTTTTGGTTGTTTCCTTTAAGGTTACCACAAGCTGCAAGTCCAGCAGCCAAAGCTAGAAGGCTAGCTGAAGTAAAAGCATATTTTTTCCAGTTTTTCATGATAAAAAAACTCCTTTTTTTATTTTTTTAAATTTAAAAACAATTTTAGTTGATCTACTTTTCAACAAAGAAAAAGTTAGATAGAGAGAAAAACTTGTTTCTCAGCGTCTCTTATTCTTTAACACCACCGATAGTTAAACCTTTTTACAAAAGTAGCGTTGGAAGAATGGGATAGAGAATCGCAATTGGAACAGTCGCAACTACGACCATGGCCATACGACCTGTTTCTTTTTGGTAGGGCAACTGCAAGTTGTCCTGACATACCCAACTGACTTAGCAATGTAATCCATGTTGTTTTGAATTTGCATGAGCAAATATTGCAATGGATACAAGTTGTCACTCTTGATGTAAAGAAGGGCATTGAAACCAGTCGTTCCAGAATCCAAGTGCTGTCAAAAGTGTGATAGTCGCAATCCCTGGAAGAGAGAGTGGTAAACAGATTTGGAAGAAGATCCGCGCCTCACTAGCACCATCAATACGAGCCGATTCGAGGATGGCTTCTGGAATGGTTTTCTTGAAGAAAGACCGCATCAACATGATGTTGAATGGTGATAGAAGCATCGGAACAATCAAGGCCCAAATAGTATCACCCAAGTGAAGTAGCTGAGTTACCACGATATAGCCTGGTACCAAACCAGCATTGAACAACATACTAAGAAGAGCAAAGATTGTAAAGAATTTGCGATACTTAAATGTTGAACGTGAGATGGCATAAGCGTATGTTGTTGTGATGAATACGTTTGTCAAGGTACCGACAACTGTCACAAAGGCTGAAATAAAGAGCGCTTGTAAAATTTTGTCTTTAAACTGAGCCAAGAACTGGAATCCATCTACACCAAACTTCGATGGGAAGAAACTATATCCATATTGAACAATACTTTTTTCGTCTGTAATTGAGATAATGATTACAAAGATGAAAGGCAAGATACAAGAGAAGGCCAGCAAACCAGATATGATACTAAAGAAGATATCTGCTTTTTTGCTGAAGGAGTGTATGCCAACATTATCAATTTTTTCTTTTTGAATTTTTTTTGCCATATGCTCCTCCTTTCTAGAATAGTGCTGAGTTAGGATCAACACGTCTTGCAAGTAAGTTTGATAGGATAACGAGAATCAAACCGACGACTGACTGATAGAGACCGGCTGCTGAAGCCATACCGATATCTGCTGTCTGAGTCAATCCGTTAAAGACATAGACGTCCAATACGTTTGTTACACTATAGAGCTGACCAGCGTTGTGAGGGATTTGGTAGAAAAGACCGAAGTCTGCACGGAAGATGTTTCCGACTGCAAGGATGGTCAATACTGTCACAAGTGGTGTCAACTGAGGGATGGTTACGTTACGGATACGTTGCCATTTGCTAGCACCATCTACTGTCGCTGCTTCGTAGTAAGTTGGGTCAATACCCATGATAGTTGCGTAGTACATCACACTACTATATCCAAAGCCTTTCCAGATACCTAAGAAGAGAAGGAGGTACGGCCAGATGCTGATATCAGCGTAGAAGTTGATACCCTTCATCCCGAGAGCTTCTAAGGTATGGTTGATAAGCCCTTTATCGATATTTAGGAAAGCATCTGTAAAGAAACTGATGATAACCCAAGATAGGAAGTAAGGGAATAACATAGATGTTTGGTAGATTTTAACCATTTGCTTAGAGCGAAGTTCACTAAGGATAATGGCAATACCAACTGACACAACCAAACCGATAAAGATAAATCCAAGGTTGTAAAGTACAGTGTTTCGAGTGATGACAAAGGCATCTTTGGAACTAAACAAGAATTTAAAGTTATCTAGTCCGACCCATTTACTATTTATAATACTGTGGACGAATCCTTCACCAGTCATATGGTAGTCTTTGAAGGCAACCACATTTCCAAATACTGGGATGTAGAAGAATAAAATCAACCATAGTGTCCCTGGTAAAACCATTAAGAGAAAAATCCAATTATCTCTTAAAGTTTTTGAAAACTTGTTCATAATTTCCTCCCTTTTTATTTTTCTAAAAACTTGATAATCTCACAATTTTTAGACTTGATAACGTTTACAAAAAAATAGTATACTCTTATTTTTAGGACAGTTTAAACTACTAAATTATAGAAAAAAACTCCACAAATTATTTTATGTGGAGAACTTTTTTTATAAGAATAGGTTTCACGAGAAACTTTCTTCCTGAATAGAGTTTTTTTCTAGGTTGTATAAATGGTCGAAGCTGTCGCAATAGTATGCCACTGGTTGGCTGTCGTTGCTGCGAAGTCCTTATCCCCGTAGAAATCATTAAATGGCAGGATGTCTACTTCTAGTTCGTCGATACGAGAGATTTCGCCTGCTAGGTAGTTTTCAATGCGACTTTCTGCTCGCTTGATTCGTTGCAATAGGCCACCCATACGGATGTCCACTGTATCCAAGCCAAAGACCTTGTTTTCTTTCAACCATTGTTGGCTAAAGAGCTTGTGGAAGGTTTTCAATCTGGCTTCTTAATTTTGGTAATTCTTCCTAGCAATTTGTTGCAAGCTCTCTTTATCACCTGCTTGATAGGCTTGACGGATGCGTCGGCCCACATCCACTTTACTACTTAAAATCTGGTTCAACTGGGCCTGAGTTTCAAAGAGATAGGCATAGATGCCTGCTTTTTCTTTGATAGTCAGCAAGAGTCTCAGCTGCCTGGGCAAAGTGAGGCTTGTCCTGTTCAGGAGTCATGTGCTTGTCAAGAATTGGGCAGAGAATATCCTGATAGAAAGACATAGCGGTTGGGGTTGATACCATGTATATTACCTGGTAGGTCTGGCAATAGGTTGGCTAGATCCAGCTGCATGAAGTCCTCAACGGATAGACCTGTATTGGTCTTGAAATGGGCAGATAGACGTTCTAAATCATTGCGGTAGCTGAGTTCCGCCCAGATCTGTAAGCTTGGCAGAATAGAGAACTGGGCTGTTTCTCCACCATTATCTGCCCAGCCAGTCACGATGACTTCCCTAATCTGGTTGGCACGGCAGGCTTTATTGGCTTCAATAGCTACTAAGCGGCTAAATTGGTTGTGTGGTGTAAAACCAATCCATTTCCAGGCACCACCTGCAAAGGCGATATCTTGGCTAATCTTGTGGTGATTACGGAAGTTTCGGTTGTATTTTTCCTCGCTATCTTGGTAATAATCCCAGTAAACCAAGGTCACACGGTCTTTGAGACGGTCAAGGTAAACACGAGTTTCTTCTGGAATTTCCACCTCACGGTCGTACTGGCCATCTGCTGACATGAGCTTAAAGAACATATCGCTCCACATCTGGCAGTGGAAACCATACTTGTCTGCAATATCCAGCACGCGCTCCAAATGTTGGCACATAAGGAGACTACGGTCCACAATACCGTTCAAGATAAGATAACGACCCAAACCGACCAAGTGAGCTTCGTCCATCCCGATATTGACCTTACGGGTTTGTAGTTTAGACAAAGTGGCAAACATACCATCAATCAGGTCGTAGACTTTTTCTTCACCAATGAGAAGAATGTCCTCTACATCACGGAGTTCTTGCACTTCTTTGACGCCCCATTTGACAAAGGCTGATAAGTGAGCCAAGGTCTGGATACAGGGGACAAAGGTCATATCGAACTGCTGGGCGTAGCTTTCGATTTCCTGTAACTCTTCAGCAGAGTATGCTCCACGGAAATAACCAAAGTAAGGTTGCCCCTCGATTTGATAGGTGTCTTCCATATAGAGCTCAAAGGTTGAATAACCCATGAGAGCCAAGACTTCAATCATCTGTTTGGCAGATGCGACATTGAGCACGGCATTGCGCGAACAGTCCGCCATATAGGCTAAATCTTCATAGGCCGCCTGCTCTTCAATCTCTACCTTGTCCCCTTCTGCTAAAGCTGTTGCTAGCACAGATAAAGCACGGTAGAGTTGATGAGGTTTACGGTAGGTCAGTTGATACTGCCCCTTCTCACCCTTGATAGAGATAGAAGCTTGGTCAGACTGAGCGACTGCCACTTCTACATCTGGTAGAGAAATGTGATTTTTTAATACTTCGATAGATTGGGCTTGTTTGGGACTAAGTCCTGTAAAAGTTACCATTGGTTTTCCTCCTGTAACCAGTTCACAAGGGCACCGTAGAGATTGGCATCTGCCTGATAGGTGCAGGCTTGAATCACTGGAGCAATTGTATATTCTTCATAAGTTTCGACAAAAGCGTCTACTGCTTTTTGCACACCCTTGATAAAATCAGGGTTCTGACTGATAGAGCCACCTAGGCTAATCACATCTGGATCGATGAGATACTGGATATTGAGCAGGCCTTGAGCTAGGTTGCGATTCATGCGCTCAATGGCTTCTTGGCAAAGGGCATTTCCTGCTGCAGCCTCTTGGTAAATCTTACGCCCATCCCAGTCTGACTGACCTGATTTTTCAATCACATAACGAACCATATTTCCTGTTGATGCTAGTTGCGACCAGTTGTTGAGTTTTTCTGCTGGTTCGATGGTTGTCATATAACCAAACTCTCCACCCAAGCCATGACGACCACGGTGAAGTTTGCCATTGATAATCATAGCTCCCACCAATCCCTGTACCAATCACGACACAGGCTGCATTTTCAATCTCAGGGTGAGCCAGTAATTCGCTGAGTCCAACACAGTTGGCATCATTTTCTAAATGAACAGGTAGTTTGTGATGAGCAAGGGCCTCATACCATGAAAAACCATGGATGTATGGAATGGCACTGATCCCCTCAATCACCCCTGTTTCTTGATTAACGGCTCCTGGCACACTCATGGCAATCCCACGGTAGTCACGTTCTGACAATCGCTGGTCCAACCAAGCTAGCAACTCTTCTAGAGTCTCTGGCGTTGGGGTGCTGGCCTTATCTAAAATCTTTCCATCAGGAGTTAGACTAGCAAACTTTTATACCCAGTCCCTCCGATATCAATCGTTGCAATGGTCATTGCTTTTACCTGTAAAAAGGAGCGAGAAAAAGCAGTCGGTTCTTACTTTTTTCGCTCCTCCTTTCTGTTTTATGTTATCTTTTTTTGAAAATTAGATTTCTTCTTTTTTTGATCAATTCTGTACGAATTTCTTGTGGCGCCAATAGTCCTGAATGAACTGGATATGGTCGTTCCAATAAGTCAAGAATGGTTTGTTGTTTGTCAGACACACGAACATTTTCTTGGCTCATATTGTAGTAACGAAGGACGTAACCTTCTTCATTTTCAGCTACCTTAAATGCTGTTGGACAAACTTGTGGCAAGTTGAGTGCTGGATGGTTGAAGAGACTACCTGTTGCTGCAACGCTACCTTCTTGTTTTGCAACCTGAAGAGCTGTAAATGGCACTTGGAAGGCTTTGGCACGACGGAAGGCTGAGAAACGATCCTGAGCCTGATGGCATTCTACTGCAAACTCAACTTCGATATCGCGCAAGCATTGTGCTTCTGGTGTTGGGAAGTAGCCCCAGTCACCGAGTTCCCCTGAAGCACGAAGAAGTGTTACAGCTATTGTGTCGTCTCCAAGGATTTCGTATTCGTTCAATCCTTTATTAGAAACTGTCACTCCTTTAACATCATCATACAAGCTGACAAAGGCTTGTTGATGTTGTGGATTTTCAGGATTTTCCCAAGAATCTGCTGGTTTATTTGGTCTTGTCACAACTTCATAGATGCTTTCAGAATCATTGCTTGGACGAGTATTATGAGTTTTTACCAAGAGACGGATACGATGGTCTTTTGCTGTATTTGTAAAGCGAGTCTTGAAGCGAATTTGTGGATTGTCCACAAAGACAGTCATCTCAGTTTCAAGAGGAATGGTTGTCAACTCTTCTGAACGACCTGCATCTCGTTTCATGAACTCGATGATGCCTCTTTGTTCAGCATCCAATTTTTCATCTGCGCTAACTGGAATGGTCAAGTCGTGTTTGAGTAAAACCTTAGCATAGCGAGAATTATTTTCCAGAACTTCATAACCTTTCAGTTGAGCAAAAATTGGTTCAGTTCCTTTTGGTTGGAAGTAAATGTACTCATTCCCGATATCACCACGGTCCTCAAATTGGATAAAGTCCTCGTAAGCTTCGTTTGTAGTCTTGTCGTAGACTGTGATACCTTCATCTACACTTACGGTCACAAATGGAGTATCAATAACTCCATTTTGGAAGACACCATCGCTTTGTGCTGCTGGCCCTTCGACTAATTGGAAGCTTGACCAAGAAAGTGGTGCAAGGTGAATTGGAATTGTCACGCGCACTTGACGTGCAATATAAGGTTGACGGAATTTATCCTTGGGTAAGGTATAACCAAAACCTGCTCCCCAAGTCTTCAATCTTGGCTTCAATGACATGACCATCCAAATCTTGAACATGGTAATCTGGCAAACTCAAAGCCGCCATTTTCTTGAAGCCTTCTGTCGGGTGCAATTCCTTGAAATCACAAGTGGCCACATCTACCACAACACTGGCAGTATCAACCTTGTCATGTAATCCAGTGTTGATGACTGTAAAGAGGTGGTCGCTTTGTGCTTCCTGAGTTGCTATTTTGTGTTTCCATTCATTGAGAAGGTTTGTTTTGACAAAGTTCCCAACTTGGTTGACCTTGGCAAAGCGAGTTTCCATTTCACGGTGAACTTCGTCAATACTACATCCGCAGATGCTATCGTGTGGGGCATTCTGCAAGAGCGTTTTCCAAGCATAGGTTAACTGATCTTTATGATTATGCCCTCCTGTAAGAATAGTTAATGGTTCCACGACTTGCTCTAGCAAGTTGCTGTTTTCCTGGAAGGCTTGTTTGAGATAAACACGTGAAGATGAGGTATTGGCAAGGGTGTACCAACCATCCGTTTCCTGGCTAGTCAACTCACCTGTAACAGTTGATAGGTGTTCAGGAAGTGCACTTTCGACTGCTTGAACGTATTCATCAAAGGAGCTGTGAACAAAGGTCACGTCAGGGAAAAGTTCGTTTGCCACACGAATGGCTTCACTCAAATTTCGTTGAACTGGTTGGTGATCACATCCGTTCATCATCAACCATTGATTAGTCGATGCATAGTCACGAACATCTGACAATTTTTGTTTCCAGAAAGCTAAAGCTTCGTCTTTATCTACCGGAATTTCGTTCCCGTTACTGTACCAGTTAGCAAATAGAATGCCGAGTACACGGCTACCATCCGCACCCTGCCAGTACATCTCAGAAAATTGAGAGGTAAACTGCTCATCTTCGAGGACTTGGTTGTCAAATCCGATTGGTTCACACCACGACCAAAGGCTGCTACGTGAATGCCTGATTTTTGAAGGATTTGAGGTGCTTGCCCCATATTTCCAAAGGTATCTGGGAAGTAACCAATTTGAGTTGATTTGCCCCATTTAGCGCATTCAGATTGACCAATCAAGGTATTGCGGACATTGGCTTCACTTGAAATCAGGTAGTCATCCTGCAAGATGTAAAAAGGACCAATCTTGAGCTTGCCTTCGTCGATATAACGCTGCACCTTGTCACGGTTTTCAGGACGAATTTCTAAATAGTCATCGAGGACGATGGTTTGTCCATCCAGGTGGAAACTCTTGAACTCAGGATCATTTTCAAAAAGATCAAAAAGATTGTCAAAAAGTTCCACCAATTGCATCCGGTGACTTTCAAAAGGTAGATACCACTCACGATCCCAGTGACTGTGAGAGATGATATGTACAACAACATTTTCCATGAGTAAAACCTCATTCTAACTTAAATTTTTAATGTTTTAAATATAAACTTGTAATTCTAACAAGAATCAGTGAAGCTAAAGCGTGCTCCTTATACTCAATGAAAATCAAAGAGCAAACTAGGAAGCTAGCCGCAGGTTGCTCAAAGCACTGCTTTGAGGTTGTAGATAGAACTGACGAAGTCAGTAACATATATACGGCAAGGCGAAGCTGACGTGGTTTAAATTTGATTTCGAAGAGTATTAGCGAATATCCAAGTAATCCAAGACTAATTCGCAGAACATCATGTTGGCCCATGAGAACCATTCGCGAGAGTAGAGAGTCGGATCGTCTACGTGGAAACTTTCATGCATGACACCCGTTCCACCATCACAGGCAACTAGTTGATCCAGCAAGAATTTTTTCTCAGTTTTGTCAGTAGTTGTCAATCCTTGGATAGAAAGGGCAATCGGCCAGATATAGCGGTAGAAGGTATGAGAACTTCCAAGTCCACTTGCGTACTCTCCTTGGTAGAAGTATGGATTTTCAGGGCTCAGGATAGTGCGACGAGTGGCTTGGTACACTTCGTCATTGACATCACAGTAACCAATATATGGAGCAGCCAACAAACTTGGCACGTTAGGATCGTCCATGATGCTAGCATTTCCTAGACCGTCTACCTCAAAGGCATAAATCTTTTCACCCTTACTATTTGTAGTGTAGGCGTAATTTTCGATTCCTTCTTGTATTTCAGCTTGGAGGCGTTTGGCGTCAGCAATAATACTTTCGTTATCGGCTAGTTTCAATTCTGCAAAGATTTCCTGGACATAACCCAAGACAACCACTGCAAACATATTTGACGGAATTAAGTAGCTATACTGACAGCAGTCATCACTTGGACGAAAGGCTGACCAGGTCATCCCTGTCACAGCAAAGTCAGGTCCAAAACCATCATTGACCAGCGTATCTTCCTTACGATCGGTATCGCGAACAAAGCGATACGGTGAATTCTTGTGGTCTTGTTCAACTGTCCAGAGATGAAGAATTTCCTTGGTCGCTGTGACAAAAGTTTCATCAAACTGGCTAGTCTCACCAGTTTCTTTCCACAGAAGATAAGCCAATTGCAAAGGGTAGCAAAGCGAATCAACTTCATACTTGCGCTCCCAAATCCAGCCATTCAAATCGGTGTGGTCGGTCTCGTGATGCCCTTTCCAGTTCTCCTCAATATTGAAAGAGTTAGCATAGGGATCCTTGAGGATCAAGGTCATCTGGCGTTTGACCAAACCAGCGATGGTCTGACGCAAACGAGGGTCTCTTTTAGCCACATGAAGATAAGGTCTAAGCTGAGCAGTTGAGTCACGAAGCCACATAGCTGGGATATCTCCAGTCAATACAAAAGTTGAGCCGTCGTCTAAGATTTTAACTGTATTGTCTAAAGTGTCTGTGTAGCAACGTTCAAAGACATCCACCCATTCCGGATGATCTTTAGCACGCTCTGCTACCTCATCTAGCCACTCTCTGACAATTTCTTTTTGAATAAACCATAAACTGTTTTGCCTCTTTCAAACAAATTTTCATTTTCAGTATAAGAAAAAATAGGTCCAAAAGATATACACAAACTAAAGTCGTTTTGAAACAAACTTATGAAAAAAAGTTGGGCAAGCCCAACTTTTTATTCACTCTCTTATTGTCTTTTTATTATCGAATTCTTTATATCCGTTCGTCAACAATTCTGATTTCAAACCTTCATAATCTTCAGTTCCCCAACTGTCAGACACTTTCGAAGCCGTATTAAGATCCAAGTTTCCGTCCTTCAATAGGAAGGCATCATAGCCGAAGTATTTGTAGCGGACAGTTGTTGAGTTTGAAAATCCAGAGCTTGTCTTTGTTACTTTGTAGACAGTGATTAAGGAGATTTTCGCACTTGAATTTTTGTCTTCGCCAGGAATCACTTTCAAGTAGCTTCCTTGTGACTCTAAAGTATACGTAGTATATGAATCATTCTTGTGTTCTGACTTGCTGTAGTCTTCATTCTTCTTCAACAAATCAGCAAAGTTCTTCACATCTTTCAAGTCTTTAAGTCCTTCGACAGTCACTTCGACAGTCTTAGAATCTACCATTTTACCAGATGATTTCAAAGAATTAATATAAGCATCATTCACTTTCAAAGTAACTTTATCGCCGTTTTTCAAATTCTTTGGACGTTCACCATTTTCAAAATCGAAGTAAGTTTCATTCTTAGAATTTTTTTAGCGATTGAAACAGTACCATAGCCGTTAAGTCCAGCGAATGTTACAGGTGTTTCAGTCAACAAATCAGAAGCTGAAACTTTTTCATATTCTTTAAGATTTTCAACTTTGAAGGTTTTCTTTTCAGCCTTAACCGGTGCACTCTTTGAAGTAGTCACAACGCTGAAAGTAACCTCATCTCCATTTTTTAGGTCACTTGTTTTATCAAAGCTAAATTGGACACTTCTAATCAAAGCATCTGCCTTGCTATATTTTGACGCTAGTTTTGGATCTCTGGTAACTTCTGAAAAAGTAACTGGATCTTTTTGTGCCAGTCCTTCTGCTTGTTTGGCACTAAATCCAGCTTTTTTATAAGCTATTTCTTGAAGCTTAGCTGTAACTTCATCACTATTGTAAGTCAATGTTCCAGATTCATCGTATCCTGAAAATTGTACCTGAACAACATCTAACAAGCTCTTTGGTTGAGAATCATATACCTTGAAACCAACAAGCGCAACAATTAGTACAGCAACTGCTGCAAGAACACCAATAACAGCAATTTTTCTCTTTTGGAATAAATCTTTTGCTTTTTCCACAAGTTCATTTACATCAAAACCTTTAGTAGCTGTAGGTGTAGCCACTGCCTCTTTAGCTAGCTTCTCTGTCGCAGGATTTGGAGTTCCCGTAGAAGATGGTGCTTCTTCTTTCTCAACTGTAGGTTCTGCTGTCTCTGAAGAAGGTGTTTTTTCTTTCACATCCTCTTCTGTTGCTTCCACAGATTGCAACTCCTCTTTTTCTACTAACTCTTCATTAGTAGAGTGTTCATCAATATTACTCATAATAATCTCCTTTCTTACCCTCATTCTAGCAAAAAGATTATATTTGTAAATTTTTAAATATATATTTATACATTCTTTTACTTTTTATATGCTTTTTTTATTTTTGTGTTATACTGAATACAAAACTTCTACAGAAGGAAATCACTATGAAACCTATACTTGAAACCATTGATACGCGTTTTGGAACAGCCAGTAAACATGCATTTTCACGAGGAAACACCCTACCATACACTGGGGTTCCTTTTGGCATGAATTACTTTGTCCCCCAAACCAGTGATCAAGAAGGGTCATGGTTTTTTGATCCCCATCTTCCTATCTTTCAGGGTATTCGACTAACCCACCAACCTAGCCCTTGGATTGGGGATTACTCCTGGCTCTTACTGACACCAGTAACAGGAGAAATCAGCGACGATACTCTCTTTCATCGTCAATCTTCCTACAACTTTGAGCGTGCTATTTTCAATCCCCATTATCTCAGAATTTTTTCTGAGCGTTATCAGATTGAAACTCAGTTAAGTCCCACTTGCTATGGAGCTTCTATTCAACTAAGACAGATACAAGGGAAAAAACTTTCCCTCTATCTTCACGCAGCGGATAAACTGACAGTCGAACAAGTCGATAAGCGAACTCTGGCCCTGAGACAAGAAGGAGAAACTGAAACCAATAAAAGTCCTCTCGTCATGTTTACTGCTCTTGCATTCTCTACGGATATTGAATCTATCAAGCAAGAGGGACAAGACTGGCGAATTGACTTGGCTGGAGCGAAAGTTCAAGTTCAACTGGCAACTTCCTTTATTTCCAAAGAACAAGCCCTCTTTAATCTTCCTAAACAAGATTTTGAAGACACGAAAACAAACGCCAAAGCGAGTTGGGAAGATCTTCTAGGTCGTTTTGATGTCGTAGAAACTGGGCCAGTAGATCAAACATTTTTTGACCACTGCCTCTACAGACTTTTCCTTTTCCCGCAAACCTTTTATGAGGTAAATGAGCAAGGTGAAAACATCCATATGGATCTAGCTGTAGGAACTATCAAGCCTGGTCTACTCTTTACCAACAATGGTTTTTGGGATACCTTCCGTACTTCATTCCCACTCTTTGCCTTGATTATTCCAGAGCGCTATCGTCAGTTTCTAGAAGGCTTCCTCAATAGCTATCGTGATACTGGATATCTGCCTAAGTGGCTTGCCCCTGACGAAAGAGGCATGATGCCTGGCACTTTGATTGATGGTCTTATTGCTGATAGTGCTTGTAAAGACCTGGCGCCTGAGCTTGAGGATGAATTTCTCAAAGCCATGATTGAAACTGCTACTAAGGCTGATCCAAAAGCTATCAACGGACGCCATGGTCTGACCCAATACCAAGAACTAGGCTATCTATCTACAGATTTCCATGAAAGTGTCAGTCATACACTGGACTATGCCTACAGTGATTTTTGCATCTCTACTTGCGCAGCAAAATTAGGTCAAGAAGAACTAGCCCAAACCTATACTCACTATTCTAAAAACTATCAGAACCTCTTTGACTCTGAAACAGGCTACATGAGGGCGCGTGATGTAGATGGTAACTTCCGTCCTGACTTTTCTACTTATAGTTGGGGACGGGACTACGCCGAATGCTCAGCTATTCAAGCCAGTCTCGGTGTCTTACATGACATTTCTGGACTGAGCCAACTAATGGGTGGAAAAGAAGCCTTTAGCGACTATCTCTTAAAAGCTTGCCAAAGTTTACCTCTCTTTGAAACGACAGGTTATGGCTATGAAATCCATGAGATGAGCGAAATGACAACAGCGCCATTTAGTCAACTAGCCATTTCAAACCAACCAAGCTTCCACATCCCTTATCTGTTCCGTTACAGTAATTATCCTCAGTACACCAGTCTCTTAATCAAGACTCTCCGTCAAAAAGCCTTCCGAGCTGGATTGGATGCCTATCCAGGAGATGAGGATAACGGTAGTCTATCAGCTTGGTATGTCTGGTCTGCTCTTGGGCTTTACCCGACCTGCCCAGGAAAAGCAAACTATGACCTTGGAATTCCACTCTTTGACCACCTGCGTGTCTATCTTGCAGAAAAAGAACAGTGGTTGGATATTCGTACTCAGCAAAATCATGAACACTTCCACTTTGTACAAGACTGTCAATTGGACGGGAAAGAAAAACAAACCATCAGTCATCAGGAACTGCTTAATGCTCAAACCCTTGACTTTACTCTCAGTTGGCTACCAAACCATCAATAAACTAAGCCCCTTTGTCACGCGCAAAGGGGTTTCCTATTCATACAAAGTTATCCACAAGTTGTGAATAACCTTCAAACTTTCTTCGGAAAAATATTTTTCAAGATTTTTCCAAAATATCTTTCAATTCCATTCTCTATGATTTAGAATAGAAAACAGCCAACAAACTGTGCTACATCAAGCATTATACTGGTTTTTTTATCTGATGTTACTCCTCAATTTCTTCTATTTCTCCCGAAACCAAAACTATTAAAAATATTTCGAATCTGTAGGTATTGACTTTTTCCACAAATTGTTGATAACCTTTTTCTCAACCAACAAAACCTTCCTCCTATCTGTTTGCTAGGTTTTACTTTTTTTATAGTAAATTTCAAATTTTGTTAGGCGCTTTCAAAAAAACATGATATACTGAAATTATCAGAAAAGGAGACATTATGAAAAAAGATCAACACCAACTTAATTGGCTGATGGTTTCTCTGATCGCTTTCAACATGGTTTGGGGGCTAGGAAACGTCGTCAACAACTATTCTCAACAGGGAATTTCTGTCGTCGTATCTTGGGTTTTAATCCTCGCACTCTATTTTATCCCTTATTCCCTCATTGTCGGACAACTAGGCTCTACCTTTAAGGAAAGCGGAAGTGGTGTTAGTGACTGGGTTGAAAAAACATCAACCAAACGTCTCGCCTACTTTGCTGCTTGGACTTACTGGGTTGTTCACATTCCTTACCTCGCACAAAAACCACAAGGGATCCTGATTCCGCTTGGATGGGCCTTGCAAGGTAACGGACAATTTCTTAAACAAATTGACTTCCACTGGATTGTTATCCTCTGCTTACTAATCTTTGGACTTTTCCTCTACCTTTCCACAAAAGGATTGGCAACTCTAAAAGTCATTGGTAGCTTGGCAGGAAGCGCTATGTTGATTATGTCTTTACTCTTTGTACTTTTGGCTGTCGGTCTGCCTTTCATCAAACCAGATATTCAGTTTGCGACACCACACATGGATCAACTGAGTACCTACATTCCTAACTTTGATTTTTCTTATTTTACAACGATCTCACTACTAGTCTTTGCCGTTGGTGGTTGTGAAAAAATTTCCCCATATGTCAATCAAACCCGCAACCCTGCAAAAGAATTTCCAAAAGGTATGATTGTCATGGCAATCATGGTAGGTCTCTCTGCTATCCTTGGTTCAGTTGCCATGGGAATGCTATTTGATGGCAATAATATCCCTGAAGACCTCATGCGTAATGGTGCTTATCAAGCCTTCCAAATGTTAGGAAATTATTGGGGCGTTGGAAACCTCTTTGTCGTAATCTATGCTCTTACAAACATGGTCGGACAAATCGCAGCACTTGCCTTCTCTATTGACGCACCATTACAAATCCTACTCAATAACGCTGACGAAAACTACATCCCAAGCTGGCTTCGTAAACGTACTGAAAAAGGTGTCCTCATTAACGGTTACCTCCTTACAGGCGTCCTCGTTAGCCTTATCATCATCCTTCCAATTTTTGGTATTCAGGAAATTGACGGACTTGTAAAATGGATGACCAACCTCAATTCTATCGTGATGCCGATGCGTTATCTTTGGGTATTCCTTGCCTATATGATGCTCAACCGTGCTTGGAAAACATACAAAAATGCTGAATACAAGTTTGTGAATAATCCTAAGCTTGGCTTTGTTATCGGCACTTGGTGCTTCCTCTTCACTGCTTTTGCTTGTATCCTTGGTATGGTTCCAAAAATTAGCTATGCTGAGAATCCAACTGCTTGGCAATTCTCTCTTCTTACAAACATCTTGACCCCAATTATTCTGATTGGATTAGGTGTGATTCTACCAGTACTTGCCAAAAAAGAACAAAAGAAAGACATTAAATAATGCTACTACCAGCTAGATAACATCATTTTTATCTTTGCTTGCAAAATTTTCTCAGCAAAAATCCCCTTTGAACAATACTATTCAAAGGGGATTCCTTTTTGTCTGCTAATTCATTTTTTACTTGGCTTCATACCAAGTCACGCCTTCATTCTCATCAGCAATCAATGGAACACTCAGTTGAATTGCTTCTTCCATGGTTTGTTTGACGAGTTTTTGATAGCAGCTAATTCTGACTTAGGCACTTCAAGAACAATTTCATCGTGTACTTGTAACAGCATCTTGGTCTGATAACCACCTGCAACTAAGGCTTTATCCAGCTGAATCATAGCGATTTTGAGAATATCTGCAGCCGATCCTTGGATAGGTGAATTGATCGCTGTACGTTCTGCAAAACCACGAATGTTAAAGTTACGTGAATTGATATCTGGCAACTCACGACGACGTTTGAAGAGGGTCTCTACATAACCCTTATCACGTGCCTCACGTACCACTTCATCCATGTAGTTTTTGATTCCTGGGAAGCGTTCAAAGTAGGTATCAATGTAAGCCTTAGCCTCTTTACGGCTGATGCCCAGATTATTCGATAAACCAAAATCTGAAATTCCGTAGACCACTCCAAAGTTAACAGCCTTGGCATTACGACGATCATTTGGAGTCACATCCTCAGGGCGTTCAATTCCAAAAACCCGCATAGCTGTTGAGGTATGGATGTCAGCCCCCTCTTGAAAGGCCTTGATTAAGTGCTCATCTTTAGAGATATGGGCTAAAACTCGCAACTCAATCTGTGAGTAGTCCGAGCTGAGAAGGACACTATCCTCCCATTCTGGCACGAAAGCCTTACGGATAAGTCGCCCTTGCTCCAAACGAACAGGAATATTTTGCAAATTTGGATCCACACTAGACAGACGCCCTGTCTGAGTCAAATCTTGTACATAGCGCGTGTGAATCTTGCCATCAGCTAAAATCCAGTCCTGTAAACCAATCACATAAGTGGATTGAATCTTAGCAATCTGACGGTAATCAAGAATTTTCTTGACAATTGGTGCGATTGGGGCTAAACGCTCCAAGACGTCTACTGCTGTTGAGTAACCGGTCTTGGTTTTCTTAGTATATTCTAGAGGAAGACCTAACTTTTCAAAGAGTAGTTCTCCTAATTGCTTGGGTGAATTGATATTAAACTCTTCACCAGCCAGCTCATAAATTTCTTGCGTCAGTTTTTCAATGACCCGCTCATTTTCAGCTTGCATCTCCATTAAGGTTTCTTTTTTAACCTTAATCCCAGCGATTTCCATCTTAGCAAGGACAAAGGCCAGAGGTTGCTCCATGTCATAGAGGAGGTCTAGTTGCCCGTTTTCACTTAATTTCTCAAGTAAGACAGGCTCCGTCTCAACCAATACAGCAACCTTACGAGCCAAGTGTTCCAAGAATTTCTCTCGTTCTGGGATAGCTTTTTTGACACCTTTACCGTAGAAGGTTTCATCATCGACTAGGTAAGTTTGGCCATAAAGACTAGCAATGGTTGAAATTTCATTGTTCTCTACTGTCGATAGAAGATATTTGGCTAAACGACTGTCAAAAGCAGGGGCCTGCAAAGTCAAACTAAAACGATTTAAGAGAACTTTTGCTTTCTTAAAATCATACACTTTTAGAGGTGTTTTTTCTAGAAAATCTTTAAAAATCGGATTCTGCAGCAGTTCCAACTTATCTGTAGCGTAGAGCTGATCCCCACATGACCATGCAAAACCAATCAATTCATCTGTATGGTAGTTTTCCCCAAAGAGCTCAAAGTGAAAAATGGAGTCGGCGCTAAGCATATCTTCGCTCACTTTATCAACAATAGTAAAGTTCAATGCTTCAGTTTGATTGGTCTGAGAAGCATTCAAGGCCTGTTTCAGTTGTTTGAAGCCCATCTCATCGTAGAATTTACCAAGGTTTTTCCACATCTGGACCGCTATAAACCAAATCATCCAGTCCAATCTCAATCGGTGCTTTCGTATCGATAGTTGCTAGTGTTTTTAGATAGGAAGGCTTGTTCCTTGTCATTGACAAGATTTTCCTTCATCTTAGAAACCTTCATACTATCGATATTTTCATAAATCCCTTCAAGTGAGCCATGTTCAAGCAAAAGCTTAATCCCTGTCTTTTTCACCAATCTTAGTTACGCCAGGGATATTATCCGACTTATCTCCCATGAGAGCCTTAAGATCGATAAATTGAGTTGGTGTGATGCCCATCTTTTCCATGAGATAATCCGGTGTAAATGCCTCAAACTCAGCTACACCTTTCTTGGAAATCTCAACCACCGTATGCTCATCCGTCAACTGAATTAAATCCTTGTCTCCACTGACGATAGTTACATCAAAAGATTCCTTTTTCAGCCAAGCGACCCAGGGTACCAATGATATCATCTGCTTCATACTGGGCCAACTCATAATGGCGAATCCCCAGATGGTCTAGCAACTCACGGATAAAAGGAAATTGCTCCCGAAACTCATCCGGAGTCTTGGCACGACCACCCTTATAATCTGCATACATCTCTGTACGGAAAGTCGTCTTCCCCGCATCAAAAGCAACCAAGATATGACTCGGTTGAATACGCTCCAACAGATGATTTAGCATCAGGTGAAAACCGTAGATTGCATTGGTATGAAGTCCATTGTCATTTTTAAAACGATCCAGTTGCTGGTAAAGCGCAAAGAATGCTCTGAAAGCAACTGAAGAACCGTCAATTAGTAATAATTTTTTCTTGTCCATACACCCATTATAAAGGAAAGCAGGGAAAAATACCATTGCTAAGAGTTAGATTATAGGAGAAGGCTTATTGAGTTGATTTTTCTACTCGCGCACCGTTACTGTCGACTTGGAAACCATCTATTGTCGTATCTACTGCCAATTCTCCAGATGCGTTTACGTAATAATATTTCCCTGAAACCTGGAACCACTGACTAGACTTCATAGCACCTGAGCTTTCGAGGTAATACCAAATGCCCTTATCCTTTAACCATCCCGTCTGCATTTCTCCAGATGATTTCAAGTAGTACCACTTAGATCCGTCTTTTAGCCATCCTGTTCTCATGGCACCACTTGTTTGGAAATAGTACCAACTTCCGTCTATTTTTTTCCAACCAAGAGCCACTTTGTCATTTTCATAGTAGTACCAGATTGTCCCCTGTTTTTCCCATCCATTCTTAGAGGTTTCCGTTTTAATTAACGGGATATAACGTCTATTCCCACTTCGTGACATATAACTAATCCATCTATAACCATCCTTTTCAAGAGTTTGATCATAATGAACACTCATTCCAGGTTCGTAGTAGTCGATGATAGTAGATGTCAATGATGGCTGATTCATAATAGCTGCTTTTTCTGTAAAGTAATGAGTTCCACTAGAAGCTAGTACAGATTGATTATTTCCTACACTAGCATTCCCCACATCTTTAAAATGAATGAACCCAGTCATAGTACTTGCTTTAACCGTCCTACGATGATACGTTTCTGTATAATCGTAATTGTACTCCTCGATTTCAATCATGTCTCCAATCACATTAGAAACCCAAGCTACGTGACCATGCGTTCCCCTCGTGCTCCAAGCAATAGCCCCAATCGCTGGTCTCTGATCCACACGATATCCTTCTTTTTGAGCTCGATAGCCCCATTCTTTCGCATGCCCATAAGCAGCTGGTAGTTCAAATCCATTAACACTACTTAATCGAAAAGCAGCAAAAGATGTACACTGTCTGGAGTATAGGCGCCATTTATCAATATTTTGACTTCCATTTTTATAATAATAGGGATAATCATCTCCACGTGCCAACGATCCATTGTTTGCCTGGTTGGCATGAACAGTTCCACCACCAAACAGAAAAGCTCCTGCTAACAATAGTGAAGCTGTACCCACAGTCGTTCTTTTAAGCAAAAGTTCTCTTTTTACTAAATGCCATTCATTCTCCTTCGAATAGATAAATTTTTGAGGTTGACCTCATTTATATCATTCGAAAGAAAAAGAAAAAAGTGAGAAAACTCCCACTTTCAACCTTAATCCAAATAGTGAATCAAATTCTTTTCTGTTAAAATATCAGAATAGGTGAAGGATTCAACATAGACATTGGCTTGTTTATCTCCTTCAACATTTCCAAATTCAACGATAAAGAGTGATGGATAAACTTCGATAAGTTTTCCTAAGCGATTCTTTTGGCGTTTACGACCATTTTCTAAGGTCATTTCCACTACTTGTCCTTCATGCGCCTTGATTTCTTCTTTGATTTTTTTCATCTTGGCTACATCTGTAAATGCATCTGTCATCTTTGTTCCTCTCTCTTCGAAATGCTTGAGAATTTGTTATATTCTTTTTGGAAAATCAATTCTACCGTTCCACGTGCACCGCTACGGTTTTTCTCGATAATAACTTCTACTTTGTTATTAGGAAGACCTTCCTCTTCTTCGCCACCACGCTCATAATAGTCGTCACGATAAAGAAAGGCTACAATATCCGCATCCTGCTCGATAGATCCAGACTCACGAATATCTGATAATACCGGTCTTTTATCTTGACGTTGTTCAACACTACGCGACAACTGACTCAGCGCGATAACGGGAACCTTCAATTCCTTGGCCAAAATCTTCAACTGACGTGAAATCTCTGACACCTCTTGTTGACGGTTTTCTCTGCCTGTTCCTGTGATTAGCTGCAGGTAGTCAATCAAGATTAATCCAAGATTGCCTGTTTCCTGAGACAATTTTCTGGCGCGTGACCGAATTTCAGTAATCCGGATTCCGGGTGTGTCATCGATATAGATGCTTGCTTTAGCAAGATTCCCTTGAGCAATCGTATATTTGCGCCATTCTTCCTCAGTAAGTTGTCCAGTACGAATAGAGTGAGACTCTACTAGCCCTTCGGCAGCCAACATACGGTCGACCAGACTCTCTGCACCCATCTCGAGAGAGAAAATTGCAACAGTCTTGTCTAGCTTAGTTCCAATGTTTTGAGCAATATTCAATGCAAAGGCCGTCTTACCAACAGCAGGACGAGCTGCTATAATAATCAACTCTTCCTCGTGTAAACCTGTAGTCATATGATCCAAATCTTGATAACCAGTAGCAATTCCTGTAATATCAGATGTTTGTTGTGAGCGAGTTTCCAAATTTCCAAAGTTTAGGTTTAGGATATCACGAATATTTCTAAACCCACTACGATTGGCATTTTCGCTAACATCAATCAAGCCCTTTTCTGCCTGAGCAATAATTTCATCCACAGGACTAGACGCTTCATAAGCTTGATTAACAGATTCTGTCAACTTAGCAATCAGGCGACGAAGCATAGCCTTCTCTGCTACAATCTTTGCATAGTATTCAGCGTTTGCAGAGGTTGGTACAGAGTTGATAATCTCAACAAGGTAGGACAGCCCACCAATATTTTGCAAATCACCTTGATCATCTAAGATCGTGCGAACAGTCGTTGCATCAATGGCTTCGCCACGATCTGACAAGTCAACCATGGCCTGAAAAATCAAACGGTGAGCATACTTAAAGAAGTCTCGAGAGTCTATATATTCTCGAACAAACACGAGTTTACTCTCATCGATAAATATAGCTCCCAATACAGATTGTTCTGCCAAGATATCCTGGGGCTGAACTCGTAGTTCCTCTACTTCTGCCATCAGATTTCCCTTCCTTTTACAACATAATTACTCAAATCTAGATTAGCCTTCTTTTACACGAAGATTGATGACGCTAGTTACATCCTGATAAATTTTTACCGGAACATCAATCAAGCCAACTGCTCGAATTGGAGATTGAACTTGAATATGACGTTTATCAATTTTAATTCCAAATTGTTTTTGGAGTTCTTCCGCAATTTTCTTGCTAGTAATTGAACCAAAAGTTCTTCCATCTGGACCAACTTTTTCAACAAACTCAACGATTGTTTCTTCTGCTTCAAGTTTCGCCTTGAATTTCTTGTGCTTCTGCAAGAAGTTGAGCATGTGCTTTTTCTTCAGATTTTTGCTTACCACGCAACTCACCAATTGCTTGAGAAGTCGCTTCTTTAGCAAGGTTTTTCTTAATCAAAAAGTTTTGCGCATAACCTGTTGGCACTTCCTTGATTTCGCCTTTTTTTCCTTTTGCCTTTTACATCTGCTAAAAAGATTACTTTCATTCTTCTGTCTCCTTTTCACTAAGTTCATTAGAAATAATGGTTTTCAATTTATCACCTGCTTCTTGCAGACTCATATCTGTAAGTCGAGCAGCTGCCAGGTTGAAGTGGCCTCCGCCACCCAATTCTTCCATAATCCGTTGCACATTAATCTTACTACGACTTCGTGCAGAAATGGAAATATCCCCTTGGCGGTTTTTTGCAATGACAAAACTAGCTTCAATACCTGACATGGCCAGCATCGTATCGGCTGCTTTACTAATCACTACAGTATCATATTCCTTAGTATCCTTGGCCTGAGCGACAAGAATAGAAGGTTGTACAGCCTGTCCTTGTAAGATGAGTTCATTCACCAATCGATACTCTTCAAAGTCAGTCGCCGCAAGTTCCTGAATTACAACACTATCACTTCCACGTGTTCTTAGATAGCTCGCTACGTCAAATGTTCGACTGGTCACACGAGAGGTGAAATTCTTGGTATCTAGCATTATACCACCCATGAGAACACTAGCTTGAATACGACTTAAGCGTGCTTTCTTAGAGTTTTGGAATTGAATCAACTCTGTTACAAGTTCGCTTGCGCTACTTGCTCCACTCTCGATATAGGTGATAACAGCATTGTCTGGGAAATCCTGATCTCGTCTATGGTGGTCGATAACAATCGTTTGCGTGAATAAATCATAAAACTCTTTTGACAAGGTTAAAGCGGTCTTAGAGTGGTCCACCATCACTAGCAAGGAACGATTAGTGACCATTCCCATAGCTTGAGTTAGAGGGATGAGTTTTGTTACTCCCTCATTCTCTAAAAATTGAATGGCTCGATGAATGTCAGGAGACATTTGCTCAGCATCATAGACTACATAACTATCATCCAAGACGTTGCTAGAGAACAATTGCATCCCAACCGCAGAACCCAAAGCATCCATGTCTAAGTTTTTATGACCAACAACGAATACACTGATCGACACTCTTCAATTTCTCAGAGATTGCCGTCATCATCGCTCTAGTACGTGTTCTTGTTCGCTTAATAGAAGCTGCAGATCCACCACCAAAATAAATTGGATTCTTCGTTTCATCATTTTCTTTGACAACAACTTGGTCTCCACCACGAACTTCTGCAAGATTGAGATTTGATAAAGCAACTTTACCAATGCCCTCATGATCGCCATCACCGTATGATAAGCCCATACTCATAGTCAATGGTAAATCTCTCTGTTTGGCTTCTTCACGAAAAGTATCAATTACAGAAAATTTATCCTGCATCAATTGTTCTAAAACCGTATAATCAGTAAACAAGTAGAAACGATCCATGGCCACTCTACGAGAGAACATTTGATGTTTTCCAGTAAATTCTGCAACAAAATTCGCAACAAAACTATTAATATGGCTGATATCAGATTCAGATGTTTCATTCTCTAAATCATCATAATTATCTACCGAAATAACACCAATAACAGGACGACTCGTCACCAATTCCACTGTGGCTTCGTATTCTCCAGAAACATCAAAAAAGTAGAGTACACCAGAATTTCTATCTAGATGCACTGCATAACGCTTTTCTCCCACATTGGCATAAATTCCAGGCGAAGATATGGCTGTTTTTATAATTTCTTGAACTTGAGAATGGTCAATTTCTCCATCTTCCGTTGTCAGCATTAACTCTGCATAGGGATTGAACCACTCAATCTCACTATTTTCCATGTTTAGTTTGACAACTCCCACCGGCATCTGTTCTAAGAGCGAACTTAAACTATCTTCCGCTTGATGGTTTACGTACTGGATTTGTTCAATTTCAGTTTTCTGATAAGATTTCTTCTGAAAATAAAATAGCAAAAGAAATGCTACCATTAAGAAAAGTAAACATACTATTGTGACTAGATTATTTTGAAGAAAAACAACCAATACGGTCATGATTATAAAGGAAATCCCAACAAATAAGTAAACAAATAAGGGATTCATTTCATTTTTTTTCATTACAAACCTCTTGCGCATTATTATACCATAAATATAGGCAAAAAGCGAACTTAAGGAAGTTTACAAGGGTATTAGACAAGTGTTTTGTAAAGGTTTTTAAAGAACAAAAGAGGGCGATTAAATCGCCCTCCTATAGATATACTTTTATATTTGCCTTAAGAATCTACTCTGTTGGATAGATTATTCGCCTACTGAAATTTCAACGTGTTTAAGACGTTCTTGTGCTTCTGCCACGATTGTTTCGATGATTTCTTTACATGGTTTAATTTCTTTTACCATACCTGCAATTTGTCCACTCATCATTGAACCGTGTACAGTATCACCTTCGTAAACAGCTTTAGAAAGTGAACCGATAGTAATTTCCTCAAGCTCTTCACGGTTTGTACCTTTTTGTTCTAATTCGATGTAGTGGTCTGTCATTTCATTGCGAATACAACGAACAGGAGCTCCTGCGATACGTCCAGTAACAGCAGTTGCTGTATCATTTGCTGCAAGGACAGCTTCTTTATAAGCGTCAGCAATTGGACATTCGTTTGAAGCCAAGAAGATAGTACCCATTTGTACACCTTGAGCTCCAAGTGTAAAGGCAGCAGCCAATCCACGACCGTCAGCAATACCACCCGCAGCGATGACAGGAATATCAACAGCATCTACAATTTGAGGAATCAAAGCCATAGTGTTGGTGTCACCAATGTGTCCTCCTGCTTCTGAACCTTCAGCAACAACTGCATCAACCCCGAGTTCTTGCATTTTTTGAGCATGTTTTACACTAGCAACTACAGGAATCACTTTAACACCAGCTTCTTTCAAATATGGCATAATATGTTTTGGAGTTCCTGCACCAGTAGTAACAACTGGAACTTTTTCTTCGATAATAACTGTTACAATATCCTTGATATTTTTCATCATTAACATGATGTTAACACCAAAAGGTTTGTCAGTTAATTTTCTCAATTCACGAATTTCTTCGCGAAGTTGTTCTCCTGTCATACCACCAGAGGCAATAATTCCTAGTCCTCCAGCTTCTGAAACAGCAGCAGCAAGTTGATAGTGAGAAATTTGAGCCATAGCTCCTTGGAAAATAGGGTATTTAATTTGCAAAAGTTTAGTAATAGACATATGTTTACTCCTTTATTTTCGGTTCAGTTTTGTTTGAAATTCAACAGGCTATTTTCCTGTATCTATCAAACAAGAGAATTTAGTCATTTGTCTCCTTATACGCAACAATTATAAAAGTCTGGTCTACGATCTTGCTGTTCTGTAAATGGAATCACTGGTGGACGTGAGCGCAAAACATAGTTCACAAATTCTTTACCTTCTTTATCAAATTCTGCAACTGCAAAAAATTGATCGTGATAGAAGAAGAATTTATAGTTGTTTTCAAAGGCCTGGCGAAGCCACTTATCTTTAGCTGAAATAGATTTCATAGGGTAATCATCTACAGCTGGAACCCAAAGTGGATTGCGGTGAACGTGTGTTAGCATGAGGTCCCCCATATGGATCATTGTGTCTTCACCCTGTTTAAGCAATATGATACAATGCCCATTACTATGACCGCTAGTATGAATCATTTGAATTTCTGGAATGATATCAATCGAATCTGAGAAGGTTGTAACTTGATCTTGAATCGGTTCCCAATTCTCTTTAAGGTAAGTTCCGCGAGTACGATTATTAGGATTTCTCATCTCGTACCATTCTATATCATTGACAATAATCTTTGCATTTGGAAACTTAGAAACAAGATTGCCCTCAGAATTAACGCGTGTCAGGCCACCTGAATGGTCATGATGCATATGTGTCATCAGTACATAATCAATCTTCTCTGGAGACAAGCCTAAAAGCTCTAAACTCTCTTCGATTTTACTTTCAGATAAAAATTCCAAGATTGCGTCTTTTGTTTCTCAGACAATTTTTGCCGTATCGAAAACTTGCATCCATCAGGTAATTCTTCCCTTTGTATTGAATCAAGATCGGATCTGTCAACTCAGACATCATATTGTCTTCATTTGTTGGATAGTATCGAGACCACACAACTTTTGGAACAGGACCAAATAATGTCCCTGCATCAGTTAATTTATCAGCTCCTCGTAGCCATGTCAACTTTCATATTATGAAATTGATACTCTTGCAACTTGAGTTCTGTCATTTTATTACTCCTTTAGCCACTGGTGTGCTATTCTTTTTCGAATTGAGTCTCCAGATTTCCCGTAACTTTCAATAGTTTTAGCATCTTTTAAATAACGATCAATCGGGCTTTTATCCTGTGCTTGTAGCGGACCTATTAATCTGATAATCTCTTCAGAAATTTCAATAGCTACTTTTGTAGTAAATAATTTAATCTGTGAAACATACAAAGAATCATCTAACATTTGATTTTTATATGAATTGAAATACGCTTCTGCTGCACATAGTTTTGTATATAAATCAGCAAATTGATGTTGATAAATCGTCGCATCAATCAACCTCTTACCAAAACCACGTTTCACCTTTAGAAAAGATAAACCTTTTTCAAAAGCTCCTTCGGAAATTCCAATAGAAACTGCGCTTAAACCTAATTGAAGCTTTCGAACAAAGTCATTTAACTGTTCTTGACCAGCTAAAGTCATCCCTAATAAACTATCCTCTGATAATTCAATATTATCAAAAGTAACTGAACTGATTGGTAAACCTTTTAGTCCTTGTTTAGGGATATCTTCTCCAAAGTAAACACCTGGGTCCTTAGTGTCTACGATAAAAAATCCAAACGACTGTTTCTTTTCATCATTTTCTACTTTGGCAAATATAAAAAGTATATCCGTAAAACGGCAATTTGAAACAATCGATTTCTTACCTGAAAGACGCCATCCATTACTTGTTTTAGTCGCAGTTGTATTCACTAATTCTAGATTTTCGCCAAGATACCCCTCAGAAAAACCTAGACCAGCCAATATCTCTCCTTTAATTAATTTTTCAAGATATAGACTTTTTTGTTTGGGACTACCGTATCGAATAATAGGATAAATCCCATAGCAAGCCTGGGTTAATAAAACTGTCGAAAAAGCAGCAAATTCTTTTGAGATTAAACGAATAAAAGTCATGAATTCTTCGCTTAAAATCGAATTTTCATCCCTTACGATGGATGAAAATATATCAAAAAGATTCAATAAACTTATCGAACAATTCTCTTGAAATTGATTTTTTTATCTGTTCTATACTCAAAATAGCTTGCAATTAGACTGCTTATCTCTGCATTATACCTTTTAGCAAGGTTATCATTGTAGACCATTACTCTTCACCCCAAGCTAATTCTCAGACAAGGGTTGATAATACCCTTTTAACAATTCTTCATACACATAGGATTCGACCTCGTTGTAGGAATCCTTGTACGGTCTACAGAACCAAACATTAAAAGGAATCGGGTCATTAAATCGAACAGTTTGGAAGCGACTACTATCTACAAGAGTTTCAACAGATTTTGGTAAAATTGTAATCAAATCTGTTTGATAAGTAGACTCAATTAAAAAGTCCCAAGTAGATGATAAATAAGCAAATTTAGTATTTATGCGTTGTGAACGAAGTTTCTCAACCACCAAATCATAAGTCGTAAATGTTTTATTAAAGATTGCTAAATCATAATCAGCAAGATCAGACCAATCTAGCGCTTCTTTCTGTGCTAATGGATGATGTTTATCCATATAAAGCAACATACTCGTCTAAATGAATAATATGTTGTTCAAATTTTTTTGTGCATCTAAGTTCGTTGGCTCAATTAAAAAAATGCTAGGTTTAAATCACCGTCACTCATTTTTTTGGTGAATTTCTTTCCCTCCACCCTCTATAACTTGAATATAGATGTGAGGGTTATTTCTCAAAAAATGCGGTAGAGTGTTTGAGAAGAACGTTCTTAATATCAAAGAAGGAATACCAAGATTAATAGTCCCTCTCTGCTTTTTGTGATTCAATATGAATCATTGAAAGCATCTCTTCGTGACGATTAACAATTTCTGTGGCAAAACGATAAATCTTTCGTCCTGCCTCAGTCAAACTTTCCAATCTACCATTCTTTCGATTGAATAATTGGATTCCCTCAGCTGCTTCAAAAATTTGTTACAAATTGACTTAAGGCTGACTGACTAATATGGATTTTTCTTTGCTGCAATCGATAGATTGCAACCACATTCGACTATATTAATGAAATAGTTCATTTGTATAATATCCACTTAGCTATCACCTTACTTCCATTTATTTTTTTCACTTTAGATACCAATTGATACTACCGCCTAAAAAAAGGCGATAGTATCGTTTACATATATAATATCATGTCTCAGAAGAAAAATAGCCAATATTAGCCTAGATAGGCATTGTCTTCACATCTTCTGCAACAATAACGTCACCGGCTGTTTTTTCGAGAACTTCTTCTACAGTTACACCTGGTGCAACTTCTTTCAACAAGAATTTACCATCTTTGAATCCAAAAACAGCTAGTTCTGTAATGACAAGATCTAAAACTCCTTTAGCAGATAGAGGCAATGTGCACTCTTTCAAAAGTTTAGATTCGCCACCTGTAGTATGTTGGATTGCTCCAATAACGCGTTTAGCACCTACCAAAAGGTCCATCGCTCCACCCATACCTGGTGCAAATTTTCCTGGGATAATCCAGTTTGCAATGCTTCCGTCTTGGCTTACTTCAAGAGCTCCAAGAACAGTCGCATCAACGTGACCACCACGAATAATTGCAAATGATGTTTGCAAATCAAACAAAGCTGCTCCTGGAAGGAGAGTAATTGGTGCACCACCTGAGTTTGCTAGGTTTGGATTGTAATTATCTTTAGTTGGTGTTTCACCAAAGCGAAGGGCACCATTTCTGCTTGAAGGATTACGTTAACACCTTCTGGGATGAAGTCTGCAGAAGCATTTGGAATACCAAATCCAAGGTTTACAACATCACCATCTTTAAATTCAAGAGCAACACGTCTTGCAATAATTTCTTTTGGTTTCATATTATTTTACCCCCGCTAATTTATTAGTCTCTGTCCAGAGGTCACCCATCATCTTGTGGTGTTCTTCTGGAGTTAAGCCTTGGACTACATAGTCAACAAGGATACCTGGAATATAGATGTCATCCGGTTTAATTTCACCAACTTCAACAATTTCATTTGTTTCAACGATAACTGTATCTGCTGCAAGAGCTAGTTGCAATGAAATGTTCTTAGTTGTACCATCAATGTATAAGTTTCCGTACTTATCAGCTTTTGTAGCTTTAATCAATGCTACGTCAAGTTTTAGCGGGTCATAAATGAGGTACTCGCGACCATTGCGAACTACTTTTTCATGTTCATTTTCTAAAATAGTACCAACTCCTGTCGGTGTCAAAACTCCTCCAAGACCTGCTCCAGCAGCGTGAAGACGTTCAACAACAGTACCCATTGGAGTGAATTCTACTTCCATTTCTCCACTAAAGTATGCTTTTTGAGCAGCAGGAGATGTACCAATGTGGGCAGCAACATATTTTTTAACTTGGTGGTTTTCACAAAGGCGTCCAACACCCACTTCTTTACCTGGATGTGAAGTAACAACTGAAACCAAAGTCAAATCTTGTTGATTTTGTCTAACCAACTCTTCGATTAACTCCAAAGGTTCACCAACAGCAAGGAATCCTGAAATCCCTACGACATTACCAGGTTTTACTTTAGAAATAGCTTCTTGTAATGATAAAACAGCTTTCATACTAACACCTCAATTTTTATTTACGGTTGAACACGGCTTTACGTTTTTCAACAAAAGCACGCATTCCTTCAACTTTGTCTTCAGTAGAGAAGAGAAGAGCTTCAGCTTCTGTCTCTAAACGAATTGCATTCTTAAGAGGAAGTTCTGAACCAACTTGAATGACATGCTTAGCTTTTTCAACAGCCAACGGAGCATTCTTCATGATGCTTTTAGCTAGTTCTTCAGCAGATGACAATAATTCCTCAGCTGGAACAAGTTTGTTCAAAATTCCTAGGTCATAGGCTTCATTTCCTTTGACGATTCTAGCAGTGTAGATCAATTCTTTTGTCTTGCTAGTACCGATCAAACGAGACATTCTTTGTGTACCTGCGAAACCAGGAATGATACCCAAGCCAACTTCAGGGAATCCTACCATCGTCTTTCAAAGCCAATTCTAATATCCGTTGAGAGTGCAAGCTCCAAACCGCCTCCCAAAGCATATCCATTAAGAACTGCAATAGTCGGTTGAGTAAGATCAGACAGACGGGTAAATGTATCATTGGCATATGTCATGTATTCGAAGGCTTGAATTGGAGACATTTGGTCCATTTCCTTAATATCAGCCCCTGCAACAAAAGCCTTATCACCTTGACCACTAACAATAACAACACGGATATCTTCATGTTTTTCTACTTCATCTAAAACAAGATTTAAATCCGTCAAAACCTCTGAACTCAACGCGTTCAAAGCTGCTGGGCGGTTAATGGTGATATAACCGATACCATCTTTAACCTCTAATAAAACTGTATTACTCATTATTCTCCTCCTACTTTAAGTTATTTTGAGTATAGAGTACTGCGTCAACAAGTACCGATAGTAATGTAAGTGCTTACATTATAATAATACCTTATTTATTAACCACCGTCCACTTAATATTTATGCTTATGCCTATAAGTTTAACTTATAGGAAAGCGCTTTTTATTTTGATACTTTAGTCTTCTAATTATTTATAATAAAAAAATATCTTACCCAAAAATTCTCCGAAGAGATTTCAGGTAAGATATAATAAATTTTAGTCAATAGAATAAAGTATGAATTAACGTTCTACGATAACTGCAGTACCCATTCCTCCACCGATACAAAGTGTAGCAAGACCACGTTTTGCATCACGTTTTTCCATTTCATGAAGAAGAGTAACCAAGATACGGCATCCTGAAGCACCAATTGGGTGTCCAAGGGCAATAGCTCCACCGTTAACGTTAACTTTTTCTGGGTCAAGACCTAGTTCTTTACCAACTGCACACGCTTGAGCCGCAAATGCTTCGTTTGATTCTACCAAGTCAAGATCTGCAACTGTAAATCCACCTTTTTCAAGTGCTTTACGAGATGCGTAGATTGGACCGCAACCCATCACTTTTGGATCAAGACCAGCGCTTGCGTAAGATTTGATAGTTGCCAAAACTGGAACTCCCAATTCTTTAGCTTTTTCAGCACTCATAACTACAACTGCTGCAGCACCATCGTTGATACCTGAAGCATTACCAGCTGTTACAGTACCATCTTTTTTGAATACTGGACGAAGTTTAGAAAGTCCTTCAAATGAAGCATCTTTTCTTGGGAATTCATCTGTATCAAATACGATAGGATCGCCTTTACGTTGCGGAATTTCAACAGGAACGATTTCTTCTTTAAAACGACCAGCTTCAATAGCTGCAACTGCACGTTTTTGAGATTGCACAGCAAGTTATCTTGGTCTTCACGTGTAATGCCATATTGTTCAGCAACGTTTTCAGCTGTAATTCCCATATGGAAGGATCCAAAGGCATCTGTCAAGCCATCACGAAGCATAGTGTCTACTACTTGGGAGTCTCCCATACGGGCGCCCCAACGTTGGTTTGGAAGGACATAAGGAGCTTGGCTCATGTTTTCAGCCCCACCGGCTACAACGATATCAGCATCTCCACACAATACTGCTTGAGCTGCCAATTGAACTGCTTTCAAACCAGATCCACAAACTTTGTTAATAGTGAATGCTGGAGAAGCAACTGGGATACCCGCGTTAACACTCATTTGACGTGCAACGTTTTGTCCAAGGCCTGCACCAAGGACGTTACCCATGATAACTTCATCAACTTGTTCTGGTTTCAAGTTTGCTCTTTCGATAGCGCTCTTGATAACTAAACTTCCCAAATCAACAGCAGGAACATCTTTCAAGCTTCCACCGAAGGCACCTAGAGGTGTACGAACCGCTGCAACAATAACTGCTTCTTTCATTATTTGCTCCTTATAATCTTAGTATTTAAAGAATCCTTCTTTAGTCTTACGACCTAGTTTACCAGCTTCAACCATTTTCTTCAATAGTGGTGCTGGACGGTATTTAGGATCACCGAAGCCGTTATTCAATACTCCCATGATTGCCAAACATACATCCAATCCGATCAAGTCAGCAAGTGCCAATGGGCCAATTGGATGGTTTGCACCCAATTTCATAGCTTCATCAATTTCTTCTGCAGAAGCAACACCTTCACCCAGGATAAAGATAGCTTCGTTAATCATTGGGATCAACACACGGTTAACAACAAATCCATAAGAGTCTTTAACGTCAACTGCAGTTTTTCCAATTTTTTCAGTCAATTCGCGAACTGCTTTTACAACTTCATCTGAAGTTTGAAGAGCACGAATCACTTCAACTAACTTCATAACTGGTGCTGGGTTGAAGAAGTGCATACCAATTACACGTTCTTGATGAACTGTAGCCGCAGCAATATCCGTAATAGAAAGAGATGAAGTGTTAGAAGCCAAAATTGTTTCAGGAGCAGTAATTTCATCCAATTGTTTAAAGATGCTGAGTTTGATATCTCTGTTTTCTGTAGCTGCTTCAATAACCAATTGAACGTTTTTAGCATCTTCGTAAGAAGTTGAAGGAATCAAGTTACCCAAGATTTTTCCTTTTTCTTCTTCTGACATACGTCCTTTTTCTACTGAACGAGCCAATTGTTTAGTGATATTATCAATCCCTCTTTGTACAAATTCTTCTTTAATGTCATTAAGGTATACTGTAAAAACCAGATTGAGCGAATACTTGCGCGATTCCGCTACCCATTTGACCAGAACCAATGATCATTACTTTAGAAATACTCATTTTTTTCTCCTATTCATTTTAATATATAAAGTTTATAAAGAAAGAATCGGAACGGTCTTTCAGCAAATGCTAAGCAACCGTTCCAAATTCATTATTATACGAATTATACGAATGCACCGACACCAGTGAGTTCACGACCAACGATCAATGCGTTCACTTCGTGAGAACCTTCGTAAGTGTAGATTGCTTCAGCATCTGCAAAGAAGCGAGCTACGTCAGTTTCAAGAGTGATTCCGTTACCACCACATGTTTCACGTGCAAGGGCAACTGTTTCACGCATTACCAATGAGTTATGCAATTTAGCAAGTGCAGAGTTAAGCATCAATTCGTTACCAGCTTCTTGCATTTCTGCGATACGAGCTGAGTAAGAAAGTGCTGCTACTGCGTTAGCTTGCATTCTAGCCAATTTCTTGAACGATCTGGAATGAAGCAATTGGACGTTTGAATTGTTGACGGTCTTTAGCGTATTTAAGAGCTGCAACAAATGAACCACAAGTGATTGCAGTTGCAATGTGAGCAACGTCAGCACGAGTAAATGTCAAGATACGAGCTACGTCGCCAAATCCGTTGATGTTTACCAAACGGTCTGAATCTGGAACTTCAACATTCTTCATAGTAATGTGACCATTACGTACGCAACGAAGAGAAACTTTGTGAGGGATTGGCTCAGCGTGGTATCCTGGAGCACCTTTACGAACGATGAAACATTTCACGCGTCCATCTTCAACGTCGCGAGCGAATACTGGAACAACGTCAGCTGTGTCTGATCCACCGATCCAACGTTTTTCACCGTTCAAGATCCATTTGTCTCCAACGCGCTCAGCTGTTGTAGCAAGACCACCAGCGATGTCAGAACCTGACAATGGCTCAGTCAAAGCGAAACATCCTTGCCAGTCAAATGCAGCCAATTTAGGAAGGAATTCTTTTTGTTGACGCTCATCACCACCAAGCAAGATTGTGTTGTAGCAAAGTCCACCATGTACTGTGAAGAATGTTGCCATAGAAGCATCGAAACGACCTAATTCAAGGTACAAGAATGCGATGTAAAGTTCTGATGGTTTGTAGTTTCCTTCTCGTCCTTCGAACAATTTAGGGTTGTTCATGATTTGTGCGCCTTTTGCTACAGCGTAAAATTGTTCGAATGGGAAATCAGGTGCTTCCCAATATTCATTAATTACAGGACGAAGGTGTTTTTCAATCAAACGACGAGTTTCTTGTAAAACTTCTGCTTCTCCCAATGTTAAACCATCTGCATAGTGGAATAGATCCTCTGGATATAATTCGCGCAAGATTTCTTCTTTAGTTGCCATCTGTGGACTCCTTTGTAATAAATTAATTTTAGAGCGCTTACATTTTTACGCTCAATATTTGTTGACATGACTATTTTAACTTAAAGCGCTTTCTTTTTGTCTACTTAATTAAAGTAAATAGCCCTATAAGTTGAGTTAATACTCCAACTTATATCTTTGTAAAATCAAATAAGTGAGCTGTTTTCAACAGCCCACTTATATATTAAACGACAATATCTTATGATTCTTTTGCTTCAAGAAGGCCAATGTCTCCATCTTCACGACGGTAAATTACATTAGTTGTTTCGTCCTCAACATCGATGTAAATGAAGAAGTCATGACCCAATAAATCCATTTGAAGAAGTGCTTCTTCAAGGTCCATTGGTTTTAAATCAATATGTTTTGAACGAACAACTTTAGCTTGAGCAACATCTGAATCTTCAACTAAAGCATCTGTAAATAATTGGCTAGTAGAAACTTTGTTTCTGTTCTTACGTTCAATTTTTGTTTTATTTTTACGAATTTGACGTTCAATCTTATCTGTTACCAAATCAATGGATCCATACATATCTTGAGAAACATCTTCTGCACGAAGAGTAATAGATCCAAGTGGAATTGTTACTTCTACCTTAGCAGTCTTTTCACGATACACTTTCAAATTTACACGTGCATCTAGTTCTTGATCTGCTTGGAAGTATTTTTCGATCTTTTCGAGTTTAGAAACTACATAATCACGAATTGCTTCTGTTACTTCTAGGTTTTCACCACGGATACTATATTTAATCATATAAGTACCTTCTTTCTAAACATATTTGTTTTTCTATATTTATTATAACGCTTTCAAAAAATTATTGCAATCTTTTTCCTCATCTTACGAGGGAAAATGTTCTAACCTCTTCTGCTCCTGCATTCTCTAGCATACTCTTGACACGATTAACAGTCGCACCTGTCGTATAAATATCATCAATTAATAAAATTTTCTTTGGGATCGTAACGCCGTTTTTAATAAAAAATGGGAGTTCTGTGGTTAAACGTTCTGAACGATTTTTTGAAGAGCTTGCTTTCACTTCACTTTTTCCTAATAAATCCAGATAGGATAAACCTGTAGCTTCTATTAAGCCCTCAACCTGATTAAATCCCCTTTTAGAGAATCTCTCTGGACTCAAGGGAATGAGAAGAATTTGAAACTCTTTATACTTTCGCAGTCTATCTTTTAAAATTGAAGCAAAAATCTTTCTAAGAATATAATCTCCATCAAACTTGTAGCGGCTAAAGTAATCCTTCATTGCTTGATTATAAGTAAAAATCGCTTCATGACTGACATCAATCCCTTCTTTACACCAAAGTTGACAATCTTGACACGAGGTTGACACTCCTGCTTTATAGCAGGTTGGACAATGTTCTTCTCCTATTTTTTCGAAACTTGAGGAGCACGTAAAACAGAGCGAATCTGCCTCCTTTTTTAAAAAAAGAAGATTTCTAAAGGTTAAATTACTTCCCAAGTGTTGTCCACATAGTAAGCAAGTCATAAACCCGCCTCCTTATTCATCAACTTAATTTCTTTTATGGCATTTTTAATCGAACGATTTAATCCATCATGAAAGAAAATTAAATCTCCAGTTGGTCTATCCATGCTGCGTCCAACTCGTCCTCCAATTTGAATTAAACTCGATTTTGTAAAAAGGCGATGATTTGCTTCGACAACCATTACGTCTACACATGGAAAGGTAACTCCACGTTCCAATATTGTTGTACTTATCAAGATGGTTAATTCTCTATCTCTAAATGCTTGAACTTGTTCTAATCGATCTTCTGTAACAGACGATACGAAGCCTATTTTCTCATTTGGAAACTGCAGCTGCAAGATTTCCTTTAACTTCTCTCCTTTTTTAATCTCTGAAGCGAAAATGAGTAATGGATAGCCTGATTTTCGTTGTTTTTCTATATAGCTTTTTAATTTGGGTGGTAGACGATGTTTGTCTAAGTAATTGTCCAATTCAGATAGCCAGACTGGTTTGGGAATTATTAAGGGGTTACCATGAAACCGCCTTGGTAAACTTAACCTTTTCAACTCTCCTAAGCGAACCTTTTTATCCAATTCATCTGTAGAGGTGGCTGTAAGGAAAATGCTGAGTCCGTTTTCCTTTACACAATTCTTTACAGCTTTGTAAAGCATCTTGTTGTCAACATAGGGAAAAGCATCAACTTCATCAACTATTAGTAAATCAAAAGCTTGATAGAATTTTAATAACTGGTGAGTCGTTGCAACAACTAGAGGTGTCCGAAAATATGGTTCAGATTCCCCATGTAACAACGCGATTTTACAGGCAAAATCATTTGTAGTCGTTTATATAACTCCAAACAAACATCTATCCGGGGGCTCGCTAAACAAACTGCCCCACCATCATTAATGACTTTTGCCACAACTTCATAAATCATCTCTGTTTTCCCAGCGCCAGTCACGGCATGAACTAAAGTTGGCTGCTGACTTTCTACAGCTTTAAGTAATCCTTTTGATACTTTCTCTTGAAATGGAGTCAATTGTCCCTGCCATTTAAGAACCTCTTGTTTTGGAAATTCTTCCTGAGGGAAATAATATAAACCTTGATCACTCCTAACTCGCTTCATCAACAGACATTCTCGACAGTAGTATGCATCAATGGGCAATAACCATTCTTCTTGAATCACACTATCACATCGTTGACAAACTAGTTTTCCCTTCTCTTTTCGCATGCTTGGGAGTTTCACTGCTAACTCACGCTCTGCTACACTTAATTCCTCTTCAGTAAAAAGACGTCCTAGATAATTTGGATCTATTTTCATACTTCTTTATTCGTAAAATCTAGAACTTTATCCTATTTTTTAGTACAATAACATTATGGAATGTAGAACAATTAAAGAGGACGGACAAGTCCAAGAAGAAATCAAAAAATCACGCTTTATTTGCCATGCAAAGCGCGTCTATAGTGAAGAAGAAGCTCGAGCTTTCATCACTGCTATTAAGAAAGAACACTATAAAGCGACCCACAACTGCTCTGCTTTTATTATCGGTGAGCGGAGTGAAATTAAACGAACTAGTGACGATGGAGAACCAAGCGGAACCGCTGGAGTACCAATGCTTGGAGTGTTAGAAAATCATAATTTAACCAATGTCTGTGTAGTTGTTACCCGTTATTTCGGTGGTATTAAGCTAGGTGCTGGGGGGGCTCATTCGCGCTTATGCTGGTAGTGTCGCTTTAGCTGTTAAAGAGATTGGAATTGTAGAAATTAAAGAACAAGCAGGGATTCAAATTCAAATGAGTTATGCTCAATATCAAGAATATGGCAATTTTCTTAAAGAACATAATCTCATGGAACTTGAAACCAATTTCACTGATCAGGTCGAAACAATCATCTTTGTTGATAAGGAAGATAAAGAAGCTATCAAAGCTTCTCTCATAGAATTTTTCAATGGAAAAGTCACCTTAATTGATCAGGGGTTACGAGAGGTTGAGGTTCCTGTTAACTTAGGGTAAAATAAAGAAATACTACCTTATCATCTAATTTTCCTCATTTATATCTGATATAAAAAAATCCTATCGCCTCGATAGGATTTCTATATTTTACAAAAGTCAAAGTTAGCGTTATACTAGTAGCATCTTATATATAGAGGTGCTAATATGGCGATTTATAACAATATCACTGAACTTGTCGGTAGAACACCGATTGTTAAATTGAACAACATCGTACCTGAGGGTGCAGCAGATGTTTACGTAAAACTAGAAGCATTTAACCCAGGGTCATCCGTTAAAGACCGCATTGCTCTAAGCATGATTGAAAAAGCTGAACAAGAAGGTAAACTTAAACCTGGTTCTACTATTGTAGAAGCAACAAGTGGGAACACTGGTATCGGTCTTTCATGGGTTGGTGCTGCTAAAGGCTACAAAGTTGTCATCGTTATGCCTGAGACAATGAGTGTTGAACGTCGTAAATCATCCAAGCATATGGTGCTGAACTCGTTCTAACTCCAGGAAGTGAAGGTATGAAAGGCGCTATTGCTAAAGCTGAAGAAATCGCTGCTGAACGTGATGGTTTCCTACCTTTGCAATTTATCAACCAAGCTAACCCAGAAGTTCACGAAAGAACAACAGGAGCTGAAATTCTAGCTGATTTCGGAGCTGACGGTTTAGATGCCTTTGTTGCCGGTGTTGGTACTGGAGGAACTATTTCAGGTGTTTCTCATGCTCTTAAAGCTGCGAATTCAAACATTCAAGTTTTTGCAGTTGAGGCAGACGAATCAGCTATCTTATCAGGTGAAAAACCTGGGCCTCATAAAATTCAAGGTATCTCTGCTGGATTCATCCCAGAAACACTTGACACAAAAGCTTACGATGGTATCGTTCGCGTAACATCAGACAATGCTCTTGCACTTGGTCGTGAAATCGGTGGAAAAGAAGGGTTCTTAGTAGGTATTTCTTCTGCTGCAGCTATCTATGCAGCAATTGAAGTCGCTAAAAAACTTGGAGCAGGTAAAAAAGTCCTTGCACTTGCACCAGATAACGGAGAACGTTACCTATCCACAGCACTTTATGAATTTGAAGTGTAGTCTCCTAAATACACCAATTAGAAAAAGCAACATGCCTAGCATGTTGCTTTTTCTTATGTTCTATTTTTAATAATTGCTAATACATCTGCGACGCTATTGAGGTTGTCGATTTCTTCATCACCGATTTCGATTCCAAATTCGTCTTCGATTGTTAAGATGAATTCCATCAAATCCACAGAGTCAGCATCCAAATCATCCTTCAAACTCAAGTTTTCGGTTACGACAAAGTCTTCCCCTTGACGTTCTTGGATAATCGTAACAACACGGTCAAAAATTTCTTTATCTGTCATATTATTCTCCTGAAAATTCACGCGCAGTCTGTGCAACTACATCTGTCTCAAGCATGGTACGAATCTGACGAAGTGTACTGTATACAGCCTTAGCGTCACTTGATCCATGAGTCTTAACAACAGGCGCCTTAACGCCAAACAAGACGGCACCACCAACATCTGAATAGTTGAGCTGTTTTTTCAAACCTCTGAGATTATCCTTTGAGAAGGAATGCGCCGAGCTTGGCTCTAAGTCCACCACCTACAATGGCATTCTTAAGTAATCCCATGATCCCCATAGCAGTACCTTCAATAGCTTTGAGAACAGCGTTTCCCGTGAAACCATCGGTTACGACTACATCTGCAACACCATCCATCAAGTCACGTGCTTCCACATTCCCGACAAAATTCAAACTCTCGTCAGCTGCTAATAAGTCATAGGCTTCCTTGCGTAGTGGATCTCCCTTACTGCTTTCTGTACCGTTGTTAAGAAGGCCAATACGGGGATTTGCAATACCACGAACATTCTTGGCATAGAAGGAACCTAGGATAGCGTATTGATGCAGATGATGAGCTGTATTTTCGGCATTAGCTCCGAGATCCAGCATATCAAACCCCTTACCATCAATCGTTGGCAATGTTGACATAAGCCCAGGTCGGTCGATATTTTTGATACGACCAACGATGAAAAATCCTGCTGCTAACAAAGCTCCTGTATTTCCTGCCGAGAGAACAGCATCTGCTTCTCCGTCCTTAACTGCCTTAGCCGCCAAGACCATACTAGCATTTTTCTTTTTGCGGATAGCTTTTGTAGGCTCATCGTCAGAGTCAATTTTCTCATCTGTATGGATAATGCTGACGCGGTCTGTAGCTGTTAGATATTGCTTGATTTTACTTTCGTCTCCGTAAAGTTGAATCTCAATATCTGAAAAGTCAGCAAGGGCTTGATTGACACCCTCTACAATAGCTTGTGGTGCGTAATCGCCACCCATTGCGTCTACTGCGATTTTTTTCATTTGTCTTCCTCTTTTAGTAATTGTCCCCAGTCGGCTAGGGAATCAATAAATTTCTTTGATTTTAGGTGAATACCGACATATTCCTCGTAGATTTGATCTATAAACTTACGCAAATCTTGCTTGATTTCAGACTTGAGCGAGATAGTCTCCAAAATCTCAAAATCAATGGCTTGAAATTGATTGAGCAGATAAGGAATATTCGGATTCAAACGGCATCGTTTTTCATCTTCGTGGTAATGATCTGGGCAAAGGCAGGCACCGTACTTGAAAGAAAAATCAAAGGCCTGCCCAACACGATGGCAAAAAGTACACTCATTAAAATTCAGACTAATCCCAAAACGTGTCAAAATTTGAATTTCAAAAATATTGGTCAAAACCTGATAGTCTAAGCCCTCTTCCATCAACTCCAAAGTCTTTTTGCAAAAAGCAAACAAGGGTGCGTCCTGCTGATTATCCTGCAAACTCGCATCTGCCAAGGCTGCAACATAGGTTGCATAGGCCATAACAAAGAGGTCGCTATTGATTTTCGGAAAAGTCTTTACCTCATGGTAATCCTCGATATAGCTGAGTCCATCATCGTTAACTTTTTAGGAGAAAACGAGCCAGCACCAAGGGTTGAATGACTGGAGCAAGTTTAGATTTGCTAGCATGTTTCACAAAAAACATCCGTTTCCCAGCTTGCTCTGTAAAGATTTTGACCAGCTTATCATCCTCACGAAAGTTACGATTGTAGAGCACCAGGCCTTGACTCGTAATAGACTGAATCATGCTTCCTTCATATACTCCTCAAGTCGTTTCATGGCTTCTTTAATCGTTTCCATGCTGGCTGCATAAGATAGGCGAACATACCCTTCTCCGTACTGACCAAAGGCAGCACCTGGGATAAAGGCAACAGCCTTCTTATGAGCAAAATCTTTTAGAAAAGCAAAAGAATCTTGATTGTAACCTGCAGGAATCTTAGCAAAAATGTAAAAAGCACCATCTGGTTTGATAATCTCAAAGCCAAGGTCCGTCATCTTCTCGATAATGTAGTCTCGACGCTTGATATACTCCTTCTTCATCGGTTCTGCATCATCTTTACCAGCTGTCAAAGCTTCCACTGCAGCATGTTGCGCCATGGTATTTGCAGCAGTAACCAAGTATTGGTGACTCTTGATGAGTTGAGCTGTGAAGTTTGCTGGTGCAAAGATAAAACCTAAACGCCATCCTGTCATAGCATGGGATTTAGATAGGCCGTTAATGATAATGGCCTGATTTCTCAGCATGGTTCCCAAAGAAACATGATTTTCTCCTGTATAGGTCAATTCTGAGTAAACCTCATCACAGACTACGAAAATCTCATACTTACGTAGAACGTCTGCCAAGGCTTCTAATTGCTCGCGACTATAAGTGATACCAGTTGGATTAGCTGGATAGTTGAGAATGACAGCCTTAAGCTTGTCACCTTGCTCTAGAATGGCCTTCTCCAGCATTTCAGGAGTCAAGACAAAGCCATTTTCAGTTGTATCAATCTCGACAATCTCTGCCCCCACTAGATTGACAATCGGCTCATAGCCAGGATAGGCAGGAGCTGGCAAGAGAACCTTGTCTCCCTCTTCTAGGATAGCTGTTAGGGTAGCTGACAAAGCCTCTGTCGCACCAATAGTGACTAGGATTTCATTTTCAGGATTGTAGTCTAGCTGGTATTTTTCTTTTACAAAATCACTAGCCGCCTGACGCAAGGTCAGTAAACCGCTCATCCCTGTATAGTAGGATTGGTTCTGGTCAATGGCTCGCTTTGCAGCCTCCTTGACATGATCTGGTGTTGTAAAATCCGGTTCTCCCAATGTCAGACGTAACACTCCAGGAATCTCTGAAATAGCCTGGTCAAACTGACGAATCAAGGAAACTTGAATCTTATCTAATTGTTTATTAAATCGTTTGGTTAGGTCCATAGATATCCTCCTTGATTAAAGAACATATATCTATTATACTACAAAAGCTCCTTGACCGCAAAAATCCATTTAGTCACAGCCTATTTCCCACTTTCTATTTTACTTTTTTGATAGACAAGCTTATAATAAGAAGTGCTTATTTTCGGAGGTTTTTATGTCATTTCTATCAAAAAATTGGGCCGGACTTCTAGTCTGTCTTATCATTTCTATCATCTCTTGGGTTTTAGGAGGCTTCTTGCCTGTTGTAGGAGCGCCAGTTTTTGCCATCTTTATCGGAATGATTCTCCACCCCTTTCTCAATTCCTATAAACAGCTAGATGCTGGTTTGACTTACAGCTCTAAAAAATTACTCCAGTACGCTGTCATCTTGCTTGGATTTGGACTCAATATCTCTCAAGTTTTCGCAGTTGGAAAATCTTCCCTCCCTGTCATTCTTTCTACTATTTCTATAGCTTTAATTGTAGCCTATCTCTTCCAACGCTTTTTTGACCTCGATACAAAGCTGGCTACCTTAATTGGAGTAGGTTCTTCTATCTGTGGAGGCTCTGCCATTGCGGCAACCGCTCCTGTCATCCATGCTAAGGAAAAAGAAGTCGCTCAAGCCATATCTGTTATCTTTTTCTTCAATGTCATAGCTGCGCTTATCTTCCCAACCCTAGGAGGCTGGCTTCACCTATCAAACGAAGGTTTTTCTCTCTTTGCAGGGACAGCAGTCAACGATACTTCCTCTGTAACAGCTACAGCTAGCGCCTGGGATAGTCTTTATCACACCAAACACTCTTGAGTCAGCAACCATTGTCAAACTGACCCGTACCCTGGCTATTATCCCTATTACCTCTTCCTCTCCTACTGGCAAAGCCGTCAACAAGGAAATAGCCAAGGGGTAAAACTTAAAAAAATCTTCCCCTGTTTTCATTCTCTACTTTATCCTAGCTTCTCTGCTAACTACTATTCTCACTTCATTCGGTGTCAGCAACAGCTTTTTTGCACCTCTCAAACAACTCTCTAAATTCCTCATTATCATGGCCATGAGCGCTATCGGTCTCAAAACCAATCTCATCACCATGATCAAGTCCAGCGGTAAATCTATTCTACTCGGAGCTCTCTGCTGGATTGCCATTATCCTGACTAGTCTTGGCATGCAAATACTCATTGGTATTATCTAAGACAAAAGGTAGCCTAAAGGCTACCTTTTTATTGTTCAAGAATCAATCGTGTATGTTCTTTCTTAATACAACGATTCATCACAATATCTTCACATCCGCCAGCTCGGAGAATTTCTTCTGCCTCTTTATTTTCAAGACCAAGTTGAGCCCAGAAAATCTGTGCATCTGCTTGTAGAAAGTCACGTGCAACATCTGGTAAAAACTCACTGCGACGGAAAACATCCACAATATCTACATGAAAAGGAATCTCAGCAAGACTTGCATAAGCCTTTTCTCCAAGAATTTCCTGGCCTGCTAATTTCGGATTGACTGGAATGATTCTATATCCTCGAGACTGCATCTCCTTAGATACACGATTACTAGTTGTTTCCTCGCGATCCGACAGACCTACTACAGCTACCGTTTTGCTAGTTGTTAAATACTGACGTACTACGCCATCACTTGGATTGATAAATTCTTGAGTCATAAAAAAATCCTCCTTTTTCATCATTATAGCATATTTTTGAAAGGGTTTGCAGAAATTTACTATAAAAACAAAAATCAAAAATCCTCCCAAAAATTAAACTATTCATTTAATTTTAAGAGGATTTCATAAAGATTTTATTTAAAGATTATTCTCTTGTTGGTTTTATACTGAAGGCTTTCTCCGTGTTGTTTGACAAAAGTCACTCATCTCTGAGTCAGGAATTTGTCGAAGGTAGAGATTGGCACGAATCGTATCATCCTCTTCACGACAAGTAGAAAGAACAAGATATTTATCCTTAGCTGATACCTTAACATTTGGTTTCTTAACCTCTGCAGTATCATAAATAGTAGTTTAGCTGTTTCTCAAAAATCTGCATCATCATCAAAAGAAGTACGGTAAAATGCTGTTTCTTCTGGAACAATAATCATGGCAACAGCTTCATAATAGTACTTTCTCTCTGGAGTTTCAATGACAACATAAGGGTGTGCATCAAAATATTCTTGGCGACTGAAATAGTTCACATCTTTAAACATACGGTGGTCAGCCACTTTACTACCACGGGCATGACCAAATAACCAAGTTAATCGATCGCTAAAGTCCTTTTTGTTATCAGCGTCCATAAAGACTGTCCCCATTAAAGGCTCGTTAACGCCATCAAAGCGCTTATCTAAATAAGTCGCATTATCCGTTGTTTGAACGACTGGTTCATCTAACTGTGTTCCAGGAATATATACATACCCCTACAGTTTCAGAGTTTGTTGCAAGTAAACCTTTAAATTTATTAGAGAGATATTCCTTTTCTTCCTTACTAGCAGTATAAGTTTGCTTTGACGCTTCCTGGGTAACGGTAGTTTCAGTCGTCTTATTCTCACTTGATGCTGAGAAGCTGTTATTATATATAAACAAGCCTCCCAAAGCAACGATAGCTACTGCTGCGATAGAAGCAATTATTTTAGTAATTGGTGTTTTCTTTGTTCTAGAGTGTCCACTCATTTTTCTACCTCGTTATTTACTAAAAAAATCACTGAAACAAAGTTTCAGTGATAGTATACTCACCAAATAAATAAATTATTTAGCAGCGTGTGTTTTTAGGAAGGGCTTTTTGACCTGCTTTTGCAGAAGCTCCAGCTTTTTTTAGCTGCTGCATCAGCTTTTTTTAGCTTGGTCTACAGCACCTGGTTTGCCATCTTCTGGTTTAGTTGCTGCTTGATCAGCTGCTTGATCAGCTGCTGCTTGATCAGCTGCTGCTTGAGTAGCTGCTAGCTTTGTTATCCTTGTTGTCGCTACCTGGGTATAGTTAGGGTTCAGTAACTGTCAGTTTTCTTTCAATCACAAGGTAAGCATTAGTGAACATGTCGCTACCTACAACGATTGCATCTTCTTGATGTAGCGTTCTTTGCATAGTATCAGCAGGTGCTGCTGCTACACGGTAACGAACAGTTGTTCCTACAGGTGCTGCGATCACGATTTAGCTACATATTGCACCTGTAAAGCTGACCTGAAAGCATACTGCATTTACAAGAGTCTTGCTGTGACAGCAGCTACTGGTGCCCCAAACGGTCTGATACGTTAACACGAGCATGTCTCCGTTTGATTTCAGCACGTCTTTGAGTTCCATCAGGATTAAGATTTGTCCTGGTTCATCATGGGCTATGCACTGGTTTTAGCTGGGTTGTATTGTTTATCTTTTGGTACTACCGTTTTCTCACCGTTGTCAGCTGAAACCACTTGGAAAGCACTAAAATACTGTAAGTGCTACTACTGATGATAATAAAACTTTTTTCATGTTTTTATCTCCTCTTTAAGTTTTAAAATTTTAATCATAAGGACAACCCTTATTACCTCAAATTATATCACATATATTTAAGTTGTCAAGCTTTTTCTTAAAATTTTTTTTATAAATTTCTGGTAAAAACAAGTAAAAATTCATTCTAATTACAAAAAAATCAAATAAAATTCTTGAAATAATTGGTATAAAAAACGTTTAAAAATCCGAACAATGTAGAGTTTCTGTGAGTCGTTAGGTTCTGTATTTCTAAGAGTATATTTTATTTTTTCAGCTGTAAATTTTAAATAGTCTTCTCGATACTAAACAATGGGAGAAAGAGGACGTTTTTCGTGGATACGGATGATTGCATCGCCTAAAAGATGAGCGATAGAAATCTGTTCAATCTTATCAATCAAACGTTCTTCTGGAAGATAGATAGTATCCAAAACAACCAATTTTTTAATGGCTGATTTCTGGATGTTCTCCATTGCTGGACCAGAAAGAACTGGGTGCGTACAACTTGCGTAAACTTCAACAGCTCCTGCTTCTGCTAGAGCATCAGCCGCATGACAAATGGTCCCAGCTGTATCAATCATATCGTCAATCAAGATACAAGTCTTACCTTCTACCTTACCAATGATATTCATCACTTCACTAGTATTCATCTTGTCTACACTACGACGCTTGTCGATAATGGCAATTGGAGTTTTCAAAAATTCTGCTAATTTACGAGCACGAGTGACACCACCATGGTCTGGACTGACAACAACATAGTCAGAACCAACCATACCACGACGTTCAAAGTAATCCGCAATCAAAGGAGCACCCATCAAGTGATCAACAGGAATATCAAAGAATCCTTGAATCTGTGCAGCGTGCAAATCAATCGTCAACAAACGATCCACTCCAGCTACTTCAAGCATATTTGCCACGAGTTTTGCAGTGATTGGTTCACGCGCTCTAGCCTTTCTATCCTGACGTGCATAACCATAGTAAGGCATCACAACGTTGACAGATTCTGCACTGGCACGTTTCAAAGCATCAACCATAATCAAAATCTCTAGTAGATTGTCATTTACAGGTGAGCTAGTTGATTGTAAGATAAAGACATGTTTCCCACGGATAGATTCTTCGATGTTAACTTGAATTTCTCCATCTGAAAATTGACGAACAGTCGATTTTTCCCAATTCTATCCCAATCTCTTGTGCCACACGTTCTGCCAATTCTTTATTTGAAGAAAGGGCAAACAGCTTTAAATCAGAAAAAGACATGATTTCCTCCAGTATTTATGTATCACTTGTGTTTTTTTACAATATTTTCCATCTACCATTGTAGCGCTTTTTTCTTGATTTTTCAATAAAAAAATAAGACAAGAGTAGACATTTATACCCTTATCTTATGCTATTTTATATTAGTGATATTAAAGCAAAAATTTATCTATCTTATCATCCTACTTCATGCTACTCTAGAAGCTTTTCAATAGAAAGTTAGTATATCTCTCTCATACTACCTGTATCTACATCATAAACAGCTCCTGAAATTATGACATCATCTGGAATTAATGGACATTCTCGCAACAACTTCATATCCTCTCGGACACTCTCATCGATGTCTTGAAACGGTAAAAAATCCTGCCCAGATACATCAACTCCCAATTCACATTTCAAGTGCTCTTGAAAATCCTCGTTATTGAAGGTTTGAGCCCCGCAGTCTGTATGGTGAAGAACTACAATCTCTCTTGTCCCCATCTGTTGTTGGGAAATCACAAGCGAGCGAATCATATCGTCCGTCACTCGACCACCCGCATTCCGTAAAGATATGAGCATCTCCCAGAGCCAAGCCCAGAGCTGGCGCAACGTGGAGACGCGAATCCATACAAGTTACGATTGCAACCTTGGTCTTGGGTTTAATGGATAAATGCAAATCTCCATGTAGTTCTACATAAGCTTGATTGGCTTTTAAAAAATTTTCAAAATAGGACATGACAACTCACTTTCTAGTCTGCCAGATAATTTGAACACCAAATTATTTATCTCCTATCTTACCATCTTTTCTTTGTCTTGTCAGCTTTCAACTTTTCCTATAAAAAAACTAGGGACAGAGACATCCAGCATCTAGCTTGGGTTTCTGTCCTAGTTTTTTTATTATTATGAACCTTTTTGGATATACTTGTTGAGAGAGCCTGCAAAGCTCTGAAGATTGAGACTTTGTACATAAACCTCACCAGTACCTCTGAAGGTATTCACCACTCCTTCACCTGTACCGATAGATTGCCAGAAGCCATTTTCTAGGTGAATATTATAGTCCAAAGACTGACTCCAAGCCACCACATGGGCATTGTCAATCGTCACTTCTTGGTTTTGGAGTTCAATTTTCTTAATCGAACCAAAAGCATTTGCCAAAAGAGTTCCCTTGACCTTGAGTAGTCATCACAAAGAGACCGCCTTGCCCTCCGAAACAGAGCTTTCCCAATAGATTGGCGCTCCATTGTATAGAAAGCTGTACCATCAAGAGCTAGAAAAGGCTCCCATCATTCAATCGATACTGCTTTTCGCCTAGTTCAAGAGCAATCACTTGACCAGGAGTATCTGGTGCTAAAGCAAGGTGTCCGTTGTCAGACTCTGCAACAGCTTGAGTAATAAAGGTACTTTCACCAGAAACCATTGAACGCCCTACAGCTTTTGACAAAAGCGCCCTCAAACCAGAACCGCTAGCATTGAGCTGGGTATTGAGACTTACATTAGGGTGTATGGTAGACCATGCTACCTCGCTGGATATAGACGGTTTCTCCTTGATTGAGTGACAACTCTACCAAAGGAAATTGCATATGACTGTCCATAGAAAATTTCATCAGAAATTCCTCCTTGTTTTAATAATTGTTAGCAATAAAATAATTAGTAATCTAAACCTGAGTAAAACGATTAGGAGAATACTTTTTTCAAGACTTCCTGAATAGTCGTCACCCCAATCACCTGAATTTCCTTAGGTGGCTTTGATACCTAGTTAGAGAATTCTTTTGGTACATAGATTTTTGTAAATCCAAGCTTAGCTGCTTCATTGATCCGTTGTTCGATACGATTTACACGCCGAATCTCTCCCGTCAAGCCCAACTCTCCTACAAAACATTCCTGAGGATTGGTTGGTTTGTCCTTGTAACTCGAAGCAATAGCAACTGCAACAGCCAGGTCAATAGCAGGCTCATCTAATTTGACACCACCAGCTGATTTAAGATAGGCATCCTGATTTTGCAAGAGAAGCCCTGCACGTTTTTCCAAAACAGCCATAATCAGACTAGCGCGATTGAAATCAAGCCCTGTCGTCGTACGCTTAGCATTTCCAAACATGGTCGGCGTCACCAAGGCCTGCACTTCCGCAAGAATTGGACGTGTTCCTTCCATTGTCACAACGATGGACGATCCAGTCGCCCCATCCAAGCGTTCTTCCAGAAAACACTTCACTAGGATTAAGAACTTCAACCAATCCACCTGACTGCATCTCAAAGATTCCAATCTCATTTGTCGAGCCAAAACGATTTTTGACTGCTCTCAAGATACGGAAGGTATGGTGTCGTTCCCCTTCAAAGTAAAGCACTGTATCCACCATATGTTCCAACATACGAGGTCCAGCCAAGGTTCCTTCCTTTGTCACATGCCCTACGATAAAGATAGCGATGTTATTGGTCTTAGCCAGCTGCATGAGTTCAGCGGTCACCTCACGTACCTGGGAAACTGAGCCCTGCACCCCTGAAATCTCAGGAGACATAATGGTCTGAATCGAATCGATGATAAGGAAATCCGGCTGGATACGTTCGACTTCTGCACGAACGCTCTGCATATTGGTCTCAGCATAGAGATAAAACTCACTGTCGATATCACCCAAGCGCTCTGCACGGAGTTTGATCTGTTGAGCAGACTCCTCCCCACTAACATAGAGAACTGTTCCTACTTGAGACAACTGGGTTGATACTTGTAAGAGAAGGGTTGATTTTCCCAATCCCTGGATCCCCACCAATGAGGACAAGACTTCCTGGCACCACACCGCCACCAAGCACTCGGTTAAATTCCTCCATCTCAGTCTTAGTTCGATTGACATTGATAGAAGTCACCTCAGCCAATTTCATGGGCTTGGTTTTCTCACCTGTCAAGGACACACGCGCATTTTTGACTTCTGCGACCTCAACTTCTTCTACAAAAGAAGACCAGGCTCCACAGTTTGGACACCGTCCTAGATATTTAGGGGAATTATACCCACAATTTTGACATATAAATGTCGCTTTTTTCTTTGCGATGATTCTAATCCTTTCATTTTTAAATCTCTTATTGTTTTTACGTGACTAACTATCTCTTTTCAGAACAATCAGTCCACCATCATCCGCATGGACATAATACTGACCATCAGGACTAAATCCAAAATATAGGGTAAATAACCTTTATAAATTTGAGTTCTAGTTTCCTTATTTTCTTCCCAATAAATGGTTGAAATGGGATATTCTTCTGATTGGTCTCTATCCATTGTCACTCGGACGTCTTTACCATTATCCAAAGGGAGACTTCCACCATATTGACCAGCGATAGGAATAGGTGAATCATAACCCTCACACATGGCCACTAATTCCATTTCATCGTAATCGCCATCTATTGGAATGACTTGCCCATTTTCACTATCAATGATGGACATGTAATCTGAAGAAATGCAAAGAATTTGATGATAGGCCTCAGGGATAAATGCTAGGCAAAGAAAACCTCCAATACTGATCTCATAAATTTTCTTATATCCTTGACAATTCTCGGCAGTAAAAGCTTGAAAATCCTTATAGCTCATTTCATTGTGCTTCTTTCTATATCTCTATCTCACACTCAATCACTTGGCAAAAATCAATCTTCTCGTCTGGTACAAATTGGCGCATGAGCATTCCGTGAGTTACAATGATAATAGTTTTATAATTTTTATATTTTTCCAAAGCTGTTAAAAAACGATGACGCATCTCTAGATCAGTTTCATAGCGATAAGGAGAATCTTCAGATAAACCTCCTTGATGTTTTAGATAATATTCATGAGCTACCAATACACTAGTTAAATCAGAGTTAGTGCCATCTAAGTCTGGACGCCACTCATGAAAAAACGGCTCCACAAATAAGTCCAATCCTGTTTCAACTGCTATATAATGGGCTGTTTCTAAAGCCCTCGTCACAGACGATGAAATAATAATCTCTGCCTTTCCAAAACATGCAGTTTTAGCAACTTCTTTTGCCAGACTGCGACCTTTTCCTGTCAATGGTGCTAAATCACGACCAAAACCACTATATAGTTGCGGATTTTCAAGTTTATCAAGCATACTATAATCTGGCTCCCAGTGACGTACAAAGATAATCTTCATCTTAGTGCCCAGTTGATCCAAACCCACCAGTACGAACTCCGTCTGCCTCATCTCCATCTGCGATTAAAAATGGAGCAAAGACAGCCTGAACTACACGTTCTCCAACTTCAAGAACAACTTCCTGATCGGTAATATTTTTCATCTGAGCAAAGATATGACCTTCATTTCCTTAGGATTACCATAATAGTCTCCATCAATAACGCCAACAGAGTTGATCAAGACCAAACCTTTCTTACGAGGATTTGATGAACGGTCATAAAGATAGAGCACTTCAGTCGGCTGCATATAAGCCTTAACACCCGTTGGGACGAGAACAATCTCTCCTGGAGCGATAACCGTACGCACCGCAACCTTTAAGTCGTAGCCAGCTGCATGCGCTGTCTCACGTTTAGGTAACAAAGTTTCATCTGTAAAACTAGAAACTAATTCAAAACCACGAATTTTCATATTATTCCTCTTTTTAAATCTTTTATTCTAGGCTATTTTATCTTATTTATTCGAAAAAAGCACGAAAAAAGAGCACACAATTCACACTCGCTTAGGGCTGCTGGATTCCTCCCTGACCCGCTTCACGCAGAACTGTTGCTCCACTAGTTATTATACCACATTCCCTCTATTTTTTTAAAGAGAAATTATTTTTTTACGTCGATTTCGGAAAAAAAGTCTTGCATAATCTCTGCACACTCACTCTCTAAAATGCCTGTCTCAACGACCACACGGTGATTGAGACGCTCATCCGTCAAGATATCGTACAAGCTCCCAGCAGCACCAAATTTCTGATTTTTAGCCCCGTAGACCACGTTTGGAATCCGTGCGAGACCAATTGCCCCACTACACATGACACAAGGCTCAATGGTCACAAAAAGCGTACAATCAAGCAAGCGCCAACTCTCTTCGCTCAGATTAGCATCCTCTATAGCCATAATTTCTGCATGCATGACTGCACGTTGCAATTCCTCGCGCGCATTATGGCCTCTCCCGATGATTTTCCCGTCCTTGACAATCACACAACCAATCGGGATTTCATCATGCTCTAAAGCAATTTCTGCCTCCTTTAAGGCCTCTCTCATAAAAGCTTCTTTTTCTTCAAGCGTGTAATCCATCTCTTCTCTCTTCCTAGCTATCAATTCTATCATTATACCACGTTTTTGAAGACAAAAAAAGCCACCGAATGCGGTGACTTTATAGGGAGATTATTATGAAAAAGAAAAGTTTAGGAAATTTGTTACAACAAGTTAGGAGGTCTTCTTGTAACTGTCTATAGTATATCCGACCTGTCTTAAACAAATCTTAAAAAATCTCCTATGACCAAACACTTTCTAAAATATTTGTTTGTTCACGACCAGGACCTACAGAGAATGTAGAAATACGAACACCCACCAATTCACTAACACGGCGAACATAGTTGCGTGCATTCTCAGGAAGATCTTCCAAAGTACGTACTCCAGTAATATCTTCATGCCAACCTGGTAGCTCCTCGTAGATTGGTTTACAACGTTTCAATTGTTCAAGACTAGCAGGGTAATAATCAATACGTTGACCGTCAAGATCATAGGCCACACAGATTTTAACTGTATCCAAACCACTCAAAACATCGATAGAGTTCAAAGAGAGATTTGTGATACCAGAAACACGACGGCTATGACGCATAACAACTGAGTCAAACCAACCTACACGACGTGGACGACCAGTAGTTGTTCCATACTCATGCCCAACTTCACGGATACGATTTCCAACTTCATCAAATAGCTCAGTTGGGAAAGGACCATCACCAACACGACTTGTGTAAGCTTTACATACACCTACAACCTTGTCAATCTTGCTTGGACCTACTCCAGAACCGATTGTCACACCACCAGCAACAGGGTTTGAGGAAGTAACAAATGGATAAGTTCCTTGGTCAATATCAAGCATAACGCCTTGAGCCCCTTCAAAGAGAACACGTTTACCATTATCAAGCGCATCGTTCAAAATAACAGAAGTATCTGTCACATATTGTTTGATTTGTTGCCCGTATTCATAATATTCTTCAAAAATATCATCAAATGAAATAGGTTCACTATCATATAATTTTACAAATTGACGATTTTTCTCAGCAAGATTACGTTCTAAACGTTCACGGAAGATTTCTTTATCCAAAAGATCCGCAATACGAATTCCAACACGAGCTGCCTTGTCCATATAGGCTGGACCAATTCCTTTAATTGTCGTCCCAATCTTGTTATCACCCTTAGCTTCTTCTTGAAGACGGTCTAACTCAATGTGATAAGGCAAAATAACATGCGCACGATCAGAAATACGTAAATTATCTGTTGTAACTCCTTCTTCATGGAGATAAGACAATTCTTTTACAAGAGATTTTGGATTTACAACCATTCCGTTTCCAATTACAGAGATTTTTTCTGGGAAGAAAATTCCAGAAGGAATCAAGTGCAACTTAAATTTCTTTCCATCAATCACAATCGTGTGACCTGCATTGTCACCACCTTGGTAACGAGCAATCACCTCTGCATTAGCTGAAAGAAAATCTGTAATTTTTCCTTTACCTTCATCACCCCATTGGGTACCTACAACAACAACTGAAGTCATAATAAATTTTCGTCTGAGCCTAAAGGCTCGTCCTTTCTCATATACATGGTGGGACTCTCACCCACAATAATATCTTACAATTTCATTATAAGAAAAAAAGCCTATTTTATCAAGGATTAAACACTAGAAAAGATTAGGGTTTTTCGCTTTAGATTTTAAAATAAAAATAGAAAAAAATTTAGATTATTCTATATATTTCTTTTATTAACATTACAAAATAACGTTCGTAATAAATGAAAAATGACTATATCTACTAACAATAATTTGAATGTTTGTCCAAGTAAATGATTAAGATAGATACGATAAGCAGCTCTAAAAATGACAGAGAAGAAAAATCCTTCTCATCTTTTTAATCTTAAAAACGAATTAAAGTAATAAAGTAAAAATCTTAAGATGAAGTGACTCCCAATCATCAGTAACTTTGAAATAAAAATGAATATTCTTTTTCGATTTGTTTTAGAAAAAAACAAAACAATCGATCATAATACTTTTTGAAGCATATAAAAAACCTTTCTTATTGATAAAAACAAGTTTATCAGAAAGGCTAACTAAAATAGATAAATATCTCTATAAAGTAAAAATTTTAAGCTAAACAAACTTAAAACAAAAAAAGAAGTAAAAATAGATCAGAAAAAAATGCTATGAAAAAAATCTATAAATATATACCCAAGAAAACAAAAAACGTTCCTTAGAACGTTTACTACTCCGCCAGTAGGACTCGAACCTACGACATCATGATTAACAGTCATGCGCTACTACCAACTGAGCTATGGCGGATAAAAGCTAAGCGACTTCCATATCTCACAGGGGGCAACCCCCAACTACTTCCGGCGTTCTAGGGCTTAACTTCTGTGTTCGGCATGGGTACAGGTGTATCTCCTAGGCTATCGTCACTTAACTCTGAGTAATACCTACTCAAAATTGAATATCTATCAAATACTTAGAAAAAAACCTTCGCTTTCGTATTCTCAGTTACTTTGGATAAGTCCTCGAGCTATTAGTATTAGTCCGCTACATGTGTCGCCACACTTCCACTTCTAACCTATCTACCTGATCATCTCTCAGGGCTCTTACTGATATAAAATCATGGGAAATCTCATCTTGAGGTGGGTTTCACACTTAGATGCTTTCAGCGTTTATCCCTTCCCTACATAGCTACCCAGCGATGCCTTTGGCAAGACAACTGGTACACCAGCGGTAAGTCCACTCTGGTCCTCTCGTACTAGGAGCAGATCCTCTCAAATTTCCTACGCCCGCGACGGATAGGGACCGAACTGTCTCACGACGTTCTGAACCCAGCTCGCGTGCCGCTTTAATGGGCGAACAGCCCAACCCTTGGGACCGACTACAGCCCCAGGATGCGACGAGCCGACATCGAGGTGCCAAACCTCCCCGTCGATGTGAACTCTTGGGGAGATAAGCCTGTTATCCCCAGGGTAGCTTTTATCCGTTGAGCGATGGCCCTTCCATACGGAACCACCGGATCACTAAGCCCGACTTTCGTCCCTGCTCGAGTTGTAGCTCTCGCAGTCAAGCTCCCTTATACCTTTACACTCTGCGAATGATTTCCAACCATTCTGAGGGAACCTTTGGGCGCCTCCGTTACCTTTTAGGAGGCGACCGCCCCAGTCAAACTGCCCGTCAGACACTGTCTCCGATAGGGATCACCTATCCGGGTTAGAGTGGCCATAACACAAGGGTAGTATCCCAACAACGTCTCCTTCGAAACTGGCGTCCCGATCTCATAGACTCCTACCTATCCTGTACATGTGGTACAGACACTCAATATCAAACTGCAGTAAAAGCTCCATGGGGTCTTTCCGTCCTGTCGCGGGTAACCTGCATCTTCACAGGTACTAAAAATTTCACCGAGTCTCTCGTTGAGACAGTGCCCAAATCATTACGCCTTTCGTGCGGGTCGGAACTTACCCGACAAGGAATTTCGCTACCTTAGGACCGTTATAGTTACGGCCGCCGTTTACTGGGGCTTCAATTCATACCTTCGGTTACGCTAAGCACTCCTCTTAACCTTCCAGCACCGGGCAGGCGTCACCCCCTATACATCATCTTACGATTTAGCAGAGAGCTGTGTTTTTGATAAACAGTTGCTTGGGCCTATTCACTGCGGCTGACGTAAAGTCAGCACCCCTTCTCCCGAAGTTACGGGGTCATTTTGCCGAGTTCCTTAACGAGAGTTCTCTCGCTCACCTGAGGCTACTCGCCTCGACTACCTGTGTCGGTTTGCGGTACGGGTAGAGTATGTTTAAACGCTAGAAGCTTTTCTTGGCAGTGTGACGTCACTAACTTCGCTACTAAACTTCGCTCCCCATCACAGCTCAATGTTATAGAACTAAGCATTTAACTCAATTCACACCTCACTGCTTAGACAGACACTTCCAATCGTCTGCTTTAGTTAGCCTACTGCGTCCCTCCATCACTACATACTCTAGTACAGGAATATCAACCTGTTGTCCATCGGATACACCTTTCGGTCTCTCCTTAGGTCCCGACTAACCCAGGGCGGACGAGCCTTCCCCTGAAACCTTAGTCTTACGGTGGACAGGATTCTCACCTGTCTTTCGCTACTCATACCGGCATTCTCACTTCTATGCGTTCCAGCGCTCCTCACGGTACACCTTCTCCACACATAGAACGCTCTCCTACCATACCTATAAAGGTATCCACAGCTTCGGTAAATTGTTTTAGCCCCGGTACATTTTCGGCGCAGGGTCACTCGACTAGTGAGCTATTACGCACTCTTTGAATGAATAGCTGCTTCTAAGCTAACATCCTAGTTGTCTGTGCAACCCCACATCCTTTTCCACTTAACAATTATTTTTGGGACCTTAGCTGGTGGTCTGGGCTGTTTCCCTTTCGACTACGGATCTTAGCACTCGCAGTCTGACTGCCGACCATAATTCATTGGCATTCGGAGTTTATCTGAGATTGGTAATCCGGGATGGACCCCTCACCCAAACAGTGCTCTACCTCCAAGAATCTTAATGTCGACGCTAGCCCTAAAGCTATTTCGGAGAGAACCAGCTATCTCCAAGTTCGTTTGGAATTTCTCCGCTACCCACAAGTCATCCAAGCACTTTTTCAACGTGCCCTGGTTCGGTCCTCCAGTGCGTCTTACCGCACCTTCAACCTGCTCATGGGTAGGGTCACATGGTTTCGGGTCTACGACATGATACTAATGCGCCCTATTCAGACTCGGTTTCCCTACGGCTCCGTCTCTTCAACTTAACCTCGCATCATATCGTAACTCGCCGGTTCATTCTACAAAAGGGCACGCTCTCACCCATTAACGGGCTCGAACTTGTTGTAGGCACACGGTTTCAGGTTCTATTTCCTCCCCTCCCGGGGTGCTTTTCACCTTTCCCTCACGGTACTGGTTCACTATCGGTCACTAGGGAGTATTTAGGGGTTGGGAGATGGTCCTCCCAGATTCCGACAGGGATTTCACGTGTCCCGCCGTACTCAGGATACTGCTAGGTACAAAGACTATTTTAAAATACGAGGCTCTCACTCTCTTTGGCTGACCTTCCCATGTCATTCTTCTATAATCTTTGAGTCCACATTGCAGTCCTACAACCCCGAAGAGTAAACTCTTCGGTTTGCCCTCCTGCCGTTTCGCTCGCCGCTACTAAGGCAATCGCTTTTGCTTTCTCTTCCTGCAGCTACTTAGATGTTTCAGTTCACTGCGTCTTCCTCCTCATATCCTTAACAGATATGGGTAACAGGTAGTACCTGTTGGGTTCCCCCATTCGGAAATCCCTGGATCATCGCTTACTTACAGCTACCCAAGGCATATCGTCGTTTGTCACGTCCTTCTTCGGCTCCTAGTGCCAAGGCATCCACCGTGCGCCCTTATTAACTTAACCTTACTTTTTTGACCTTTCAGTCATAAACTCTTATTAATACTACAGCGTTTTCGGTTTATTTTCTTGTTACTATTTGATATAGATATTCAATTTTCAATGTGCATTACTTGGTGATCTCTCACCAATGGAGCCTAGCGGGATCGAACCGCTGACCTCCTGCGTGCAAAAGCAGGCGCTCTCCCAGCTGAGCTAAGGCCCCACAAGACCTCTCAAGACTAAACAAGACCAATGTGCATTTCCTTATCCTTAGAAAGGAGGTGATCCAGCCGCACCTTCCGATACGGCTACCTTGTTACGACTTCACCCCAATCATCTATCCCACCTTAGGCGGCTGGCTCCAAATGGTTACCTCACCGACTTCGGGTGTTACAAACTCTCGTGGTGTGACGGGCGGTGTGTACAAGGCCCGGGAACGTATTCACCGCGGCGTGCTGATCCGCGATTACTAGCGATTCCGACTTCATGTAGGCGAGTTGCAGCCTACAATCCGAACTGAGATTGGCTTTAAGAGATTAGCTTGCCGTCACCGACTTGCGACTCGTTGTACCAGCCATTGTAGCACGTGTGTAGCCCAGGTCATAAGGGGCATGATGATTTGACGTCATCCCCACCTTCCTCCGGTTTATTACCGGCAGTCTCGCTAGAGTGCCCAACTGAATGATGGCAACTAACAATAGGGGTTGCGCTCGTTGCGGGACTTAACCCAACATCTCACGACACGAGCTGACGACAACCATGCACCACCTGTCACCTCTGTCCCGAAGGAAAACTCTATCTCTAGAGCGGTCAGAGGGATGTCAAGACCTGGTAAGGTTCTTCGCGTTGCTTCGAATTAAACCACATGCTCCACCGCTTGTGCGGGCCCCCGTCAATTCCTTTGAGTTTCAACCTTGCGGTCGTACTCCCCAGGCGGAGTGCTTAATGCGTTAGCTACGGCACTAAACCCCGGAAAGGGTCTAACACCTAGCACTCATCGTTTACGGCGTGGACTACCAGGGTATCTAATCCTGTTTGCTCCCCACGCTTTCGAGCCTCAGCGTCAGTTACAAGCCAGAGAGCCGCTTTCGCCACCGGTGTTCCTCCATATATCTACGCATTTCACCGCTACACATGGAATTCCACTCTCCCCTCTTGCACTCAAGTTAAACAGTTTCCAAAGCGTACTATGGTTAAGCCACAGCCTTTAACTTCAGACTTATCTAACCGCCTGCGCTCGCTTTACGCCCAATAAATCCGGACAACGCTCGGGACCTACGTATTACCGCGGCTGCTGGCACGTAGTTAGCCGTCCCTTTCTGGTAAGATACCGTCACAGTGTGAACTTTCCACTCTCACACTCGTTCTTCTCTTACAACAGAGCTTTACGATCCGAAAACCTTCTTCACTCACGCGGCGTTGCTCGGTCAGACTTCCGTCCATTGCCGAAGATTCCCTACTGCTGCCTCCCGTAGGAGTCTGGGCCGTGTCTCAGTCCCAGTGTGGCCGATCACCCTCTCAGGTCGGCTATGTATCGTTGCCTTGGTGAGCCGTTACCTCACCAACTAGCTAATACAACGCAGGTCCATCTGGTAGTGATGCAGTTTGCACCTTTTCAAGCAGACTATCATGCGATATCTACTGTTATGCGGTATTAGCTATCGTTTCCAATAGTTATCCCCCGCTACCAGGCAGGTTACCTACGCGTTACTCACCCGTTCGCAACTCATCCGGAAAGAGCAAGCTCCTTCCTTCAGCGTTCTACTTGCATGTATTAGGCACGCCGCCAGCGTTCGTCCTGAGCCAGGATCAAACTCTCATTAAAAGTTTGAGTTCTCACTCATTTCTGTCACTGACAGATTTATTGTTTTTCATTGTTCAGTACTATAACTTCAGTTATAGTGCCCTGCACGATGGTTCGTCTTGTTCAGTTTTTCAAAGGTCTTTGTCGCGCTTACGACAACTATATTAGTATATCACAGTCGCTTTTTCTCTGTCAACAGGTTTTTTTAACTTTTTTTAAAATCCTATCTACCATCAACCGCGATACACCCATAGTCCGTACGGGATTCGAACCCGTGTTACCGCCGTGAAAAAGGCGGTGTCTTAACCCCTTGACCAACGGACCCTGAGCTTTTTCAACTCTTTCTATTATACCTACTTTTTAGAATCTTGTCAAGCTAGTTTGATTTGTTTTTTTCTGAAATTTTTTTACTGTTTTTTCATAGATTAGTTTTTATAAATAAGAAAGAGGATATAATAGTATCCTCTCTTGTATCTCGTCTACTAATATTTTAGTTTTCTTCAGCCATTTTTGATTTGACTTCATCATATGATAGGGCACGTGATTCCTCTTCTACTGATTCAGGCATTTTCCCTGTTTCGTAAAGAGATTTGATTTGTGTACTATCCAATGTTTCATATTTCAATAAGGCTTCTGCAATTAATTTATGCGTTTCACGATTTGATTGAATAATTTCAGCTGCTTTATTACGTGCTTCATTCAACAATGCTCGAACTTCTTCGTCAATTTCATAAGCTGTACGCTCTGAAATAGATTTTTGTGGAGTTTGAGCACCAAACATTGCATGATTGCCCTCATATTGAACAGGTCCCAAGCTTTTTTTCACTCATACCATACTCTGTAACCATTGCACGCGCCATTTGTGTAGCTTGCTCAAAGTCGTTTGATGCACCTGTTGTTTGGACATTAAAGATGATTTCTTCAGCAACACGTCCACCCATCAAACCAGCTAATTGTTCTTTCATATCTTCTTTAGATAGCAACATTTGATCTTCTTTTGGAAGAGCAATCATGTAACCACCTGCACGACCACGAGGAACAATTGTTACCTTATGAACGACACGCGCATTTGATAAGACTAACCCTACGATAGTGTGCCCGGCTTCGTGATAAGCAACCATTTCACGTTCTTTTTGGGAAACAGTTTTATCTTTCTTAGAAGGCCCTGCAATAACGCGATCTTCTGCCTCATCAATATCAGAAGCATCAATGACTGATTTGTTGCGACGGGCAGCAACTAATGCCGCTTCGTTCAATACATTTTCTAAATCAGCACCAACAAAACCTGGAGTTTGTTGTGCTACTAACTTCAAATCCACATCTTCTGCTAGAGGTTTATTTCTAGCATGGACTTTCAGAATTGCTTCGCGTCCCTTTAACATCTGGACGACCAACCAATACTTTTCTGTCAAAACGACCTGGACGAAGAAGGGCTGGATCTAGAACATCTGAACGGTTCGTTGCCGCAATGACAATGATTCCTTCATTTCCTTCAAAACCATCCATTTCAATCAAGAGTTGGTTCAAGGTTTGTTCACGTTCATCATTACCTCCACCAAGACCGACACCACGTTGGCGACCAACGGCATCAATTTCATCGATGAAGATAATAGCTGGTGCTGCTTTTTTAGCGTCCTCAAAGAGTGAACGTACACGGCTGGCACCGACACCGACGAACATTTCTACGAAGTCAGAACCTGAAATACTAAAGAATGGTACTCCAGCTTCTCCTGCAACTGCTTTAGCAAGTAATGTTTTACCAGTTCCCGGAGGTCCTTCTAAGAGAACACCAGCTGGGATACGAGCACCTAATTTTGTAAAGCGTTTTGGATCTTTCAAGAATTCAACAACTTCAACAAGTTCTTGTTTTTCTTCTTCAGCTCCTGCTACATCTGAAAAGCGTACTTTGATATCTTCCTTATTAGCAGCCTTAGCTTTACTACGTCCAAAGCTCATCGGATTGCGTCCGCTATTTCCTCCCATATTTCCCATCATAGAAAATAGGAAGAAGAATAAAATGGCAAATGGCACTACCGAAACTAGGATGTTAATCCACATACCACTTGAGCTTTCGTGCTTGACTTCAACTTGTGTTTGGTGTTCACCAGCTAGTTTTTGCAAATCTGCTACAGTAGTATCCGATGGAAGAATAATACTTGTAAATTTTTCTACTTTTGTTGCAGAAGGTGTGAAAAACTGAATACCTGTTTTCCGTTTTTCTGTTTTAGCAGTTTTATAGACACCAGACACTTCAATAACACTACCACTTGGTTGATAGGTTATTTCTTTTACATTGTCATTAGTGATTTCCTGCACCAATTCTGAGTATTTAATTTGTTGACTATGCCCGGCAGCTCTCCCAGCGAAAAAGTACTGGAATCCCGTTACTAGCAAGAAAATCATCAACAAATAAAGAAATGGATTTTTTATAAAACCATTATTTTGTTTTTGCATTCAACAACTTACCCTTCTATTTTGAGTAAACTTCCTCTTTCAATACGCCTACATAAGGAAGGTTACGATAATTTTCATTATAGTCTAAACCATAGCCTACAACGAATTCATTTGGAATTGTAAAACATGTATAATCTGCTTCAATTTCTACAGTACGTCCTTCTGGTTTATCCAGCATAGTAACAATCTTAACAGACGCTGCTTCTCTAGCAGTAAACATATCTCTCAAGCTTTTTAATGTTTGTCCAGTATCAATAATATCTTCTACAAAGACAATGTGTCTACCTTTAACATCTTGAGTGACATCTTGTTTGATATTGATGACACCACTACTTACAGTTCCACCATGATAACTAGAAACCATCATAAAATCCATTTCAAGATGAGTGTCGATATATTTCACTAATTCTGCCATGAAAGGAATAGATCCTTTTAAAATTCCAACTAAAATTGGATTTTTCCCTTCATAATCTTTTGTTAATTGAGCACCTAATTTCTTAGCAGCTTCTGTAATTTCATCTTGTGAAATCAAAATCTTCTTGATATCTTGTTCTAACATGATTTTACCTATCTATTTTTTCTATATAAAGTACAGTGTTCATTATATCATTTTTCATTTTTATACTCAAATCACTGAGTTCAATTCCTAAAATTGAAACAAATTTGTCCGAATTGCTCAACAATAATAGCATTTTTCTCGTTTTTTTCTGTAGGTATTTTTTTAAATCAATAAAAAGTCGTCTTAATTTTTTCGATGACCATTTATTATCAAATAATCACCTGGCTGTCGATGCCGTAAAAATCAATGATGTTTCACGGGAAACATTTATTTGTTGAACATTTTCTCCTTTTAGAGGAATTCCAAATGAAAATAGATAACCTTCATAATAAACTTGATTTTGATAGTTTAACACACACTCACTACTTTTTTCATCAGACTTTGGTCTGATTTTACCAAATTTGAAAGTGCTGGTATTCTTTTATAAGTTCATAACCATTTTTTATATTATGGCGATATTGACTCTTAGTTTTTAAAATATGATGAATTTCTTGAAATTGTTCTCTTGTTACATTTAAATCAGCAAAAACGACTAAGGTATTGTTGTAGTAAAACTCTTTGCGTTGCTTCACTAAAAAGATAAAAACTGAGTTAAATCTTCTACATCAACCGCTTGAGATAATTCAGCCAGAGCAATTTGATAATCAGAAACTTCTTTTCCAAACTCTAAAATTGCTTTTTTTACCTGAACATTTTCTTTTTCTAACTGTGGCAGATAGAGGTTGCGAATACGATTGCGAAGATAGTGATTTTCTTTATTCGTTGAATCTTCAAAATGCTCAATTTCAGGAAAATCCTTCTTATAAAAAGACAACAAAGGACGAATCAACTCTCCCTTATCAAACATTTGTCTTTCTTTAATAGCTGATAAATGTTGTAGTCTAACACCTCTAATCAATCGCATAAAGATCGTCTCAACTTGATCATCTGCATGATGAGCTGTTACAAGAGCTGTAGATGAAGTTTTCTCCATCACTTCTCTAAAAAATTCATAGCGAAATTGACGAGCATTCGCTTCTGAAAAATCTCCAGTAAAACAAGCTACATAAATTGGAACTCCAGCTTGTTCAGCTAATTTTCTTAATTCATTTTCTTCCTTATCTGACTCTGGTCGTTGTTTATGATTTACATGAGCTAAAAACAATTCAATACCAAGTTCTTTTTGATAGGTCAAAAGAAGTTGAAAAAGAAACATCGAATCCAATCCACCAGACAAGGCTAGCACAACTCTTGAATGTCCTTCAAAGTAACCTTTTTCTAGAAAATGATTTAAAAAATCTCGGTCTCTCATTTTAGGACCTCGTAGACATCCTTAGCAATTTTAGAAATAGTATCGTAATCAGAATTTTTGGTAAAGATTGAAATAACGAAAGGAGAATCTGTATAGACTATTCCCACATCGTGTTTAAATTCATCTGCATCCCCAATTTTATGGGCTACCTTAGCAGAAATATTCTTAGCAATCCGCTGATTATCAAAAGATGTTTGTGATAGAGATTCTAAAACAAAACCATTCTGATTATAAATAGATTCCATAACTTGACCAGCCATTTTAGCTGAAGCTATCTTATCTGTCACATCCCATTCTTCACCTGCGATAGTAGTCATCTCTTTTTTAAAGGCTTCATCTGATTTATTCGTAATATAATAAGCAAGAATATTATGAGCTACATTGTCAGATTCTTTTGCAGTTTTTGTGATTAAATCTTTGATTGTGTATTCTTTATTGTCCGCTGTTTTAGGGAGACTTCCGCTTCCTTCCGGTTTATAAGAACCAGGGAAATCATTAACTTCGGAAACATACTTCAATTTCGTGTCAAGTTGGTAATCACCTTGATTGATTTTTTCCTGAACAGAATAAAGATAAGGTAATTTCATAACACTAGCAGCGTACATTTTTTGATTTTCATTAATGCCAGCTTCCTTACCTGTACTCAATTGTTTAATATAAATAGAGAACTGTTCATTTTGATAATTTGCAGATAGCAACTCTTGTACTTTCTGAATACGATTATCATCATCGGAAATATAATCCGTCGAAATCCAGCCCGTTTGCTTGATATGTAAGAATTCACGACCTTCAGCAAAAATAGACATATCTGCTTCAACTTCTTGATAAGGCGCTAAAGTAGACTTTAATTCTTGTTGATCATAAGGACTATTATAAACGACAAATCCTGGTTCTAGCCATACTCGTTTAGAAAAATCGTTTACGATGGAACTATCGTATAAAAGTCGTTTATCAGCCATTACAAATTGATTATTTGACAATTTAAAGACAGGCTGTCCTTGTTTATTTAATCGCCATTCTAAAACAGATAATTTTGTTTCTGCATTGACTTTTCCTGATTCTTTAATCAGGTCTTCTGTAGAATAAACTGGCGTCTCACCATAAAATTTTGGAGATTCTATAATATCTTGATAATAAAAATGATATGGAGTGTGAGTTAAAGAATAAACTTCTTGTTTTGGAATGATAACTGGATTCTCAGTGCTTACTACTTGAACGCTTTTTAGGAAAATAGGAAGTAGTAATATCACTAAAAATTTACGCATTCTTTTTCCCCTCTTCTTCTTGTAGTCGTAACAGATGATTCTTTTGAGCTAACTCATCTAATTTTTCATCTGACTGACTTAAAAATTTTTCGATAATATCTAATAAATTTTCCATTTCACATTACCTAGGAAGTAAGTCCGGAATTGTATAAACTTCCTCCCATGTTTTTGAATAATAATATTTTGCACGGGAATATTTAGCCGCATAGGATTCGTCTTTTAGCTTAGTTGCTAAACTAGCTTCTTTATCCTTTTCATCGCTCAAGTCCTGATATTGTTTTTTCAAATCAGCTAGTTGCTGGCGACGTGTTAGTAATTGTTGGTAACTTTGTGCTAAATTGTAAGTTGGTAAGATGAATAGCAACATAATCAAAATCAAAACCCAACCCATAAAACGATTACGTTTTTGACGTTCTTCCATCATGTATTTACGTCGTTGGTGTTCATTTTGAATAAATGAATTATTCATTTGGACTATTTTTTTATACATCGTCTTCTACCCTTGTTTCACTGATAATTTCATACATTCCAGCTGCATCTTCTTTTTTTGTGCTATCTTTCATTTCCAGCACTTTTACAAGCAACAATTTATTTCCAAAGCGAATTTCAACCTGATCATTGATTTTTAAATCAGTTGAACTTTTAGCAAGGATACCGTTTACCTTGATTCGCCCTTTATCTGCAACTTCCTTAGCTACCGTACGGCGTTTAATAATTCGTGATACTTTTAAATATTTATCTAATCTCATCTTATAATACCTCAAATTATTATTGTACCATTTTTATCCCTTTTATAGAAGAAAAAAGGTAATCCCTAATGTGACTCTTTTAAGTCTTTTATCTTCGCTAACGATTCTCCAAAGGTTAAGAGTCCTTCTAAAATCTCATAGTCTTTTTTATTTCGAATATCAAAAACAACTTCGATTAAACCTTGATTTTCAGAAATATTAGCCTTCAAACTTGTCTGAGAAAGAGCCTGAAAATAATCTTGTGTTAAAAATAGCTGTTGGGATATTTTTTCAAATTGAATGACAAGCTTATTATTTCTTCTTTCAACTCGATTGACAAATACTTTATCTAGATAAGCTTTAGCTAATCCAATTTCTAAAAGATAAGCAACAACATCAGGATACTCACCAAAACGGTCAATTAACTCATCTTGTAATTCTTCGTAGTTGACACGGTTGTCAATTTGACGAATTCTCTTATAAATCTCAATTTTATGTCGTTCATCTGAAATGTACTCATCCGGAAGATAAGCATCAATTTGTAGAATTAACTCAGCATTACCTTTTTCACGTTTCTTAGCAGTTCCATTCTTCTTAGCAATTGCTTCTTCCAGTAACTGAGAATAGAGTTCAAAACCAACTGAATCGATAAAACCGGACTGCGAACTTCCTAAAAGATTACCAGCTCCACGAATGGATAAATCGCGCATAGCGATTTTGAAACCAGAACCCAATTCAGTGAAACCTTTAATTGCCTCCAATCTCTTCTCAGAAACTTCTGTCAATGATTTATCTGGTCGATACATAAGATAGGCATAAGCAATACGATTACTACGACCAACCCGACCTCTTAATTGATACAAAGTTGACAATCCCATGTGGTCTGCATTTTCGATAAACAAGGTATTGGCATTTGGAATGTCTACTCCTGTTTCAATGATTGTCGTGGTTACTAAAATATCATATTCACCTTCAATGAAATCAAGTAGTGTGTTCTCCAAACGAATTTCACTCATTTGACCATGAACAAAACCAATAGAAGCTTCTGGAATTAGTTCTTGTAACTCTGAAACCTTCTTTTCAATCGTGTCAACTTTATTGTAAAGATAGTAAACCTGACCACCACGATCAATTTCTCTCAATACAGCATCTCGAATGACACGATCATTCTGTTCAAGGACATAGGTTTGTACAGGATATCGATTGGTTGGGGGAGTTTCGATGACAGATAAATCTCGAATACCTAGCATAGACATATGTAGAGTTCGAGGAATTGGTGTAGCTGTCAAAGTTAAGACATCAACCTTCTTTTTAATTCCTTCAAAGCTTCCTTATGTTTGACACCAAAACGTTGTTCCTCATCGATGATGATCAATCCTAAATCTGCAAATTCAACATCTTTAGACAAAACTCGATGGGTTCCTATCAGGATATCAACTTGGCCTTTTTTCAATTTTTCAAGTGTTTCAGTCTGCTCTTTTTTACTTCTAAAACGACTCAAAACATCTACATTGACAGCAAACTGCTCAAATCTTTCCTTGAAATTACTGTAATGTTGCTGAGCAAGAACTGTGGTTGGTACTAAAACAACAACCTGTTTATGATTATTGACAGCCTTAAAAGCAGCCCTCATAGCAACTTCTGTCTTACCAAAACCAACATCTCCAACTAAAAGTCTATCCATTGGTTGAGAAGCTTGCATATCCCTTTTAATTTCATCTATGCTTCTAAGTTGATCCTCGGTTTCAACATAAGGGAAAGCAGCATCAAAAGCAACTTGATCTTCATCATCTTTTGAAAATGCAAAACCTTCAAGTTGACTCCTCTCTGCATATAACTTAATTAAGTCATCTGCAATGTCTTCAACTTGATTTTTAACTTTTTGCTTAGCTTTTTTAAACCGTCCATCGTTTAACTTGTTTAACTTTGGAGCCTTACCATCACTAGAAACATACTTAGAAAGAGTCTGTATCTGCTCAACAGGGATAGAAATCCGATCTCCATTTTGATATTGGACACTCACATAATCTCGGTGAATCCCTTTGATTTCAATCGTTTCGATTCCTAAATATTGGCCAATACCATGAATTTGGTGAACAACATAGTCTCCTTTTTGGAGCTCATTATAATCTTTCAGACGCTCAGCATTACTGATATTTTGTCTTCTATATTTACGTTTAATCTTCTTTTTGAAAATTTCATATTCAGTGATGAATACAAGATTCTCATCCACAAAATGAAAAGCCGTGACGAAGATTTCCTTCAATAAGATTGACAGTTCCTTTACAGACTTTATTCTCACTACTATTATCAACTTTTAATGTCATATTCATCTAAAAATACGTTGACAATTTTTTAGTTCTATTATCACTACTTGACTGAAGAACAATCGTATACTTTTAATTTTTTTATAACGTTCAATTTCTTCTTTTCAGAAAAGAAAACTGATTGAAGAACTCTTGCATTGGATATTGATTAAATTGATAAAGATGATCAAATTTTAGATTTCCAAGTCCCTTTTGAAAAATTAGAAAAGAAGCTAGCTGGTAAATATTTTTTTAAACTGACTTTCTACATCAGCAAAATATTGTAAACTTGATACAGCTTTACTATTGTGTAAATCCTCTGTAAAGTAGCTAGCTGTTTCCTTATCAAAAATATCATACTGATTCATGATTTTTTGAAAATCATCAAAGATAATAGGCGCTTGGTTCAAGTAGTCAATCAAGGTCCACTGTTTTTTATAAAAAACAGACAAAAATTTACGAATATCAGCATGAAGAACTTGCTCTTTCGCACAACTAAAAACTTCTTCTAGGTACGACTTTAATGTAGGTGAAATAGTTTTATCAATCTCATGTTCTAAGAAATTGTTGACCACGATTGTAATCCTCAACAGTTAGTAAAATATCACTAGCTGGATATATAGAAATTTCAGATCGACTTTCCTTTTGATAATTGTGTATCTGCATCGAATTCTCTAATACCATCAATTTCATCACCAAAAAATTCTATTCGGTAAGGAGATAGTTGTGAAGTTTCAAAGATATCTAAAATATCCCCTCGAAGACTAAATTCACCTTGACTTTGAACTTGAGTAACTTTCTTATAACCTAAGGAAATCAACTGATTTTTTAGTTCGTTTTGTTCACATTCTTGACCAATTTCAAGTTTTAACATACTATCATCAAAAACTTGAGGATCTGGTAAAAATAAACGACTTGCTGCGACGTTACAAACTAAAATTCCTCTTTGAGATTTATCTCTTAGAAAACGCAAAGCTTCAACTCTAGAAAAAATCTTTTCTTGAGATGATACTAAAAATTCTACCATTGGTGAATCATCTACTAAAAATGGATAAACCATATCAGTACCCAGGATAGAAATTAAATCATTTACTAGACGCTCAGCTTCTCCATAAGTAGATGTCATTACTAAAATCTTATTCTGATTTTTAACACTACTTGCAATAGCTAAAGACTTTGCTGAACCAGAGAGACCTAGTAGTAATTCCCTCTGCTTGAGAGATAAATGTTCACCCCATAATTGTATCTGCTTGTTCTCTAAAAAGAATTCGATTAATGACATTCCCTTACCCATTGTATTTCTGCATTGTTTTTTCAAAGTTTTTTTCTTGTAAATAATAATTTACAGCATCGTCAACCTTGTCAATAGACTGTAAAATACCGATATAGTCATCCTTGTCAAATTTACTCAAAACGTGGTGAACAACAGACATTCCTTTTTTAGGTCTACCGATACCAATCTTTACACGATTGAAAACCTGTGTACCAATATGTTGGATAATTGACTTGATACCATTATGACCGCCAGCTGATCCTTTAGCGCGAAGTCGAATTTTTCCTACTTCCATGTCAAGATCATCGTAAATAATCAGTAAATCTTCGATATCTAAACCATAGTAGGTTAATAAAGCATGAACTGCTTTCCCACTTTCATTCATAAAAGTTGTTGGTTTCACTAGATAAATTTTTTCACCATTAAGGAAAAATGAAGCTAATTCAGCTTGGAATATTTTATCGTGTGTAAAAGGATACATTCTGTTTTTTTGCTAGTTGGTCAATCAACATAAAACCAACATTATGCTTTGTCTCAAAATATTTATCCCCTGGATTTCCCAATCCTACAAGTAATTTTGTCATTTAAATTTCCTTTCAAAAGCCAAAAGGGTTGGAATTTTTTTCCAACCTAATTGACACTATTAAAAATGTTGATTATACATTAAAGCGGAATTCCATAATATCGCCATCTTGAACGACATATTCTTTTCCTTCTTCCCGCAAGCGTCCCGCTTCTTTTACCGCCTTTTCAGATCCGTATTTAATCAAATCATCATAAGACATAGTTACTGCACGAATAAAACCTTTTTCGAAGTCAGAGTGGATGATACCAGCTGCTTGAGGAGCTTTCATGCCACGTTTAAAGGTCCAAGCACGAACCTCTTTTTCACCAGCTGTGAAGTAAGTTCCAAGTCCAAGTAGATGGTAAGCAGCACGAGTCAACTTATCCACACCAGATTCTGTCAAACCTATAGCTTCAAGAAACTCTTTTTTATCTTCATCGTCTAACTCAGAAATTTCTTCTTCAGCACGCGCAGAAATCACCACTACCTCTGCATTTTCTGTTGCTGCGAATTCACGAATCTGCTTCACATAATCAATAGAATCTGGGTCTCCAACAACATCCTCATCAACGTTAGCTACATAAAGAACTGGTTTCGTGGTCAAAAGGAAAAGACCTTTGACAACCTTTTGCTCTTCATCTGTAAATTCAATAGTACGAGCTGATTTCCCATCTTCAAGGACAGGTTTAATCTTTTGAAGTACATTAAATTCTGCAACTGACTCCTTATCTTTTTGTGTACGTGCCATCTTTCCACACGCGCATAGCGTTTATTAACAGATTCTAAGTCAGCAAGAATCAATTCTAGGTTAATGGTATCAATATCTGCTAATGGATCTACAAAAGCATCTTCACGACCTTGCTCACGCATGACATTTTCATCATCAAAGGCACGAACTACATGGACAATGGCATCAACTTCACGGATATTGGCCAAAAATTTATTACCGAGACCTTCTCCTTTTGATGCACCTTTTACAATCCCTGCAATATCTGTAAATTCAAAGGTTGTTGGGACTGTCTTCTTAGGAGTAATCATTTCAGTCAATTTTTGGAGGCGTTCATCTGGAACTTCTACCATCCCAACATTTGGATCAATGGTTGCAAATGGATAATTTGCAGCCTCTGCTCCTGCTTTTGTAATTGCGTTAAATAGGGTTGATTTACCAACATTTGGCAAACCCACGATACCTGCTGTTAAAGCCATAATTTCTCATTCTCCGTTCACATTTCAATCTTCAATATTATAACACAAAAAGGGAAAACTTGCTAACCCTCTAATTCAGTGTTTCTAGTCGATGATTTTATTCATTTTTCTTTCAAAATCATAGCGACTCATCATGACAACATGATCACAATTACTGCATTTTATTTTGATATCTGCACCTAGACGTGTAATTTCCCAACGATTCGCTTTTTTGCCTGTAGATTTGATTGTACAAGCATGTGGTTTTTTCATTTCAACAAAATTTCCAACTTGATACATACTACTCTCCTTTTCATATTTCTGATTATATCATAAAAGAGGTGAGCTAGGCTCAACCTCTTTAACTTAATTTGTACGAACTGGTGTAATCAGCTGCATGAAATCTTCATCTGTATCAGCTGGTACCAAGGTAAATGGACGAACTGCTGAAATGAAGCTGATTGTTACCTTTTCACTATTCAAGGCTTTTAGTGCTTCAATCAAGTAAGTTGGGTTAAAGCTAATAGTTAAATCTTCACCAGATACAGCAATTGTATCGATTTCTTCGTTTACTTTACCAACTTCTGGAGAATTTACATGAGCTGTAACTACTCCTTGTTTGATTTCTAATTTTACAGTTCCATTTTGAGTAGCACTTGATAAAAGACGAGCACGTTCCATAGATTGACGTAGATTCACAACATCAAAAGTCACTGTCGTATTAAAATCTGTTGGAATCAGACGATCTGTATCAGGATAATTACCTTCTAAGAGACGTGTATAGAAGCTAATATTTTCGCTTCTAAAGAGAATTTGGTTGTTTGCGAAGAAAATCTCTACTGTTTCGATATCGTCCGTAAAAACAGCTGAAAATTCGCGTAGAGAGCGACTTGGGATAACAACATCAAAATTATCACTATTTTTCTCAAGAGTTAATTTTTCTGACTGAGACGATGTGAGTCTGTTGCAACTGTTTTTAATTCTTGATGATTACTCAAAACAAAGTGAACACCAGTCAAGATTGGACGGCTTTCTTGTACACTAGCAGCAAAAGCAGTTTCGTTGATAATTTTCTTAAGAAGTTTTGTTTCAAGAACTAGAGGATTACTTGCTGCAATTTCCTGAATACGTGGATACTGTTCGCTGTCTTTTCCTTTCAGAGTAATTTCTGATTTTCCACTTGTTAGTACAATTTGATGTTGTTCAATTTCTTTAAAATCAAGAGTCACATCTGGAAGACTAGAAACAACATTGATAAAGAAAGAAGCTTCTAAAAGAATTGATCCTAAAGAGTTAATCAAAAGACCTGCATTTTCATCTTTTTGAGAAATGAAATTCTCAATTGAAATTTGACCATTTGATCCAATTAATGTAATTCCTTCGTTAGTCACATCAATTTTAATAGTTGATAAAACAGGAATAGCATTTTTTGAACTAATAGCACGTTTAGTAATATTTAATGATTGCAGGAATAAATTTTTTTATTAATAGAAAAAAATGAATCATGGAATCTCCTTTATTTATTTTTTTATTATTAGAAGGTTAATAGTAATAGTAGGCTGTGTGAAATCTGTGGAAAACCAAGTTTAGTTTAGAAAAAAATCAAGAAGTTATACTTGTTTAAAAATTTGTTAATAAATCAGTAAAAATTTTTAAACACTTATCCACAAGTTATTTGATTTTTCTTTTTTTGATGGTTTCGATTTCTATACGTAATTTATCATCAGTTTCAATCATAGATTTGATTTTTTTGCATGAGCATGAATGACGGTTGTATGATCTTTTACCACCAAATTCTTTTTCCCGATTTTTTTGGAAGACTGTTATCAGTTAATTCTCTAGCTAGGTACATAGCAACTTGGCGAGCTAGAACAATATTCTGAACACGTCTAGTTCCCTTCATCTCCTTAACGCTCACATCATAAAATTTTCCGACTTCCTCTTGGATTTTTTCAATCGGAATGACGATCATGGTGCTGACGCTTTGTTTTCGAGCACGTATAGCTTCAGATGCAATATCCACAGTTATAGTGTTGATTTGTTTAACTTTAGCCATGAGACTAATATCTTTGAGGGCACCTTCTAATTCACGTACATTTGAATCAAACTGGCCAGCCAAATATTCGATTGTGTCAGGTTGAAAATGATAATCTAAATCCTCTGTTTTACTGTTTAAAATAGCGATACGAGTTTCGAAATCAGGTGGAGTAATATCCGTTGTTAATCCCCATGAGAAGCGCGTGACAAGTCGCTCAGGTAGATTTTCTAGTTGTTCTGGCCTACGGTCACTCGTTAAAACAATCTGTTTATTATTACTGTGAAGTTTGTTAAATGTATTGAAAAATTCATCCTGAGTTTGTACTTTATTTCCACTAAGAGATTGAATATCATCAATAAGAAGGAGATCTAGACTTCGATAGGTTTTTTTAAAATTATCCATATCATTGAGTCTTAGATGATCTAAAAAAATTCATTAATAAAACTTTCAGCAGGAATATATTTTTACACGCGCATTAGGATTTTTTTTGAGAATTTCATTACCCAAAGCATTGAGCAAGTGAGTTTTTCCCTAGACCAGGTCCTCCATATATAAACAGAGGATTATAAGTTAGTCCAGGATCTTCCGAGACGGCTAAAGCAGCAGACTTAGCCCAAATATTTCCATCACCTTGGATAAAATTATCAAAAGTATAGATGTCTCTTAATCCTGTTTCTGAATAGGGTATAGATTTTTTAATTTCTTCCTGTTGATGATTACTGTTTTTCAACATTGCTTGCTATATCGGAGGTATTAGAATCTTCTTTAGTCAATACATATTGAGCTTTTATTTCAGTGTCATAGATTTGAAAACCGACAGCTACAATAATATCATTGAGTTTTGTACTCCAAACCATTTCCATTTCAGATCTTGGCAAAAATATGGTAGCTACATTTCCCTCAACCTTTATTAATTCAGCAGGTGTTGCGTAGAAATCAAACATTGATCGTGTCAATCTCTCTTTAGCTAATTCTAAAAATCTGATTCCAAAAATTGTTTTTTTCTTTCAACAACAAACTCCTCCTTTTTCTAAATGGTGTAATCTTAAACACTATTTTATCACATAGCAAGCAATTTTTCCACAACTTGTGAAAAACAATCCACAATGTTTAAAAGATTTTATCCACAACTTGTGGATAAAAGGTCTAGATTTTGATTTAATAGACTTTTTCTATACTAATCCAGTGGATAAATATGTGAGTTTAGAAAAATAAAATAACAGCCTTATTTCAGGCTGTTAATAAAACGTTGGTATTCTTCTTGATTATGAAAAGAGATAGTTATTTTTCCTGCCTCTTTTTTTTGAAGGACGATTTGGACATCTAATCCCAACAATTTTTTCAAATTTTCTTCTTCTTCTTTGATAAAGTGATCTTTTTCTTTGCTTTTCTTCTTATTTTTTTCTTCTTTAAGTAGATGTTCCACCTGCCGAACTGATAAATCCTCTTTCTGAATGCGATTGAGTAAATTTTTTTGTTCTTTCAAAGGTAGTTGGATTAGAAGTCTAGCATGTGCTTGAGACAATTTTCCAGTTTCTACTTCTTTTAAAATAAAATCAGGGAGCGTTAGCAATCGAACAAGATTAGTGATATAAGGGCGTGATTTCCCCATTTTTTCAGCAATGTCTGCATGAGTATATCCTTTATCAATTAAAGATTGATAAGCTTTTGCTTCTTCAATCGGATTTAAGTCTTCTCGTTGTAAATTTTCAATGATTGAGTGAACCATCATATCCTGATCAGATAATTTTTTGATGATTACAGGAACTTCTGATAGCCCAGCTGCTATCGATGCCCGATACCGTCTTTCTCCAGCTAGGATTTCATATCCGATAACTGGAGATTGACGGACAATAATGGGTTGAATTAACCCATTTTCTTTAATAGATTGGGCAAGTTCTTGAATTTTTTCTTTTGAGAATTCTTTACGAGGTTGATAGGGATTTTTTTGAATATCACTGATACGAATTAGTTTAAATTCTTCCATGCTTTCTACAGTATCATATCTTTGATATTCTGTAAAGTAGGTTTACAAATATGTAAACTATTGATTTAAATCACTTGTACTCTTATCTAGTTTGATTGTAGTTTTTTCTTCTTTACCATTACGGTAATAAGTTACAGTCATTTCATCTCCAATAGAGTGACTGTATAGCGCATTTTGCAATTCAGTAGTAGAAGAAATCTTAGTATCATCTACTTTTGTGATAACATCATACTGTTGTAAATGTCCATTTGCAGGCATGTTCTTTTGAACAGAACGAACAGCTACACCAGAAGTAACGTTTTCAGGAAGTTTTAATTTTTTTAGATCAGCAGTGCTAAGGTTTGTCAAATTAACCATGTGGATACCGAGAGCTGGTCGAGTTACTTTTCCATCTTTTTCCAACTGTTTGATAATATTCTTAACATCGTTTGCAGGAATAGCAAAGCCAAGACCTTCTACGGATGTCCCACCATTTGAGGCAATTTTACTTGATGTAATACCGATAACTTGTCCCTGAATGTTAATCAAAGGACCTCCAGAGTTACCAGGGTTAATAGCTGTGTCTGTTTGGATGGCATTTGTTGAAATAGCTTGACCATCTTCAGATTTCAAAGAAACGTGTCTGTTCAAGCTTGATACAATCCCTTGTGTAACTGTATTTGCATATTCTGACCCCAAAGGACTACCGATTGCGATAGCTGTTTCCCCAACAGATAATTGACTTGAGTCACCAAACTCAGCTACTGTAGATACCTTTCTGAAGATATTTTTACTACTGCAATATCAGAATAGGTATCAGAACCAACAATTTCACCTGGTACTTTTGTTCCATCTGCTAGACGAATATCAACTTTTTTAGCTCCACTAATAACGTGAGTGTTGGTTACAAGATAAGCATCATCCCCATCTTTTTTATAGATAACACCAGAACCTTCACTGTTGATTTGTTCAGTGTTTGAATCTGTATCAGTATCATCAGTTCCAACAAAACCACTTTGAGAGTTTCCTGAATAAGTGATAATCGATACAACTGCATCTTTAACTTTATCTACAGCCTGTGTAGTAGAATTTTCATTTTTCGAAGCTGTCTGAGTGACGGCTGCACTATTTTGTTCTCCATTTCCTTGTTTTTGGTTGAACTGAAGAACAGTCAAACTTCCTAATAGACCACTAAAAAAGCTAATAAGTATAACTAGTAAAAGTTGTCCAATTGTTTTTGAAAACTTATTTAAGTTTTTCATAGAATCCTCCATATTTGATTTATTAGTGAAAGTATAAAATTATTAACTTAATCCTAACTTAAAAAGTTTAAGTTTTTCAACAATCTGTGGATAACTGTTGAAAAACTTTGTGAATTTATTGTGTTTTTTTCCCCTTTTTCATTTGTGAATAAGATGTGAATAGAATGCGATTATGATAAAATAGAAGCATGAAAATTAAACTTGTAACAGTTGGAAAACTAAAAGAAAAGTATCTCAAAGATGGAATTGCAGAATATTCTAAAAGAATATCACGATTTGCTGCCGTAGAAATGATTGAATTAGCTGATGAAAAGACACCAGATCGTGCCAGCGATTCAGAAAATGAAAAAATCTTGAATTTAGAAGGAAATCGAATCCTTTCCAAAATTGGGGATAGAGAATTTGTTGTTGTTTTGGCTATTGAAGGGAAGACATTATCTTCTGAAGAATTTAGTAGCCAATTAGAACAAGCTTCTATAAATGGTTATTCAACCTTAACCTTTGTTATCGGTGGAAGTTTAGGATTATCCAATGAAGTGAAAAAACGAGCTAACTTATCAGTAAGTTTTGGCCGTTTAACTCTTCCACATCAATTAATGCGTCTAGTTCTTGTAGAACAGATATACCGAGCATTTACTATCCAACAAGGTTCTCCTTATCATAAATAGGATTGACTATTCTCGATTATTTTGATAAGATAAACTAGTTAGGTCTCATAGCTCAGCTGGATAGAGCATTCGCCTTCTAAGCGAACGGTCGCAGGTTCGAATCCTGCTGGGATCATATACTAGATTTAACGCTGGGGAAACCCAGCGTTTTTTGTAAAAATTGACAGTTCAGGTACAAAAATGTGCAGTTGAGAATGAACACTTATAATATAAACTCCATTTTGTATAATAGGTTTGTAAGTTAATTTACAAGAAAAAAACAATAAAGGAGAATTTAATATGGAAAAAAACAGTTAAATTAGAGCAGTTCAAAAAAACTTACAGAAAAAGAATTACAGAAATCAAGGTGGGGATTAGATTTCTTTATTCATACTAAACTTATTTCTAAAAGAAAAAAATAGACATATAGGAACATAATGGATTTATTTAGGGCAAATATTTATAGATATTTCTATCTTTTTATATTAGCAAAAGTTATAGATGGATATGTAAAGTAACAGAAAAATTTATTTTTCTATGTTAGAAGTTTTATTTCAGTGTCTATTTTGAGAATTTATCTAGTTTATGGACTTAGTGGATGGTATACAAAATTTTTCATTTACCTGTATTATATTTTCTTTATTTAATAGGGATTAAAAAAAGTATAATAAAGTACAAAGCTATTTTTATCAGTCTGCTATTGTCTTTATTATATCATAGCACTCATACTTTTTTATCAGTAACCATATCCTCTATAACAGGTGATTCTTTTGTAACAAAATATGAAGATTTGTTTTTTTGTAGTAGTTTTATTGCTGACTTATTTTGTAATAAAAAAATTATTTTTATTTTCACTTGAGCTCAATTATTTTTGATAAAGATTACCTCTATCCATTTTTAAAAAAAGTTATACTTGCTTTCTTTGCTTTACATATTCTATCATTCATTTCAGATATGGTAAGTACTCATGCGCATTTTAATAGTTTTGGTAGTATTTTAGCAACAATTGTCTTTATTTGTTTATTACTAATCTTCTTTGCAATGAATGCCATGAAGGTCCAAGTTGAAAGAGAAATTGCTCTAAAACAGAAAAAATTTGAACAAGAACATTTACAGACCTATACAGATGAAATTGTTGGTTTTGTATAATGAAATCCGTGGTTTTCGTCATGATTATGCAGGGATGCTTGTCAGTATGCAAATGGCGATTGACAGTAAAGATTTACAGGAAATTGACAGAATTTACAATGAAGTTCTAGTCAAAGCTAATCAAAAATTACGTTCAGATAAGTATACATACTTTGATTTAAACAATATAGAAGATTCAGCTTTACGAAGTTTGATTGCACAATCCATTGTATATGCAAGAAATAAGGACGTAGAGTTTACACTAGAAGTAAAGGATATTATCACAAGGTTGTCAATTGATTTACTTGATCTTGTGCGTATTATGAGTGTATTTATTGAACAATGCTGTTGAAGGTGCTGCAGAAAGTTATTTCGAAAACAAATGGAAGTTGCAGTGATTAAAGATGGATTTGGAAACAGTTATCGTGATTCAGAAATTCGTGTAAATATACTATGACGCCTTCAGAAGACTTGTTTGAACTAGGTTTTTCTACTAAAGGTAGAAATAGAGGAATAGGTCTTAATAATGTCAAAGAGATTTTGGATCAGTATGAAAATATCATTTTAGAAACAGAGATGGAAGATAGTACAGTTTAGACAGATTATTAGATTTAAGAGAGAGTTTGAATGAAAGTATTAATTTTGGAAGATGTTATTCAACATCAAGTCAGACTAGAAAGAACCTTGGATGAAATTTCAAAGGAATTAAATATTCCTATTTCTTATAAAACAACAGGTAAAGAACGAGAATTTAAGGAATATATCGAAAATGATGAAGTAAACCAGCTTTATTTTTCTAGATATTGATATTCATGGAGTTGAGAAAAAAGGATTTGAAGTCGCACAGTTTATTCGTCACCACAATCCCTATGCAATTATCGTATTTATCACTAGTAGATCAGAATTTGCTACCTTAACTTACAAATATCAAGTATCAGCTTTGGATTTTGTTGATAAAGATATCAATGATGAATTATTTAAAAAACGTATCGAACAGAGTATCTTATATACCAAAAAGTATGCTGCTTGAAAATAAAGATGTTGTGGATTATTTTGACTATAATTATAAGGGAAATGATTTGAAAATTCCCTACCATGATATTTTATATATTGAAACAACAGGAGTATCTCATAAGTTAAGGATTATTGGTAAGAATTTTGCCAAAGAATTTTATGGTACTATGGCGGATATTCAAGAAAAAGATAAAGATACTCAAAGATTTTATTCTGCTCATAAATCATTTCTTGTCAATGTAGGAAATATTAGGGAAATTGATCGAAAAAATTTAGAAGTGGTTTTTTATGAGGATCATCGTTGTCCAATTACCCGTCTAAAGGTACGGAAATTAAGAGATATTCTGGAGAAAAAATCTAAAAAGTGATTGACAATTAGTAAGAAATTGATATAATGGTTATATCTGCTACAGATAGATGGTCCGTTGGTCAAGGGGTTAAGACACCGCCTTTTCACGGCGGTAACACGGGTTCGAATCCCGTACGGACTATATTATCCGCCATAGCTCAGTTGGTAGTAGCGCATGACTGTTAATCATGATGTCGTAGGTTCGAGTCCTACTGGCGGAGTTAAACAAAAAGAACACCATTGGTGTTCTTTTTTTGTCTCTAATTTGCATCTCCCAACATTTTCATAAGAAAGTTTGTCATTTCTTGTGGACTTTCTTTTTTTCCATGAGCAATCCAGGTTTGGCATACACCAAATAGTGCGTTTGTTAGATAAATACTACTATACTCTAACTCAATATTGTTTAAATTTAATTGCATAAAGCGTTTTTGGAGGTCAGTGCTAAGCATAATGTGAAGTTTATTTCTCAGGAAGTTTTGTATCTCTTTTGTACCATTTTCAGATAGAAGAGCAGCTAGTAAAGGTTCAGACTCTAAGTATTCAAATACTTCTAGAATAGCATCTCTTTTATGATTTGCGTGTTTTTGAAAAATGTACTCAAAAGTATGAAATAACTTACTTTGGTAGTGTTCAATCATATCATACTTATCTTTGTAATGAGTATAAAAACTAGAGCGACTAATTCCAGCTTTTTCTGCCAGTTTAACGGTGCTGATTTGATCAAATGGTTGTTTCATTAATAATTGAACCATGGCGTTCTCAATAGTACGTTTAGTTTTTAAGCGTTTGTTGCTCTCTTTCATAGTTCCTCCTTGTGAACAAAAATAGACGTAGTGTCTAAAAATCATGATTTTGACTTGTAAATAAGAATTTTTAATGTATAATCTATTATATCAAAATTTTAGACAATATGTGTAAAAAAGGAGACAATATGTTTAAAGAATGGAAAGCAATTTTTAAAAAACCAACCTTTATCATTGTAATGATAGGGATTTCTCTTATTCCTGCTTTATACAACATCATATTTTTATCATCTATGTGGGATCCATATGGCCAATTATCTGAGTTGCCTGTAGCGGTCGTTAATAATGATAAAGAAGCATCTTATAATGGAAACACAATGACTATTGGAAAAGACATGGTGTCCAATTTAGAGCAAAATAAATCATTAGATTTTCATTTTGTCAATGAAGAAGAAGGTAAGAAGGGTCTAGAAGACGGTGATTACTATATGGTAGTAACTTTGCCAAGTGACTTATCTGAAAAAAGGCTGCTTCTATTCTATCAGATCACCCAGAACAAATGAATATTAACTATCAAACTTCTAGCGGGCATAGTTTCATTGCAAGTAAGATGAGTGATTCTGCCATGACACAGTTAAAACAGAATGTTTCTGCTAATGTAACCGAAACCTATACGAAAGCTTTATTTCAAAAGATGGGAGATTTAAAATCTGGTTTAACGAAGGCAGCTGATGGAAGTGAACAATTGGCCAATGGGGCTAGTCAGTTAGCTGTAGGAAGTCAGACATTGTCTTCTAATCTTGATACTTTAGCTAGTTCAAGTTTAACCTTTTCTGATGGCTCAAATCAATTTACAAAAGGGTTGACAACGTATGTAACAGGAGTAAAGCAACTGAATAGTGGCTTAGGTACATTTAATGATGGTTTACAGAACTATACAAGTGCAGTTTCACAGGTTGACACTGGACTTAATCAATTATCTTCCAAGACTCCAGAATTAGTAGCAGGTGTCAATCAGCTAAATACTGGAATGAAAGTCATATGCAGGAGGAGTTTCGCAACTGAATACAGGTCTCAATCAATTTTCAGTTGGTGTCAATGCTTACACAAGCGGTGTTGACAAACTATCTATTGGGGCAAATCAATTATCTAGTCAATCAGATACATTGAGAGACGGTATTACCCAATTAAATAAAGGGATTAAAGAAATTTCGACTCAATTGAATACTTCATCTCAACAAAAAGAGGAAATCACTCAATTAGCAACTAGTTTAGATGAATTGAATAAAGCACTTCAAGCTGTAACTATTTCAGATAATACTGAACTTAAAAGTACAATATCTAATGATTTAGCGAATATATCTACTCTTGCTCAAACTATTGTGACTAATAGTCAAACAGAGCAAGAGAAAACTCTTACCAATCTTCAAGCAACAGCAACTTATCAATCTCTTACTGATACTCAGAAACAAGAACTGACTGAAGCTGTTTCAAATAATTCTAATTCTACGATAGAGTCAGCAAAAGCAATTTTAACGACGGTAGGAGATTTAAAAGAAAATTTGGGAAGTGTAAACCAACCAGTCTCTAATCTTTCTACTTTACAGACTAAAGCAAATCAAGTATTACCTGTGGCGTCTAGTTCCTTGACATCTATGTCAAGTGGATTTACACAGTTGCAAAATGCTGTAGATAATCAGTTAGTTCCTGGAAGTCAATCGATTGAAAAATGGAGTTAATGATTATACTAAAGGGTTGGATACTATTTCTTTAGGTGTAAACCAACTAAGTGAAAAGAATACAACTTTAACAACAAGTTTGGATCAATTGGTTTCTGGATCAAGTAAGTTGACAGAAAACTCTTCAACCTTGACAACTGGTTTGGATTCGCTAGCTGGGAAAACTCCAGAATTAGTAACAGGTATCGAAAAACTCTCATCTGGTTCTAGCCAATTAAATAGTAAGAGTTCAGACTTAATTGCAGGACTTGATAAAATACAGCTAGGTTCTAGTCAATTAACAGATAAATCAAGTCAATTGCTTTCAGCTAGCTCTCAGTTAGGAAGTGGAGCAATGAAAATTGCTGATGGTGCTGGAAAACTAGCAGATGGTGGAACAACTTTAACTGCTGGTATTGAAAGTTTACAAGTAGGAACTACTGGACTAGGACAAGGATTAAATAGTGCTAGCAATCAACTAAAAATCAGCATCAACAGAGTCTAATAATGCAGAAGTATTATCTGAGCCCTTGAGTCTTTCAAAAACAGACAATGATCAGGTTCCTGTAAATGGGATTGCTATGGCTCCTTATATGATATCTGTGGCCCTCTTTGTTGCTGCGTTATCAACAAATATGATTTTTGCTAAGTTACCTTCAGGTCGTCATCCTGAAAGTCGCTGGGCTTGGTTCAAATCTCGCTTTGAGATAAATGGAGTTATAGCTGTTTTAGCAGCTGTCTTAGTCTATGGTGGAGTTCATCTTATTGGTCTAACAGCAAATCATGAAATGAGAACCTTGTTCTTAATCATCATCGCAAGTTTAACATTTATGTCTATGGTAACTGCGTTAACGACATGGAATAGTCGCTTAGGTGCTTTCTTCTCTCTATTTTACTATTATTACAATTAGCATCGAGTGCAGGAACCTATCCACTTGCTTTGACAAATGATTTCTTTAAGGCTGTTAATCCTTGGTTACCAATGAGTTATTCAGTTTCAGGATTGAGACAAACCATTTCTATGACAGGAAATATTCATCATCAGGTAGTTTTCCTTCTCATAACTTTAGTCCTATTCATAGGATTAGGTATGCTTGCTTATCAACCTAAAAAAACTGGAAGAAGATTAAAAAAATCGACCAAATTTGGTCGATTTTTTTTTGCATGAATCTTGTCAAGAATTTATAAATCTAATAATAGAATGTTTCACGTGAAACAATGAATAGGTTGAATAGAATCAGATTGACAGAACTATCAACTAAAAACTCAATTGGGAACCCAACTGAGTTTTATTTTTTTTAGTCTTTCCAAAGTTCTTTTGACTTTTGCTTGAACTTCAGCATTTTCTAAGAATTCATCATAGGTTTCATCAATACGATCGATGACGCCGTTTTTAGATAAGACAATAATGTGGTTAGCCAAAGTTTGAATAAACTCATGGTCGTGACTGGCAAAGATGATAGATTCTTTAAAGTTTTTCAATCCATCGTTCAAGCTTGAGATAGATTCCAAGTCTAAGTGATTTGTAGGATCGTCAAGTACAAGAACGTTTGATTTTAAAAGCATGAGTTTTGAGAGCATCACGCGCACCTTTTCTCCCCCTGACAAGACGTTTACAGGCTTGTTAACCTCGTCTCCAGAGAAAGAGCATGCGACCAAGGAAACCACGTAGGAAGGTATTGTCATCTTCTTCTTTACTTGCAAATTGACGCAACCAGTCAAGGATTGATTCACTGCCAGCAAAATCAGCTGAATTGTCTTTTGGCAAGTAAGAGCGACTAGTTGTAACTCCCCACTTGACAGTCCCTTCATAGTCAATTTCACCCATAATGGCACGAATCAAGGCAGTTGTTTGGATGTCATTTTGTCCGATAAGAGCTGTCTTGTCACCTGGACGCAAGATGAAGCTGATGTTGTCAAGAATAGTTTCACCGTCAATCTTTACAGATAGATTTTCTACTGTCAAGAGGTCGTTCCCAATTTCACGTTCAGCTTTAAAAGCTGATAAATGGGTATTTACGACTAGAAGGAACAATTTCTCTAAGCTCAATCTTGTCAAGCATTTTTTTACGTGAAGTTGCTTTGTCTTGATTTAGAAGCATTAGCAGAGAAACGAGCAACGAATTCTTGAAGTTGTTTGATTTTTTTCTTCTGCTTTTAGCATTACGGTCTGCTAGTAATTTAGCAGCAAGCTCAGAAGATTCCTTCCAGAAAGTCGTAGTTTCCGACATAGAGTTTGATTTTTTTCCAAAGTCAAGGTCAGCCATGTGAGTACATACTTTATTCAAGAAGTGACGGTCGTGGGATACGACAATGACAGTATTATCAAAGTCGATTAGGAAATCTTCTAACCAAGTAATAGATTGGATATCAAGACCGTTGGTAGGCTCGTCCAAAAAGAAGGACATCTGGTTTACCAAAGAGAGCTTTTAGCAAGGAGAACCTTTACTTTGTCACCATTTGCTAGTTCACTCATATTTTGGTAATGAAGTTCTTCTGGAATATTCAAATTTTGTAAGAGTTGTGAAGCTTCACTTTCAGCTTCCCAACCACCTAGTTCAGCAAATTCTCCTTCAAGTTCAGCTGCGCGAACACCATCTTCGTCTGAAAAATCTTCCTTTCATATAAATGGCGTCTTTTTCTTTCATGATGTTGTAAAGTTTTTCGTTTCCCATGATGACAACATCAATAACACGTTCGTCTTCGTAGTCAAAAGTGATTTTTGACGAAGAACTGAAAGACGTTCGTCTGGTCCAAGAGAGATATGACCCAGTTGTCGGTTCAATATCCCCAGCTAAGATTTTTAAAAAGGTTGATTTTCCAGCACCATTAGCACCAATCAAACCATAGGTATTTCCTTCTGTAAATTTGATGTTTACATCATCAAAAAGTTTACGATCACTAAAACGTAGTGAAACATCAGATACTGTTAGCAAAGTTTTTCTCCTATTATATGTAATACTCTAATTCTACTAGAAAATCAGCAAATTATTCAAATTTTTTTATTTGTCAATTTTTTTGTAAACGAAGTTGACAATCCCTTTACGATTGAAAGGGGTAACATCTCTATTGTTTCAATAAAAAAATTATCTGTCTTTTTATTAAAAAAATGCTATAATTGAAAGGACCATATCAAAGGAGAATAAGATGAGTAAACCCATTATTTTAACAGGAGATCGTCCAACGGGGAAATTACATATTGGGCACTACGTTGGTAGCTTTGAAAAAAATCGTGTCTTACTACAAGAAGAAAATAAATATGACATGTTTGTTTTTTTAGCTGACCAGCAAGCACTAACAGACCATGCAAAAGATCCACAAACTATTGTAGAGTCTATTGGGAATGTTGCTTTGGACTATCTTGCAGTGGGATTAGATCCTAATAAAGCAACGATTTTCATTCAAAGTCAGATTCCAGAATTGGCAGAGCTGTCTATGTACTATATGAACCTAGTTTCATTAGCTCGCTTGGAACGAAATCCAACCGTAAAGACTGAAATTGCTCAAAAAGGCTTTGGAGAAAGTATTCCAACTGGATTTTTAGTTTATCCAGTTGCGCAAGCAGCAGATATTACAGCATTTAAGGCTAACTTGGTTCCAGTAGGGAATGATCAAAAGCCGATGATTGAACAAACACGTGAAATTGTGCGTTCTTTCAACCATGCCTATAACTGTGATGTTTTAGTAGAACCAGAAGGAATTTACCCTGAGCACGAAGGTGCGGGACGTTTACCAGGTCTTGATGGTAATGCCAAAATGTCGAAATCACTTAATAATGGAATTTACCTAGCTGATGATGCAGATACTTTGCGTAAAAAAGTAATGAGTATGTATACAGATCCAGACCATATTCGTGTTGAGGATCCAGGTAAGATTGAAGGAAATATGGTTTTCCATTACTTGGACGTATTTGGTCGACCTGAGGATGCTCAAGAAATTGCTGAAATGAAGGAACATTATCAACGTGGAGGCCTTGGTGATGTTAAGACCAAACGTTACCTACTTGAAATCCTAGAACGTGAACTTGGTCCAATCCGTGAACGTCGCCTAGAATATGCTAAAGATATGGGTGAGGTTTATAATATGCTCCAAAAAGGTAGTGAAAAAGCTCGAGAAGTTGCTGGGCAAACACTATCAGAAGTAAAAGCTGCAATGGGTCTAAATTACTTTCACTAATGGATAAAATATGAACTATAAAACTATTTCTTCTTTAAAATAAGAGGGATAGTTTTTTATTTATTCTCTTATAAATTTAATTGACAAATTTTCATAGAATGGTATGATAGATACAATACAAAAAGCGTTTAGCTCAATAAAGAAAGAAAAGAGGAAACTTCAATGTCTAATTGGGACACTAAATTTTTGAAAAAAGGTTTTACCTTTGATGATGTATTGCTAATTCCAGCAGAGAGTCATGTGTTGCCTAATGATGCGGATTTAACAACAAAATTAGCAGATAATTTGACTTTAAATATCCCAATTATTACAGCTGCAATGGACACTGTAACAGAAAGCCAAATGGCCATTGCAATCGCGCGTGCAGGTGGACTTGGAGTTATCCATAAAAATATGTCTATCGAACAACAGGCAGATGAAGTTCGAAAGGTAAAACGTTCTGAAAATGGTGTTATCATTGATCCATTCTTCTTGACTCCTGAACATACAATCGCTGAAGCAGATGAACTCATGGGCCGTTACCGTATCAGTGGTGTCCCAGTGGTTGAAACTCTTGAAAACCGTAAGTTAATTGGTATTTTGACCAACCGAGATCTGCGTTTCATTTCTGACTACAACCAACCAATTTCAAAACACATGACTAGTGAAAACCTAGTTACTGCTCCGGTTGGTACAGACTTAAAAACTGCAGAGAGTATTCTTCAAGAACACCGTATTGAAAAATTACCTCTAGTTGATGAGGAAGGACGTCTATCTGGTTTAATCACCATTAAAGATATTGAAAAAGTAATCGAATTTCCAAATGCTGCAAAAGATGAATTCGGCCGTCTTCTAGTCGCTGGTGCGGTAGGTGTTACTTCTGACACATTTGAACGTGCTGAAGCCCTCTTTGAAGCAGGGGCAGATGCCATTGTCATCGATACAGCACACGGACACTCTGCAGGGGTTCTCCGTAAAATCGCTGAAATTCGTGCGCACTTCCCAGACCGTACATTGATTGCTGGGAACATCGCTACTGCTGAAGGAGCACGTGCTCTTTATGATGCAGGTGTTGACGTTGTTAAAGTCGGTATTGGCCCAGGTTCAATCTGTACAACTCGTGTTATTGCTGGTGTAGGAGTTCCCCAGGTAACAGCAATTTACGATGCAGCAGCAGTTGCTCGTGAATATGGTAAAACAATTATCGCTGATGGTGGAATCAAATATTCTGGAGATATTGTAAAAGCCCTTGCTGCTGGAGGAAACGCAGTGATGCTCGGATCAATGTTTGCAGGAACAGATGAAGCTCCAGGTGAAACTGAGATCTTCCAAGGGCGTAAGTTCAAGACATACCGCGGTATGGGTTCAATCGCTGCTATGAAGAAAGGGTTCAAGCGACCGTTACTTCCAAGGTTCTGTCAATGAAGCAAACAAACTGGTTCCAGAAGGAATCGAAGGTCGTGTTGCTTTATAAAGGTGCAGCAGCTGATATTGTTTTCCAAATGATTGGTGGTATTCGTTCTGGTATGGGTTACTGTGGTGCTGCTAACTTAAAAAGAATTACATGACAATGCTCAGTTTATCGAAATGTCAGGTGCTGGTCTAAAAAGAAAGCCATCCACACGATGTGCAAATCACTAATGAAGCACCAAACTATTCAATGTAATAAAAAAATCTCCTGTTAAACAGGGAGATTTTTTTATTTTACATAGATGTAAAGTTTAATTTACAGTCAATTGACCATTATCTACTGTAAAGACGCTCAAGTTATCAGGCAAGTTTTGAAGATGGTCTAAACTAGTAGTTGTAATAAAAGTTTGAATGTTATGAGAAATAGTTTCCAATAATTTAAGTTGACGAGTATTGTCAAGTTCACTCATGACATCGTCAAGCAAAAGAATGGGAGATTCTTTGGTAATGCTCTCCATCAATTCGATTTCAGCAAGTTTTATAGAAAGCACCAAGCTACGATGTTGCCCTTGACTTCCGAAACTTGCTTCCATTCCATTAATCATGAAAATCATATCATCCCGATGAGGACCAACTCCAGTATTCTTCTTAAATAAATCTCTGGATCTACTTTTTTGAAGTGCTATATGGAAAGATTCAGCCAAATGTTTCTTGTCAACAAAGTTTACAGAAGGTTGATAATAGATTGACAGTTCTTCTAACTGATCTGAGATGTCAAAATGTTTTTTCTTGCCAAAGAGTTCCATTTTCTGGATAAAGTCAGCTCGATGATTCATTACACGACAGCCATACTCTACCAGTTGGTCATCAAGAACAGATAGGAAAGTCTCATCTATGTTTTGTGTAGATTTGAGATAGGTATTTCTCTGTTTAAGGACGTGGTTATAACTTGACAGGTCTGACAAGTAAATCGGTTTGATTTGCCCTAATTCTATGTCAATGAATTTACGACGAATGGCCGGAGCGCCTTTGACAAGTTGTAAATCTTCTGGAGCGAATAAGACAACATTCATATGACCAATATAGTCTGATAGGCGAGCTTGTTTTAAGTAATTCACTTTAGTAATTCGCCCTTTTTGTGTGAGGTCGATTTCAAGTGGAATGGTTGCTGTTTTCTTTTGTAAGATTCCAGAAACTTGCAGTTGTTCTTCTTCAAATTGAATTAAATTTTTATCAGTCTTAGTTCGATGACTTCTCGTTAAGGCTAAAAAGTAAATACTTTCAAGAAGATTGGTTTTTCCTTGAGCGTTTCGGCCAACAAATACATTTAATTTTGGATTAAAATTAACTTCGACATCTCGATAGTTACGAAATTGTTTAATGGATAGATTTTTCAGCCACATATTTATCTACCTGGGAAACGTGGTGTAGGTTTTGTTTTTGTTGCTTGAGCTTTTTTTGTTGGCTTTTTTTGAACTTTTTTATTCATTTCCTTGACAAGCTTAGCTACACGTTCTTTCTCAAGTTTTTCTAGACGAAACTCCTCTAGTTCTTCTGATGTTGGTTTAACTAGAATAATTTGAGTTTTTAAATCAGGAATTTCAATAGAATCCCCGATTCTAATTTTCTTGCCTCGACGATTCTCTAATTCTCCATTAAAATATACAAGATGGTCCGCTAAAAAAGATTTAATAGCACCGCCACTTTGGATGATTCCAAGATCTTTCAAAAGAGCTTGGAGAGTAATAAATTCTTCAAATAATTTGTATTCCATAGTTCACCTCAATCTTTGGTATTATACCATATTTTGCACAAAATAGTTGAGAAGAAACAACTGATATGAAAACGATTTTAATTTCAAAAGAGTCAAAGAGAACAGGAAAAATTTTCGTTTTCATGGTATAATAGAACTCTATGTAAAAGGAGGTAAAATGATGGAGTTATTCCCTGGAATTGCAGTGCATTTTATCCAATCTAAAAAGTTTAAGACAAATAAAATAACCATGCGTTTCACAGCTCCATTATCTCTGGATTTAATTTCTGGTCGCATGCTAAGTGCCAGTATGCTTGAAACTGCTAATAAAGGCTATCCAACTGCTCAGGTTCTTAGAAAACATCTGGCAGCATTGTATGGAGCAGATTTGTCAACTCATGCTTATAGAAGGGGGCAAAGTCACTTAGTAGACGTGAGTTTGACTTATGTTCGAGATGAATTTTTAAGTAAGAAAAACGTCTTAACTGCTCAGATTTTAGAATTATTGTATCAAGTCATATTTAATCCATTGTCAAATGAAGATGAATTTGAGAACAATGCCTTTGAAATTGAAAAAAAACAATTGTTGGCGAGACTAGAATCAGAATTAGAGGATCCTTTCTTCTTTGCCCATAAAGAATTGGATCAGTTGTTTTTCCAAGAAGAATCAATGCAGTTAGTTCCTAGAGATTTAATTGCCAGAATTTCCGAAGAGACTTCTAAATCTTGCTATTCAAGTTTTCAAAAAATGCTGAAAGAAGATAGAATTGATTTATTCTTTTTAGGTGATTTTAATGAAATTGAAGTCTTAGAAAACTTGAAGAAATTTAACTTGACAGGTCGTAAAGAAACTGTAAACATTCAATATCAGCAAGGTTATTCAAATGTTCTTAGAGAAGGAATTGCTAGGAAAAACCTAGGTCAGTCTATTCTAGAAATGGGTTATCATAGCACAATTGGTTATGGAGATGATCAAAAGATGGCCTTGCTTCTCGTGAATGGTTTGCTTGGAGCTTTCCCGCACTCTAAATTGTTTACCCAAGTTAGGGAAAAGGAAGGGTTGGCCTACACTGTTTCTAGTCACTTAGATCTCTTTAGTGGATTTTTAAGATTGTTTGCTGGGATAAATCGTCAAAACCGAAACAAGGTAAGAAAATTGATGAATGATCAATTGTTAGCTATCAAAAATGGTAGATTTACAGATGCTGAAGTTAATCAAACTAAGGAAATGATTCGTAGGACGATGTTGTTGAGTCAGGATAATCAAGATTCGATTATAGATAGAGAATACTTAAGCCTCTTTTTTGGTAAATCGGTTTTAGACCTGGATACTTTGATAGAGAGACTAGAGCAAGTTGACAAGGATGAAATCTGTAGGGCAGCATCTAGTTTGAAATTGCAGGCTATCTATTTTATGGAAGGAGCAGAATGACTAGAGTTACTTTTCAAGAGAAATATTATCCTGCTGTAAAGGAAACTCTTTATCAAGCAAAATTAGAAAATCGGATTGACAGTTTCTTTACTTCCTAAAAATGATTTTAACGAAGTTTATGGTGTAGTAACTGTCTATGTTGGTTCAGTTGACACTGAGTTTACAGCTAGAGATAGTAAAAAGAAAACATATCCTAAGGGATTGCTCATTTTTTAGAACATAAACTTTTTGAAAGAGAAAATTCTGAAGATATCATGGCTGCATTTACCAAATTAGGTGCAGATAGTAACGCCTTTACAAGCTTTACAAATACAAGTTATCTTTTTTCAACCTCTGACAATGTCGCTGAGTGTTTGGACTTGCTTGACGAGCTTGTTACTAGCTTTAACATTACTGAAGAATCTGTTGAACGAGAAAAGGATATTATTCAACAAGAACGCGAAATGTATCAGGATGATCCTGATTCTTGCTTGTTCTTTAAAACACTTGCAAATCTATATCCAGAAACTCCACTAGCTTCAGATATTGTTGGGACTGAAGATTCGATAGAAGATATTAGTTTAGAGGATCTACGGGACAATTTTGATGAATTTTACACTCCTGTCAATAGCCAAATTTTCCTCGTTGGAAATTTTGATTTAGAGTTGATACAGAATTATTTCTTGCAAAAGGATGTTGGAGGTTGTATAGTTCAAAATCCAAAAGAACCAATCGCTTTACACCCTGTAAAGAAGGTTGAGAGCATTCGTATGGATGTTGCATCACCTAAATTAGCAATAGGAGTTCGAACGAATTCTGATATGGGTCATCAGGACTGTTATCGATATAGCGTTCTATTAAGAGCGTTATTTACGATGATGTTTGGTTGGACCTCTAAAAGATTTCAGAGTTTGTATGAAACTGGGAAATTAGATTCTTCATTATCTTTAGAAGTTGAGATCAATCGACGTTTTAACTTTTTGATGCTGACAATGGACACAAAGGAACCTGTTGCTATTTCGCATCAATTGCGAAAGGCAATTCAGAATTTTGCTACAGATCCGGATGTATCAGAGGAACATCTTGATTTAATCAAAGTGAAATTTATGGAGAATTTATCCATAGTATGAACTCTTTAGAATTTATTGCGACCCAATATCAGTCACATTCTGACGAAACAACCCTGTTTGATTTACCAAAGATTATACAGGAAATGACCTTGGATGATGTTCTTGAGGTAGGACATCATTTTATCGACAATAGTGAAATAGTTGAATTTACAATTTTTCCACTATAGCCATCGAAATATAAAATAAACTAGAAAGAAGGCATGGTAAGTATGAGAAAAAAAACAATTGGTGAAGTGTTACGTTTAGCAAGAATCAATCAAGGTTTGAGTTTAGAGGAATTGCAGCGCAAGACAGACATTCAACTGAATCTGCTTGAGGCTTTTAGAATCAGATGATTTTCGACCAATTGCCAAGCCCTTTTTATACACGTTCTTTTTTGAGGAAGTATGCTTGGGCAGTTGAGTTGGATGAAAACCTTGTTTTAGATGCATATGATTCAGGGAGTATGATTACCTATGAGGAAGTTGATGTTGATGAGATAGAACTATCAGGTCGTAGACGTTCTAATCGCAAGAAACGTTCCTTTGCTTCCCTCTGTTTTACTTTCATTCTCTTCTCCTTATCTATTATAATTTTTGTTTCTTATTATGTTTGGAATTACATTCAAACACAACCAACAGCAACAACTTCAGCCAACTATAATGTTGTGACTACGACAACAAGTGCAACAAGTAGTGAAACAACAACTAGCAATCAAACCACTAGCCCATCAAGTTCGAGCGACGCATCAACTGTGACGGTTTCTGGTCAGGGAGATGTTATATCGGTAGAATATAAAACTGCTAAAGATACTGCCGAACTTCAACTATCTGTGACGGATGCAACAAGTTGGATTAGTGTTTCAGATACTGAATTGGCTGGAGGAACTACTCTTGAGCCTAATAATAAGATGGCCAAAACAACAGTTTCTAAAGGCTCTCCAGTAACTATCACATTAGGCGTTGTCAAAGGCGTGAAAATCAAAATCGATAATCAGGAAATTGATACTTCGAAATTAACTGGTCAAACTGGCTGGATTACATTGAAATTAAGTTCAAATTAAGGAAGGATAACATGAAAAAAGAGAATATTCCTAACATACTTACGCTTGGTAGAATTTTATTTATTCCGATTTTTGTTCTCCTTCTATCATTTGGACAGTCTCCTGTGTTACATAAAAATAGCAGCAATTATTTTTGCCATTGCCAGCATCACTGACTATCTAGATGGCTATTTAGCTAGAAAATGGCAAGTAGTTAGCAATTTTGGAAAATTCGCAGATCCAATGGCAGATAAGTTGTTAGTTATGTCGGCCTTTATCATGCTAGTAGGTCTAAATATGGCTCCTGCTTGGGTAGTAGCTGTTATCATTTGCCGAGAACTTGCAGTTACTGGGTTTGCGCTTACTCTTAGTTGAAACTGGTGGAACTGTTTTTAGCTGCAGCAATGCCAGGAAAAAAATCAAAACATTTAGCCAGATGTTTGCGATTATCTTCTTGTTATTTCATTGGAATTTACTTGGTCAGATAACTCTTTATATCGCTTTGTTCTTTCACAGTTTATTCTGGTTATGATTACTTCAAGGGAAGCGCGTATTTGTTTAAAGGAACCTTTCGCTAGATATGGAATCGATTATTGAAATTAAGAATCTGTCATTTCGATACCAGGCAGATCAAGAACACTATGATGTTCATAACATTTCGTTTCACGTTAAACGTGGAGAATGGTTGTCTATCGTTGGTCATAATGGTAGTGGAAAATCAACAACTGTTCGCTTGATTGACGGTTTGCTAGAAGCGGAATCTGGAGAAATTTGGATAGACGGTGATTGCCTAACTCCGGAAAACGTCTGGGAAAAAAGACGTAAGATTGGTATGGTATTTCAAAATCCTGATAACCAATTCGTGGGGGCAACCGTAGAAGATGACGTTGCTTTTGGGCTTGAAAATCAAGGGATTCCACTTGAAGAGATGAAGAAACGAGTTTCTGAAGCTCTGTCATTAGTTGGGATGGCTGAATTTACTAAAAAAGAACCAGCTCGCTTGTCAGGTGGCCAAAAACAGAGAGTGGCTATCGCAGGAGTTGTAGCTCTGCGACCAGATATTTTAATCTTGGATGAGGCTACAAGTATGTTGGACCCAGAGGGGACGTCTAGAGTTGATTAAGATAGTCCAAAAGATTCGCCAAGATCACCAGATGACAGTCATATCCATTACACATGACTTAGATGAGGTTGCTATGAGTGACCGTGTTTTGGTGATGAAAAAAGGAGAAAGTCGAGTCAACAAGCACTCCTAGAGAATTATTTTCTAGGTCAGATTTAGATCAAATTGGTTTAGATCAACCCTTTGTCAACCAATTAAAAGAATCACTACGTACTAGTGGCTTTGAAATTACCAGAGCACTACCTGACCGAAGAGGAGCTCGAGGAGGCTTTATGGGAATTATTCTAGACAATGTGAGTTATACGTATCAGGAAGGAACACCCTTTGCCTCAGCTGCCTTGTCTGATGTCAGTTTGTCAATAGAGGATGGCTCTTATACTGCAATTATTGGGCATACAGGAAGTGGGAAATCTACAATTCTACAACTTTTGAATGGTTTGCTAGTTCCTACAGAGGGAAGTGTTCGTGTCTTTGATACATTGATTACATCAACATCCGTCAATAAGCAAATTCGTCAAATTCGCAAACAAGTAGGGTTGGTCTTTTCAGTTTGCAGAAAATCAAATTTTTGAGGAGACTGTCTTAAAAGATGTGGCTTTTGGACCTCAAAATTTTGGAGTTTCTGTAGAAGAGGCAGAAGCTATTGCGCGTGAAAAACTAGCTTTAGTAGGCAATTGACGAGTCACTCTTTGAACGTAGTCCGTTTGAACTTTCAGGAGGTCAGATGAGAAGGGTTGCGATTGCTGGAATTTTAGCGATGGAGCCTAGCATTTTAGTCTTAGACGAGCCAACAGCTGGTTTGGATCCAATTGGTCGAAAAGAGTTAATGGCCTTTGTTTAAAAAAACTTCATCAGGATGGAATCACGATTGTTTTAGTGACTCATCTGATGGATGATGTGGCCGAATTTGCTGACCAAGTTTATGTGATGGAAAAAGGGAAAAGTTGGTCAAGAGTGGGAAAGCCAAGTCTTGTTTTTCAAAATGTCGAATTCATGGAAAAAAATCCAATTAGGGTGTTCCAAAAAAATCACAAGATTTGCTCAAAGGCTAGCTGAACGAGGAGTTTCTTTTAAACAATTGCCGATAACGATAGAGGAGTTTAAGGAGTTCATCAATGGATAACATGATTTTAGGTCGTTACATACCAGGAAATTCGATTGTTCATCGTTTGGATCCTCGTAGTAAGTTAGTGGCAATGATTTTATTGATTATGATCGTTTTTTGGGCCAATAATCCAATAACAAATGTGATCCTTTTCGTTGCAACAGGTATATTTGTAGCTTTATCAGAAGTTCCCTTATCCTTTTTCATAAAAGGTTTGCGGTCTATGTTTTTTCTGATTGCTTTTACAACCCTTTTTCAACTTTTCTTTATCTCTGGTGGAGATGTCTTGTTCGAGATGGGGTTTTATTAAAAATCACGAGTCATGGCATTGAGCAGGCGGGAATCATTTTTTGCCGCTTTGTGTTGATTATCTTTTTCTCAACCTTACTTACCTTGACGACCATGCCATTAAGCTTGGCTACAGCAGTTGAGTCCTTGCTTGGACCCTTGAAAAGGTTTAAGGTTCCTGTTCATGAAATCGGGCTCATGTTGTCTATGAGTTTACGCTTTGTACCAACCTTAATGGATGATACGATTCGAATTATGAACGCTCAAAAGGCGCGTGGTGTTGATTTTGGAGAAGGAAATATCATCCAAAAAGTTAAGGCTATGATTCCTATTTTGATTCCTTTATTCGCTACGAGTTTGAAACGAGCGGATTCTCTTGCTACAGCCATGGAGGCTAGAGGATATCAAGGTGGGAACGGACGCAGTCAGTACCGGCAGTTGAATTGGATGAATAAAGATAGTGTGGCCTTACTCCTTGTATGTGTGTTGGGTTTGATTCTATTTTTGTTGAAATCCTAAAGTGAAGTATAGAATGAGATAGGGTAGAGGTATGAATCGTTTTAAAAAATCAAAATATATCATTGTTCTATTTGTCGTTATACTAGTAGTTTCTGTTTTTTTAGTGACGACACAATCAAGTACAGTTGTGACAAAAGCTGGAGATGGCATTTCTCTGATAGATAGAATTGTGCAAAAACCATTTCAATGGTTAGAATCTACAAAGTCAGATTTAGGAAATTTGACGAGAGCTTATAATGAGAATGAAACTCTAAAAAAAGAATTCTATCAAATGGGAAAGGAAAAGAATGAAGCAGATCGCTTAAAAGAAGAAAATGAACAACTGCGTCAATTGCTAGATATGAAGTCAAAATTGAATGCGACTAAGCTAATTGCTGCAGATGTCATCATGAGAACTCCGGTGACTTGGAAGCAAGAACTAACAGTTAATGTTGGTACGCAACAAGGTGTAACAACTAGTATGCTTGTTGTTTCTGGTGGAGGATTGGTTGGAAGTGTTGAAAAAGTAGAAGACAACTCAACTGTGGTCAATTTATTAACTAATGCTGAAAATACAGAGAAGATTTCTGTTAAATTCAGCATGGGTCTAGTAGTATTTATGGTATTATCGTTGGCTATGACAAGGAAAAGGAACTGTTGAAAATTAGTCAGCTAAATAATAGTGGAGATATTAGTCAAGGTGATAAAGTGGTAACTGGAGGTTTGGGGAACTTCAATGCTACAGATATTTCTGTAGGAGAAGTTGTATCAGTGACACATAGTACGGACTATCTAACAAGAGAAGTTATGGTTAAGCTACACGCTGATCCAATGAATCTTAAGGTTGTAGAGTTAGTGGGGAATGTGTCATGAGACTTTTTAAGCAGATAGGAATGTTCTTGCTCTTACCCTTGATTGTCTTAATAGATAGCCATTTAGGACAGTTTGTAAATAGCTTTTTCCCACATTTACAAATTGTTAGCCACTTTATCTTTTATCTTCTTATTATTTCGAAACAATAGAAGTATCAGAGTATCTGTTTTTAGCTTATTGCTTTGGTTCTAGGACTTATATACGATATCTATTTCTTCCATCTGATAGGGAATAGCCAGTCTTCTTTTTGTGATTATTGGAGCAATCGTATATAAAAGCAACTCTGTTATTTTGTTAAATAGATGGACAAGATTATTAGCTATTTTAATGATGACTTTTACATTTGAATTTGGTAGCTTTTATCCTAGCACAGGTGGTAGGATTGACTGCAGAAAAATCTACCTGTTTTTATAGTTTATAGTCTGGGTCCTACTATGATATTGAATTTTATATGGATGTTAGTTTTCCAATATATTTTTGAAAAAATATATCTATAAGAAAGAAACAAAACTGTAATAAAGGCGTAATATTTATTAGGCCTTTTTTTGATATACTAGTATTGTCTTTTTAAAGAAGGAGTATTTACACTTATGAAGAAAAAAATTCTAGCATCACTTTTGTTAAGTACAGTATTGGTTTCACAAGGAGCTGTTCTTTCAAGTGTTAAAGCTAACACAACAGATGAAAAAATTGCAGCTCAAGATAGCAAAATTAGTGAGTTGACAACGCAACAAAAGGAAGCTCAAAAACAAGTTGATGAGATTCAAACTCAAGTTACAGCTATTCAAACAGAACAAGAAAAGTTGCAAACTGAGAATGAAAAACTTCAAGAAGAATCTAAAAAACTTGAAGGTGAAATCACAGAGCTTTCAAAAAATATCGTAGCTCGTAATGAATCGCTTGAAAACCAAGCTCGTAGTGCACAAACTAACGGAACTGCTACAAGCTACATTAATACAATTATTAACTCAAACTCAATCACAGAAGCTATTTCTCGTGTAGCAGCTATGAGTGAAATTGTGTCAGCTAACAACAAAATGTTGCAACAACAAAAAGAAGATAAAAAAGCTATTGCTGAGAAACAAGTTGCTAACAATGAAGCAATCAACACAGTTATTGCCAACCAACAAACACTTGCAGATGACGCCCAAGCTTTGACAACAAAACAAGCTGAATTGAAAGTGGCTGAGTTGAATCTTGCAGCAGAAAAAGCTACTGCAGAAGGTGAAAAAGCTACCTTGCTAGAGCAAAAGGCAGCAGCTGAGGCAGAAGCGAAAGCAGCGGCTGAAGCAGAAGCAGCATACAAAGCTAAACAAACAAGTCAACAACAAACAGTTGCAGCTTCAGCAAACACAACATTTGCAGCACAAGTGCAAGCAACTTCACAGTTCTTCATCTTCATCAGATGAAGACTCAAGTTACACACCAGCACCAACCCCAACTGTATCAAGACCACGCCCTACATATAGTACAAACGCTTCAAGTTATCCAACAGGTGAATGTACATGGGGAGCTAAAACATTGGCACCTTGGGCTGGAGATTACTGGGGTAACGGAGCGCAGTGGGCAACAAGTGCAGCTGCAGCAGGTTTCCGTACTGGTTCTCAACCACAAGTTGGTGCGATTGCATGTTGGAATGATGGTGGCTATGGACACGTAGCGGTTGTTACAGCTGTTTCATCATCATCAAGTATCCAAGTATCAGAATCTAACTACGGTGGAGATCGTACAATCGGTAACAAACGTGGATGGTTCAACCCAACTACAACTTCTGAAGGTTATGTTACTTACATCTATCCAAACTAATGAAAAAATTGAGACTCTTTCCGAGTCTCTTTTCTTGTCTTTCAAATTGATTAAGTTCTGCTAAAAAACTATCAAAATAGCTTGATAATATTGAGAAATTGTGGTAGAATGAAACTTGTCGTGTGAACGATAATACTCATTCTTGATGAATTGTGAAACTGTTGCCTTTGGGTTGTTTTGCAAGCTGAAATCGAGAAGAGGAAAAAACAAAAAGGAGAAATACTCATGGCAGTAATTTCAATGAAACAACTTCTTGAGGCTGGTGTACACTTTGGTCACCAAACTCGTCGCTGGAACCCTAAGATGGCTAAGTACATCTTCACTGAGCGTAACGGAATCCACGTTATCGACTTGCAACAAACTGTAAAATACGCTGACCAAGCATACGACTTTATGCGTGATGCAGCAGCTAACGATGCAGTTGTATTGTTTGTTGGTACTAAGAAACAAGCTGCTGACGCTGTTAAAGAAGAAGCAGAACGTTCAGGTCAATACTACATCAACCACCGTTGGTTGGGTGGTACCCTTACTAACTGGGGAACAATCCAAAAACGTATCGCTCGTTTGAAAGAAATCAAACGCATGGAAGAAGAAGGAATCTTCGACGTTCTTCCTAAGAAAGAAGTTGCACTTCTTAACAAACAACGCGCTCGTCTTGAAAAATTCTTGGGTGGTATCGAAGACATGCCTCGCATCCCAGATGTAATGTACGTAGTTGACCCACATAAAGAGCAAATCGCTGTTAAAGAAGCTAAAAAATTGGGTATCCCAGTTGTAGCGATGGTTGACACAAACACTGATCCAGATGATATCGATGTAATCATCCCAGCTAACGATGACGCTATCCGCGCTGTTAAATTGATCACAGCTAAATTGGCTGACGCTATCATCGAAGGTCGTCAAGGTGAAGATGCTAGCAGCAGTTGAAGCAGAATTTGCAGCTTCAGAAGCTCAAGCAGACTCAATCGAAGAAATCGTTGAAGTTGTAGAAGGCGACAACGCTTAATTCAAATAAGTAATCATTACCTAGGAGGGCGGGGCTTAGCCCGGCTCTCCTATTTTTAAAAAATATAGGAGAATCAAAATGGCAGAAATTACAGCTAAACTTGTTAAAGAGTTGCGTGAAAAATCTGGTGCTGGTGTCATGGACGCTAAGAAAGCATTGGTCGAAGTTGAAGGTGATATCGAAAAAAAGCGATCGAATTGCTTCGTGAAAAAAAGGTATGGCTAAAGGCAGCTAAAAAAGCTGACCGTGTTGCTGCAGAAGGTTTGACTGGTGTATTTGTTAACGGTAACGTCGCAGCAGTAGTTGAAGTAAATGCTGAAACTGACTTCGTTGCGAAAAATGCTCAATTCGTTGAATTGGTAAATGCAACAGCTAAAAGTAATCGCTGAAGGTAAAACCAGCTAACAACGAAGAAGCTCTTGCATTTGACAATGCCTTCAGGTGAAACACTTGAAGCTGCTTATGTGTCTGCAACAGCGACTATCGGAGAAAAAATCTCATTCCGTCGCTTTGCTTTGCTTGAAAAAAACAGATGCACAACACTTTCGGTGCATACCAACACAACGGTGGACGTATCGGTGTTATCTCTGTAATCGAAGGTGGAGACGAAGCGCTTGCTAAACAAATCTCAATGCATATTGCTGCGATGAAACCAACAGTTCTTTCATACAAAGAATTGGATGAGCAATTTGTTAAAGATGAGTTGGCTCAATTGAACCACGTAATCGACCAAGATAACGAAAGCCGTGCAATGGTTAACAAACCAGCTCTTCCACACTTGAAGTATGGATCAAAAAGCACAATTGACTGATGAAGTTATCGCTCAAGCTGAAGCTGACATTAAAAGCAGAGTTGGCTGCAGAAGGCAAAACCAGAAAAAATCTGGGATAAAATCATTCCAGGTAAAATGGATCGCTTCATGCTTGACAACACTAAAGTTGACCAAGCATACACACTTCTTGCACAAGTCTACATCATGGATGACAGCAAGACAGTTGAAGCATACCTTGAATCAGTTAACGCTTCAGTAGTTGAGTTCGCTCGCTTTGAAGTTGGTGAAGGTATCGAAAAAAAGCTGCAAATGACTTTGAAGCTGAAGTTGCAGCTACAATGGCAGCAGCTTTTGAATAACTAATAATAAAAAGAGGAAGCAGATTTGCTTCCTTTTTCTATATTTTTTTTAGAAAAATTAAAAAGCCCTTGTTAAAAGGGCTTTGTGTATTTAGGAGACTAGACTTCGAAACTCATAGAGCGCTGTAGATAGGTAACGCTCACCGTTATCTGGTGCGAGAGCAAGGACTTTTTACCTGCTCCAAGTTTTTTAGCAACTTCGATTGCTGCATAGATAGCTGCTGCAGAAGAAATACCTACCAAGAAAGCCTTCTTTTCCACCAATTTCGCGACCAAGTGCAAGAGCATTGTCTGATGTCACGCGAACGATACCATCATAAGCTTCTACATCAAGTGTTTCTGGGATGAATCCTGCAGAGATACCTTGAATTTTGTGAGGTCCTGGTTTTTCACCTGATAAGATTGCTGACTCGTCTGCCTCAACTGCAAAAACTTGAATGTTTGAGTTAGCAGTTTTAAGAGCATGAGAAACACCTGAAATAGTTCCTCCAGTACCAACACCAGCAACAAAGGCATCTAAACCATCAGCTCCGAAATCAGCTAGAATTTCAGCTCCTGTTGTTCTTTTCGTGAACTTCTGGGTTAGCTTGGTTATTAAACTGTAATGGTAGGAAAACCATCGCGTTCAGCAGCAATTTCTTGCGCTTTTAGCAATCGCACCTTTCATTCCTTCACTACCGGGAGTGAGGACTAGTTCAGCACCATAAGCTTGGATGATCTTACGGCGTTCAACACTCATTGTTTCAGGCATAACGATGACAACTTTATAACCTTTAGCAGCACCAACCCATGAAAGACCGATACCAGTGTTTCCACTTGTTGCTTCTACAATAGTAGAACCTGGTTTCAGTTTACCTTCTTGTTCAGCTTTTTTTCAATCATACTAAGAGCGATGCGGTCTTTAACGGATGAACCCTGGGTTAAAAGCTTCTAGTTTTACGTAAACATCTGCTGCACCTTCTGGTACAATGTTATTCAATTTAACAATCGGTGTTTTTTTCCGATAAGTTCTGTGATATTGTTATAAATAGCCATGTTAGCACCTCTTTATATAAGATGCTTCTAGTATAACGCTATCTTAAACTTTTTGTAAAATATAGAAATCCTATCGAAGCGATAGGATTTTTATAACAATCAGAAAAAAATAGTCAGTGTAAATCTAAAAATTGAGGGAAGGTATTTAAAAGTGCTTTACACAAGGTTTACAGGGACTTCAACTTCTCGTAAACCTTGATCTGTTAGGATAACTTTCCCATTAAAAAATTCTATGAGGGCAGCTTTGGTATCCTCTTTATCTTCTTTATCGACAAAGATAATTGTGTCAACTTGATCTGTAAAGTTGGTTTCGAGTTCCATAAGATTATGTTCTTTAAGAAAATTCCCATACTCTTGATATTGAGCATAGCTCATTTGAATTTGAATCCCTGCTTGTTCTTTAATTTCAACAATTCCAATTTCTTTGACAGCTAAGGCAACACTACCTGCATAAGCGCGAATAAGACCTCCTGCTCCCAGCTTTATACCACCAAAATATCGGGTAACAACTACACAGACATTGGTCAAATTGTGATTTTCTAGAACTCCTAGCATAGGTACACCAGCAGTTCCACTTGGCTCCCCATCATCACTGGTTCGCTTGATTTCACTGCGCTCACCGATAATAAAAGCAGAGCAGTTGTGGGTAGCCTTATAGTGTTCTTTTTTGATAGCAGTGATAAAGGCACGAGCTTCTTCTTCACTATAGACACGTTTTGCATGACAAATAAATCGTGATTTTTTTGATTTCTTCTTGGACTTGTCCGTCCTCTTTTATCGTTCTAAATTCCATATTTTTTTATTGTACTAAAAAAATAGTCTAAAGTTCTAGATTTTTACGAATAAAGAAGTATGAAAAATAAATCCAAATTATCTTGGTCGACTTTTTTTACAGAACAAGAATTAAGCCCTGAAGAACGACAACTGGCGGAGAAGCTACCAAGCATGAGAAAAGAGAAGGGGAAAACTCTTCTGTCAACGATGTGATAGTATGATTCAAGATGAATGGTCTCTACCTATTAATGCTCATTACTGCCGAGAATGTTTGTTGATGAAGCGAGTTAGGAGTGATCAGGTCTTGTATTATTTCCCTCAAGAAGATTTTCCTAAACAAGATGTTCTTAAATGGAAGGGACAATTGACTCCATTTCAAGAGAAAGTATCAGAGGGCTTACTTCAAGCAGTAGAGAACCAGCAACCGACTTTAGTTCATGCAGTGACTGGCGCTGGGAAGACAGAGATGATTTATCAAGTTGTTGCGAAAGTTATTAATGATGGTGGGGCAGTTTGTCTAGCAAGTCCCCGTATAGATGTTTGTTTGGAATTGTATAAGCGATTGCAGAATGATTTTACTTGTGAGATAGCCTTGCTGCATGGAGAGTCCAAACCATATTTTCGGACACCTCTGGTTGTTGCGACGACTCATCAATTATTAAAGTTTTATCATGCTTTTGATTTGCTAATAGTAGATGAAGTAGATGCTTTTCCATATGTTGATAACAGGATGCTTTACAAAGCTGTAAAGAATTGTGTAAAGGATGATGGACTAAGAATTTTCCTCACCGCTACTTCTACAGACGAGTTGGATAAGAAGGTTCGACTAGGGGAACTAAAACGACTAAGCCTACCAAGGCGGTTCCATGGGAATCCTTTAATTATTCCAAAACCCGTCTGGCTATCTGATCTGGATAAATGTTTGGATAAGTTTCGCCTACCACAAAAGTTAAAAAGATATGTTGAAAACCAGAGAAGAACTGGCTATCCCTTACTAATATTTGCATCAGAAATTACAAAGGGAGAGAAGTTGAAGGAAATCTTGCAGCTAGAGTTTCCGAATGAGAAAATTGGTTTCGTATCCTCAGTTACTGAAGATAGATTAGAGCAAGTTCAAGCTTTTAGGGATAGGGAATTGACCATATTGATAAGCACAACAATATTGGAGCGCGGAGTTACCTTCCCTTGTGTTGATGTCTGTGTCGTAGAAGCAAACCATCGTCTTTTTACAAAATCAAGCCTCATTCAAATTGGAGGACGTGTAGGTCGTAGCATGGATAGACCGACAGGAGATCTAATTTTCTTTCATAATGGCTTAAACCGTTCGATTAAGAATGCTATAAAAGAAATTAAGCTGATGAACAAGGAGGCGGGCTTATGATTTGTTTACTATGTGGCCAACATTTGAAGAAAAATCTAACCTTTGGAGAGCTTCTTTTTTTGAAAAAGGAGGAGAGCTCACTTTGTTTAGCTTGTTACTCAAGTTTTGAAATGATTGGGGAAGAACATTGCCCAAATTGTTATAAAAAAAGGAGTGTCAACTCGTGTCAAGATTGTCAACTTTTGGTGTAAAGAAGGATTGAAGTAAGTCATGAAGCGATTTTTTTAGTTATAATCAAGCAATGAAAGACTTCTTTAATCGTTACAAATTTGATGGAGATTATATTCTCGAAAAAGTTTTTGCAATCGATTTTAAAAAGAGAATTTAAAAAAGTACAAGGAGTTATCAAATTTTTTTCTAATACCGTTAAGCCCTGAGAGAGTATGCAAAAGAGGTTTTAATCAGGTTGCAGGGCCTAATAGAAAGCTGCAGGACTTTTCCCTATCTGGATGTATTAGGGAAAAAGAGAAGGAAAAAGCAAGTTCTTCTAAAAATCGTTCAGAGCGTTTGGCCACAGAACTTCCGTTTTTTTATTAAAGAAGACAGTAGGATTCCCAAAGAAAGATTCTATTGATTGATGATATTTATACGACAGGAGCGACTGTTAACCGTGTCAAGAGTATGCTAGAGAATGCAGGAGCAGAAGAGGTTAGAAACATTTTCCCTCGTAAGATGAGGAAAAAGATTGCAAAAAGATTATGAAAGCGTTATAATAAATGTAGAAAAAAACAAATATGTTTAGAAAGAAGGTACTTATATGATTAAATATAGTATCCGTGGTGAAAACCTAGAAGTAACTGAAGCAATTCGTGATTATGTAGTTTCTAAACTCGAAAAGATCGAAAAATACTTCCAAGCAGATCAAGAACTAGATGCACGTGTAAATTTGAAAGTGTATCGTGAAAAGACTGCTAAGGTAGAAGTAACAATTCCACTTGGGATCTATTACTCTTCGTGCAGAAGACGTTTCTCAAGATATGTATGGATCTATTGATTTGGTGACAGATAAGATTGAACGTCAAATCCGTAAAAATAAAACTAAAATTGAACGTAAGAACAGAAATAAAGTTTCTACTAGCCAACTATTTACAGATGCCTTGGTAGAAGAGACAGATGCTGCTCAACCTAAAGTTGTTCGTTCAAAACAAATTGATTTAAAACCAATGGACCTTGAAGAAGCACTTCTTCAGATGGACTTATTGGGCCATGATTTCTTCATTTATATCGATGTTGAAGATGAAACAACAAATGTCATTTATCGACGCGAAGATGGAGATATTGGTCTTCTTGAAGTAAAAGAATCATAAGATATTGTCGTTTAATATATAAGTGGGCTGTTGAAAACAGCTCACTTATTTGATTTTACAAAGATATAAGTTGGAGTATTAACTCAACTTATAGGGACTATTTACTTTAATTAAGTAGACAAAAGAAAGCGCTTTAAGTTAAAATAGTCATGTCAACAAATATTGAGCGTAAAAATGTAAGCGCTCTAAAATTAATTTATTACAAAGGAGTCCACAGATGGCAACTAAAGAAGAAATCTTGCGCGAATTATATCCAGAGGATCTATTCCACTATGCAGATGGTTTAACATTAGGGAGAAGCAGAAGTTTTACAAGAAACTCGTCGTTTGATTGAAAAAAACACCTTCGTCCTGTAATTAATGAATATTGGGAAGCACCTGATTTCCCATTCGAACAATTTTACGCTGTAGCAAAAGGCGCACAAATCATGAACAACCCTAAATTGTTCGAAGGACGAGAAGGAAACTACAAACCATCAGAACTTTACATCGCATTCTTGTACCTTGAATTAGGTCGTTTCGATGCTTCTATGGCAACATTCTTCACAGTACATGGTGGACTTTTGCTACAACACAATCTTGCTTGGTGGTGATGAGCGTCAACAAAAAGAATTCCTTCCTAAATTGGCTGCATTTGACTGGCAAGGATGTTTCGCTTTGACTGAGCCATTGTCAGGTTCTGACATCGCTGGTGGTCTTGCTACAACAGCTGAGCGCGTTGGAGACAAATGGATCTTGAACGGTGAAAAACGTTGGATCGGTGGATCAGACACAGCTGACGTTGTTCCAGTATTCGCTCGCGACGTTGAAGATGGACGCGTGAAATGTTTCATCGTTCGTAAAGGTGCTCCAGGATACCACGCTGAGCCAATCCCTCACAAAGTTTCTCTTCGTTGCGTACGTAATGGTCACATTACTATGAAGAATGTTGAAGTTCCAGATTCAGACCGTTTGGTAAACATCAACGGATTTGGCGACGTAGCTCGCATCTTGACATTCACTCGTGCTGACGTTGCTCACATTGCAACTGCTATCACTTGCGGATCATTCGTTGCAGCTCTTAAATATGCTAAAGACCGTCAACAATTCAAACGTCCAATCGCTTCATTCCAGATCGTTCAAGAAAAATTGGCTAGAATGCAAGCTAACGCAGTAGCAGCACTTGCTTACTCAGCTCGTATCGCAGAAATGCAAGAAGCTGGTAACGAATTGATGCTTAACTCTGCACTTGCTAAAATGCATAACTCATTGGTAATGCGTGAAACAGTTGCCCTTGCACGTGAAACATGTGGTGGTAACGGAATCACTCTTGAAACTGACGTAGCTCGCTTCTTCGCAGATGCTGAAGCAATCTACACTTATGAAGGTTCTCACGAGGTGAACGCATTGATTGTTGGTCGTGAACTCACTGGTGTCGGTGCATTCGTATAATAATGAATTTGGAACGGTTGCTTAGCATTTGCTGAAAGACCGTTCCGATTCTTTCTTTATAAACTTTATATATTAAAATGAATAGGAGAAAAAAATGAGTATTTCTAAAGTAATGATCATTGGTTCTGGTCAAATGGGTAGCGGAATCGCGCAAGTATTCGCTCAATCTGGTTTTACAGTATACCTTAATGACATTAAAGAAGAATTTGTACAAAGAGGGATTGATAATATCACTAAACAATTGGCTCGTTCAGTAGAAAAAGGACGTATGTCAGAAGAAGAAAAAAAGGAAAAAAATCTTGGGTAACTTGATTCCTTCGACTTCTTACGAAGATGCTAAAAAAACGTTCAATTGGTTATTGAAGCAGCTACAGAAAACAGAGATATCAAACTCAGCATCTTTAAACAATTGGATGAAATTACTGCTCCTGAAACAATTTTGGCTTCTAACACATCATCTCTTTCTATTACGGATATTGCTGCGGCTACAGTTCATCAAGAACGTGTAATTGGTATGCACTTCTTCAACCCAGCACCAGTTATGAAGTTAGTTGAAGTGATTCGTGCTCTTCAAACTTCAGATGAAGTTGTAAAAGCAGTTCGCGAATTGACTGAAAAAATTGGAAAAACTGCAGTTGACGTTAAAGACTCTTATGGATTCGTTGTTAACCGTGTGTTGATCCCAATGATTAACGAAGCTATCTTTATCCTTGGTGAAGGTGTTGCTTCTGCAGAAGAAATTGATGAAGCTATGAAATTGGGTGCAAACCATCCAATTGGCCCATTGGCACTTGCTGACTTGATCGGATTGGATGTATGTTTGGCAATCATGGGAGTATTGAATAACGGCTTCGGTGATCCTAAATACCGTCCAGCACCACTATTGAAGAAAATGGTTGAAGCTGGTAAACTAGGTCGTAAGACTAAAGAAGGATTCTTTAAATACTAAGATTATAAGGAGCAAATAATGAAAGAAGCAGTTATTGTTGCAGCGGTTCGTACACCTCTAGGTGCCTTCGGTGGAAGCTTGAAAGATGTTTCTGCTGTTGATTTGGGAAGTTTAGTTATCAAGAGCGCTATCGAAAGAGCGAACTTGAAACCAGAACAAGTTGATGAAGTTATCATGGGTAACGTCCTTGGTGCAGGCCTTGGACAAAACGTTGCACGTCAAATGAGTGTTAACGCGGGTATCCCAGTTGCTTCTCCAGCATTCACTATTAACAAAGTTTGTGGATCTGGTTTGAAAGCAGTTCAATTGGCAACTCAAGCAGTATTGTGTGGAGATGCAGATATTGTTGTAGCCGGTGGTGCAGAAAATATGAGTCAAGCTCCTTACGTTATTCAAAACCAACGTTGGGGATCTCGTATGGGAGACTCTAAAGTAGTAGATACTATGCTTCGCGATGGTTTGACAGATGGTTTCGAAGGTTTCCACATGGGTATCACAGCTGAAAATGTTGCTGAACAATACGGAATCACTCGTGAAGACCAAGACAACTTTGCTGTACAATCTCAAAAACGTGCAGTTGCAGCTATTGAAGCTGGTCGTTTTAAAGAAGAAATCGTTCCAGTTGAAATTCCACAACGTCGTGGAGAGCCTATTGTATTTGATACAGATGAGTTCCCAAGAAAAGATGCTTCATTTGAAGGACTTTCTAAACTTCGTCCAGTATTCAAAAAAGATGGTACTGTAACAGCTGGTAATGCTTCAGGTATCAACGATGGTGCTGCAGCAGTTGTAGTTATGAGTGCTGACAAAGCTAAAGAATTGGGAGTTCCAGTTTTGGCAACTATCAAATCTTACGCAAGCGCTGGTCTTGATCCAAAAGTGATGGGTTGCGGTCCAATCTACGCATCTCGTAAAGCACTTGAAAAAGGTGGATTTACAGTTGCAGATCTTGACTTGGTAGAATCAAACGAAGCATTTGCGGCTCAAGCGTGTGCAGTTGGTAAAGAACTAGGTCTTGACCCAGAAAAAGTTAACGTTAACGGTGGAGCTATTGCCCTTGGACACCCAATCGGTGCTTCAGGATGCCGTATCTTGGTTACTCTTCTTCATGAAATGGAAAAACGTGATGCAAAACGTGGTCTTGCTACACTTTGTATCGGTGGAGGAATGGGTACTGCAGTTATCGTAGAACGTTAATTCATACTTTATTCTATTGACTAAAATGTATTATATCTTACCTGAAATCTCTTCGGAGAATTTCGGGTAAGATATTTTTATTATAAATAATTAGAAGACTAAAGTATCAAAAATAAAAGCATTTTCCTATAAGTTAAACTTATAGACATAAGCATAAATATTAAGTGGACGGTGGTTAATAAATAAGGTATTATTATAATGTAAGCACTTACATTATTATCGGTACTTGTTGACGCAGTACTCTATACTCAAAATAACTTAAAGTAGGAGGAGAATAATGAGTAATACAGTTTTATTAGAGGTTAAAGATGGTATCGGTTATATCACCATTAACCGCCCAGCAGCTTTGAACGCGTTGAGTTCAGAGGTTTTGACGGATTTAAATCTTGTTTTAGATGAAGTAGAAAAACATGAAGATATCCGTGTTGTTATTGTTAGTGGTCAAGGTGATAAGGCTTTTGTTGCAGGGGCTGATATTAAGGAAATGGACCAAATGTCTCCAATTCAAGCCTTCGAATACATGACATATGCCAATGATACATTTACCCGTCTGTCTGATCTTACTCAACCGACTATTGCAGTTCTTAATGGATATGCTTTGGGAGGCGGTTTGGAGCTTGCACTCTCAACGGATATTAGAATTGGCTTTGAAAAGACTATGGTAGGATTCCCTGAAGTTGGCTTGGGTATCATTCCTGGTTTCGCAGGAACACAAAGAATGTCTCGTTTGATCGGTACTAGCAAGACAAAAGAATTGATCTACACTGCTAGAATCGTCAAAGGAAATGAAGCCTATGACCTAGGAATTTTGAACAAACTTGTTCCAGCTGAGGAATTATTGTCATCTGCTGAAGAACTAGCTAAAAAGCATCATGAAAAAAATGCTCCGTTGGCTGTTGAAAAAAGCTAAGCATGTCATTCAAGTTGGTTCAGAACTTCCTCTTAAGAATGCAATTCGTTTAGAGACAGAAGCTGAAGCTCTTCTCTTCTCTACTGAAGACAAAGTTGAAGGAATGCGTGCTTTTGTTGAAAAACGTAAAGCCGTGTTCAACCGTAAATAAAAAAATTGAGGTGTTAGTATGAAAGCTGTTTTATCATTACAAGAAGCTATTTCTAAAGTAAAAACCTGGTAATGTCGTAGGGATTTCAGGATTCCTTTGCTGTTGGTGAACCTTTGGAGTTGATCGAAGAGTTGGTTAGACAAAATCAACAAGATTTGACTCTGGTTTCAGTTGTTACTTCACATCCAGGTAAAGAAGTGGGTGTTGGACGCCTTTGTGAAAACCACCAAGTTAAAAAATATGTTGCTGCCCACATTGGTACATCTCCTGCTGCTCAAAAAGAATACTTTAGTGGAGAAATGGAAGTAGAATTCACTCCAATGGGTACTGTTGTTGAACGTCTTTACGCTGCTGGAGCAGGTCTTGGAGGAGTTTTGACACCGACAGGAGTTGGTACTATTTTAGAAAATGACCATGAAAAAGTAGTTCGCAATGGTCGCGAGTACCTCATTTATGACCCGCTAAAACTTGACGTAGCATTGATTAAAGCTACAAAAGCTGATAAGTACGGAAACTTGTACATTGATGGTACAACTAAGAACATGTCATTGCAACTAGCTCTTGCAGCAGATACAGTTATCGTTGAAACAAATGAAATTGTTGAAGTTGGTGAAATTAAACCGGATGACGTCTATATTCCAGGTATCCTTGTTGACTATGTAGTCCAAGGCTTAAATCCAGAAGAACACCACAAGATGATGGGTGACCTCTGGACAGAGACTAATAAATTAGCGGGGGTAAAATAATATGAAACCAAAAGAAATTATTGCAAGACGTGTTGCTCTTGAATTTAAAGATGGTGATGTTGTAAACCTTGGATTTGGTATTCCAAATGCTTCTGCAGACTTCATCCCAGAAGGTGTTAACGTAATCCTTCAAGCAGAAAATGGTGCCCTTCGCTTTGGTGAAACACCAACTAAAGACAATTACAAGCCAAACCTAGCAAACTCAGGTGGTGCGCCAATTACTCTCCTTCCAGGGGCTGCTTTGTTTGATTTGCAAACATCATTTGCAATTATTCGTGGTGGTCACGTTGATGCGACTGTTCTTGGAGCTCTTGAAGTAAGCCAAGACGGAAGTATTGCAAACTGGATTATCCCAGGAAAATTTGCACCAGGTATGGGTGGAGCGATGGACCTTTTGGTAGGTGCTAAACGCGTTATTGCAGCAATCCAACATACTACAGGTGGCGAATCTAAACTTTTGAAAGAGTGTACATTGCCTCTATCAGCTAAAGGAGTTTTAGATCTTGTCATTACAGAACTAGCTGTTTTTTTGGATTCAAAGATGGTAAATTCTTGTTGAAAGAAGTTGCACCAGGTGTAACTGTAGAAGAAGTTCTTGAAAAAAACAGCCGGTGACGTTATTGTTGCAGAAGATGTGAAGACAATGCCTATCTAGGCTAATATTGGCTATTTTCTTCTAAGAATGATATTATATATGTAAACGATACTATCGCCTTTTTAGGCGGTAGTATCAATTGGTATCTAAATGAAAAAATAAATGGAAGTAAGGTGATAGCTAAGTGGATATTATACAAATGAACTATTTCATTAATATAGTCGAATGTGGTTGCAATCTTTCGATTGCAGCAAAGAAAATCCATATTAGTCAGTCAGCCTTAAGTCAATTTGTAACAAATTTTGAAGCAGCTGAGGGAATCCAATTATTCAATCGAAAGAATGGTAGATTGGAAAGTTTGACTGAGGCAGGACGAAAGATTTATCGTTTTGCCACAGAAATTATTAATCGTCACGAAGAGATGCTTTCAATGATTCATATTGAATCACAAAAGCAGAGAGGGACTATTAATCTTGGTATTCCTTCTTTGATATTAAGAACGTTCTTCTCAAACACTCTACCGCATTTTTTGAGAAATAACCCTCACATCTATATTCAAGTTATAGAGGGTGGAGGGAAAGAAATTCACCAAAAAATGAGTGACGGTGATTTAAACCTAGCATTTTTTTAATTGAGCCAACGAACTTAGATGCACAAAAATTTGAACAACATATTATTCATTTAGACGAGTATGTTGCTTATATGGATAAACATCATCCATTAGCACAGAAAGAAGCGCTAGATTGGTCTGATCTTGCTGATTATGATTTAGCAATCTTTAATAAAACATTTACGACTTATGATTTGGTGGTTGAGAAACTTCGTTCACAAATGTATAAATACTAAATTTGCTTATTTATCATCTACTTGGGACTTTTTAATTGAGTCTACTTATCAAACAGATTTGATTACAATTTTACCAAAAATCTGTTGAAACTCTTGTAGATAGTAGTCGCTTCCAAACTGTTCGATTTAATGACCCGATTCCTTTTTAATGTTTGGTTCTGTAGACCGTACAAGGATTCCTACAACGAGGTCGAATCCTATGTGTATGAAGAATTGTTAAAAGGGTATTATCAACCCTTATCTGAGAATTAGCTTGGGGTGAAGAGTAATGGTCTACAATGATAACCTTGCTAAAAAGGTATGATGCAGAGATAAGCAGTCTAATTGCAAGCTATTTTTGAGTATAGAACAGATAAAAAAATCAATTTCCAAGAGAATTGTTCGATAAGTTTATTGAATCTTTTGATATATTTTCATCCATCGTAAGGGATGAAAATTCGATTTTAAGCGAAGAATTCATGACTTTTATTCGTTTAATCTCAAAAGAATTTGCTGCTTTTTCGACAGTTTTATTAACCCAGGCTTGCTATGGGATTTATCCTATTATTCGATACGGTAGTCCCAAACAAAAAAGTCTATATCTTGAAAAATTAATTAAAGGAGAGATATTGGCTGGTCTAGGTTTTTCTGAGGGGTATCTTGGCGAAAATCTAGAATTAGTGAATACAACTGCGACTAAAACAAGTAATGGATGGCGTCTTTCAGGTAAGAAATCGATTGTTTCAAATTGCCGTTTTACGGATATACTTTTTATATTTGCCAAAGTAGAAAATGATGAAAAGAAACAGTCGTTTGGATTTTTTATCGTAGACACTAAGGACCCAGGTGTTTACTTTGGAGAAGATATCCCTAAACAAGGACTAAAAGGTTTACCAATCAGTTCAGTTACTTTTGATAATATTGAATTATCAGAGGATAGTTTATTAGGTATGACTTTAGCTGGTCAAGAACAGTTAAATGACTTTTGTTCGAAAGATTCAATTAGGTTTAAGCGCAGTTTCTATTGGAATTTCCGAAGGAGCTTTTTGAAAAAGGTTTATCTTTTTCTAAAGGTGAAACGTGGTTTTTGGTAAGAGGTTGATTGATGCGACGATTTATCAACATCAATTTGCTGATTTATATACAAAACTATGTGCAGCAGAAGCGTATTTCAATTCATATAAAAAAATCAAATGTTAGATGATTCTTTGTATGTTTCACAGATTAAATTATTTACTACAAAAGTAGCTATTGAAATTTCTGAAGAGATTATCAGATTAATAGGTCCGCTACAAGCACAGGATAAAAGCCCGATTGATCGTTATTTAAAAGATGCTAAAACTATTGAAAGTTACGGGAAATCTGGAGACTCAATTCGAAAAAGAATAGCACACCAGTGGCTAAAGGAGTAATAAAATGACAGAACTCAAGTTGCAAGAGTATCAATTTCATAATATGAAGTTGACATGGCTACGAGGAGCTGATAAATTAACTGATGCAGGGACATTATTTGGTCCTGTTCCAAAAGTTGTGTGGTCACGTTACTACCCAACTAATGAAGCGAATATGATGTCTGAGTTGACAGATCCGATCTTAATTCAATACCAAGGGAAGAATTACCTGATGGATGCAAGTTTTGATACGGCAAAATTGTCTGAGAAACAAAGACGCAATCTTGGAATTTTATCTGAAAGTAAAATCGAAGAGAGTTTAGAGCTTTTAGGCTTGTCTCCAGAGAAGATTGATTATGTATTGATGACACATATGCACCATGACCATTCAGGTGGTTTAACACGCGTTAATTCTGAGGGCAATCTTGTTTCTAAGTTTCCTAATGCAAAGATTATTGTCAATGATATAGAATGGTACGAGATGAGAAATCCTAACAATCGTACTCGTGGAACTTATCTGAAAGAGAATTGGGAACCAATTCAGGACCAAGTTACAACTTTCTCTGATTCTGTTGAGATTATTCCAGAAATTCAAATGATTCATACAAGCGGACATAGTAATGGTCACTGTATTATTTTACTTAAACAAGGTGAAGATACAATGATTCACATGGGTGATTTGATGTTAACACACGCTCATCGAAATCCACTGTGGGTTCCGGCTGTAGATGATTATCCAATGAAGTCTATTTCAGCAAAAGAAAAATGGCTTAAGCAAGCCTTTGAAAATGGTTATAAGTTCTTCTTCTATCATGATCAATTTTTTGCAGTTGCAGAATTTGATAAAGAAGGTAAAGAATTTGTGAACTATGTTTTGCGCTCACGTCCACCAGTGATTCCATTTACAGAACAGCAAGATCGTAGACCAGACTTTTTATAATTGTTGCGTATAAGGAGACAAATGACTAAATTCTCTTGTTTGATAGATACAGGAAAATAGCCTGTTGAATTTCAAACAAAACTGAACCGAAAATAAAGGAGTAAACATATGTCTATTACTAAACTTTTGCAAATTAAATACCCTATTTTCCAAGGAGCTATGGCTCAAATTTCTCACTATCAACTTGCTGCTGCTGTTTCAGAAGCTGGAGGACTAGGAATTATTGCCTCTGGTGGTATGACAGGAGAACAACTTCATGAAGAAATTCGTGAATTGAGAAAAATTAACTGACAAACCTTTTTGGTGTTAATATCATGTTAATGATGAAAAAAACATCAAGGATATTGTAACAGTTATTATCGAAGAAAAAGTTCCAGTTGTTACTACTGGTGCAGGAACTCCAAAACATATCATGCCATATTTGAAAGAAGCTGGTGTTAAAGTGATTCCTGTAGTTGCTAGTGTAAAACATGCTCAAAAAATGCAAGAACTCGGGGTTGATGCAGTTGTTGCTGAAGGTTCAGAAGCAGGAGGACACATTGGTGACACTAACACTATGGCTTTGATTCCTCAAATTGTAGATGCTGTTGATATTCCTGTCATCGCTGCGGGTGGTATTGCTGACGGTCGTGGATTGGCTGCTGCCTTTACACTTGGAGCTCAAGGTGTACAAATGGGTACTATCTTCTTGGCTTCAAACGAATGTCCAATTGCTGATGCTTATAAAGAAGCTGTCCTTGCAGCAAATGATACAGCAACTGCTGTTACTGGACGTATCGCAGGAGCTCCTGTTCGTTGTATTCGCAATGAAATGACAGACCACTACATCGAATTAGAACAAAAAGGTACAAACCGTGAAGAGCTTGAGGAAATTACTATCGGTTCACTTTCTAAAGCTGTTTACGACGGTGACACTGTACATGGTTCAATGATGAGTGGACAAATTGCAGGTATGGTAAAAGAAATTAAACCATGTAAAGAAATCATCGAAACAATCGTGGCAGAAGCACAAGAACGTCTTAAACACGTTGAAATTTCAGTAGGCGAATAATCTATCCAACAGAGTAGATTCTTAAGGCAAATATAAAAGTATATCTATAGGAGGGCGATTTAATCGCCCTCTTTTGTTCTTTAAAAACCTTTACAAAACACTTGTCTAATATCCTTGTAAACTTCCTTAAGTTCGCTTTTTAAGTGCAAATATGGTATAATATTGCGCAAGAGGTTTGTAATGAAAAAAAATGAAATGAATCCCTTATTTGTATACTTATTTGTTGGGATTGCCTTTTATATTTATGACTGTAATGGTTGTTTTTCTTCAAAATAACCTAGTTACAATAGCATGCTTATTTTTCTTGATGCTGGCGTTTCTTTTGTTATTTTATTTTCAGAAGAAGTCTTATCAGAAAACAGAAATTGAACAAATCCAGTACGTAAACCATCAAGCGGAAGATAGTTTGAGTTCGCTCTTAGAACAGATGCCGGTTGGAGTTGTCAAACTAGACATGGAAAAGTAGTGAGATTGAGTGGTTCAATCCCTATGCAGAGTTAATGTTGACAACGGAAGATGGAGAAATTGACCATTCTCAAGTTCAAGAAATTATAAAAACGGCCATATCTTCACCTGGGATTTATGCCAATGTGGGAGAAAAGCGTTATGCAGTGCATCTAGATAGAAACTCGGGGGTGCTCTACTTTTTTGACGTTTCTGGAGAATACGAAGCCACAGTTGAATTGGTGACGAGTCGTCCTGTTATCGGTGTTATTTCGGTAGATAATTATGATGATTTAGAGAATGAAACATCTGAATCTGATATCAGCCATATTAATAGTTTTGTTGCGAATTTTGTTGCAGAATTTACTGGAAAACATCAAATGTTCTCTCGTAGAGTGGCCATGGATCGTTTCTACTTGTTTACCGACTATACGGTGTTGGAGCAATTGATGCAGGATAAATTTTCTGTAATTGATACTTTTCGTGAAGAAGCCAAACAGAGAGATTTGCCATTGACAATGAGTATGGGCTTATCATACGGCGATGGTGATCACGAAGGCATTGGTAAAGTTGCTTTATCAAATCTCAATCTTGCAGAAGTTCGTGGTGGAGACCAAGTTGTTGTCAAAGAAAAATGATGAAACGAAAGAATCCAATTTATTTTGGTGGTGGGACGGCGGCTTCTATTAAGCGAACAAGAACACGTACTAGAGCGATGATGACGGCAATCTCTGAAAAGTTGAGAAGTGTCGACCAGGTCTTCGTAGTTGGTCATAAAAACTTAGACATGGATGCTTTAGGCTCTGCTGTTGGTATGCAATTGTTCTCGAGTAACGTCTTGGATGAAAGTTATGTGGTCTATGATGCAGACCAAATGTCTCCGGATATTCATCGTGCCATTCAATTTTTAGAGAATGAGGGAGTAACAAAACTCATCCCTCTAACTCAAGCTATGGGAAATGGTCACTAATCGTTCCTTGCTAGTGATGGTGGACCACTCTAAGACAGCTTTAACCTTGTCAAAAGAGTTTTATGATTTATTCACGCAAACGATTGTTATCGACCACCATAGACGAGATCAAGATTTCCCAGATAATGCGGTTATTACCTATATCGAGAGCGGTGCAAGTAGCGCAAGTGAACTTGTGACAGAGTTGATCCAATTCCAGAACTCTAAGAAATCACGCTTAAGTCGTATTCAAGCAAGTGTTCTCATGGGTGGTATAATGCTAGATACCAAGAATTTCACCTCTCGTGTGACCAGTCGAACATTTGACGTAGCGAGCTATCTAAGAACACGTGGTAGTGATAGTGTTGTAATTCAGGAACTTGCGGCGACTGACTTTGAAGAGTATCGATTGGTGAATGAACTCATCTTGCAAGGACAGGCTGTACAACCTTCTATTCTTGTCGCTCAGGCCAAGGATACTAAGGAATATGATACTGTAGTGATTAGTAAAGCAGCCGATACAATGCTAGCCATGTCAGGTATTGAAGCTAGTTTTGTCATTGCAAAAAACCATCAAGGGGATATTTCCATTTCTGCACGAAGTCGTAGTAAGATTAATGTGCAACGGATTATGGAAGAATTGGGTGGCGGAGGCCACTTCAACTTAGCGGCTGCTAGACTTGCAGATATGAGCCTGCAAGAAGCAGGGTGATAAAACTGAAAAACCATTATTTTCTAATGAAATTAGTGAAAAAGGAGACAGAGGAATGAAAGTAATCTTTTTAGCAGATGTAAAAGGAAAAGGGAAAAAAGGCGAAATCAAGGAAGTGCCAACAGGTTATGCGCAAAACTTTTTGATTAAGAAAAATCTTGCTAAAGAAGCGACTTCTCAAGCAATTGGTGAGTTGCGTGGCAAGCAAAAAAATCTGAAGAAAAAAAGCACATGCTCAACTTCTTGCAGAAGCACAAGAAATCAAGGCGAAGCTTGAAGCTGAAGAAACAATCGTTGAGTTTGTTGAAAAAGTTGGTCCAGATGGAAGAACTTTTTGGTTCAATTACTAGCAAGAAAAATTGCGGAAGAGCTCCAAAAACAATTTGGAATTAAACATTGATAAACGTCATATTCAAGTTCAATCTCCAATTCGAGCAGTTGGCTTGATTGATGTTCCGGTAAAAATTTATCAGGATGTAACTAGCGTCATCAATCTTCGTGTAAAAGAAGGCTAATCTAGATTTGAGTAATTATGTTGTAAAAGGAAGGGAAATCTGATGGCAGAAGTAGAGGAACTACGAGTTCAGCCCCAGGATATCTTGGCAGAACAATCTGTATTGGGAGCTATATTTATCGATGAGAGTAAACTCGTGTTTGTTCGAGAATATATAGACTCTCGAGACTTCTTTAAGTATGCTCACCGTTTGATTTTTCAGGCCATGGTTGATTTGTCAGATCGTGGCGAAGCCATTGATGCAACGACTGTTCGTACGATCTTAGATGATCAAGGTGATTTGCAAAATATTGGCGGTTTGTCCTACCTTGTTGAGATTATCAACTCTGTACCAACCTCTGCAAACGCTGAATACTATGCAAAAATTGTAGCAGAGAAAGCCACGCTTCGTCGTTTGATTGCTAAGTTGACGGAGTCTGTAAACCAAGCTTATGAAGCCTCTAGTCCTGCAGATGAAATCATTGCTCAGGCAGAAAAAGGCTTGATAGATGTCAGCGAGAATGCAAATCGTAGTGGTTTTAGAAATATTCGTGACATTTTAAATCTTAACTTTGGAAACCTGGAAGTTCGATCGCAACAAACGTCAGATATTACGGGGATTGCAACTGGTTATCAAGATTTGGATCATATGACAACTGGTTTGCACGAGGAGGAGTTGATTATTCTAGCAGCTCGACCTGCGGTTGGTAAAACTGCTTTTGCCTTGAATATTGCTCAAAATATTGGAACCAAGCTTGACAAGACCGTTGCAATTTTCTCTCTCGAGATGGGGGCAGAGAGTCTGGTCGACCGTATGTTGGCTGCCGAAGGACTAGTAGAGTCTCACTCTATTCGTACAGGACAACTGACTGAAGAAGAATGGCGCAAATATACGATTGCTCAAGGAAACCTTGCAAAAGCAAGCATCTATATTGACGATACACCAGGAATCCGAATTACAGAGATTCGGTCACGCGCTAGAAAATTGGCCCAGGAAACAGGAAATCTTGGATTGATCTTGATTGACTACCTGCAGCTAATCACAGGGACTGGTCGTGAAAACCGTCAACAAGAGGTGTCAGAGATTTCACGTCAGTTGAAAATTCTGGCCAAGGAATTGAAGGTTCCCGTTATCGCGTTAAGTCAGTTGTCACGTAGTGTTGAACAACGTCAAGATAAAAGACCGGTATTATCAGATATTCGTGAGTCTGGATCTATCGAGCAGGATGCGGATATCGTGGCCTTTCTTTATCGTGAGGACTATTATGAGCGTGGTAGCGAGGAAGAGGAAGGTCTTCCTAATAACAAAGTAGAAGTTATTATCGAGAAAAACCGTAGCGGTGCACGTGGAACGGTAGAATTGATTTTCCAAAAAGAGTATAACAAGTTTTCAAGTATTTCGAAGAGAGAGGAACAAAGATGACAGATGCATTTACAGATGTAGCCAAGATGAAAAAAATCAAAGAAGAAATCAAGGCGCATGAAGGACAAGTCGTGGAAATGACCTTAGAAAATGGTCGTAAACGCCAAAAGAATCGATTAGGAAGACTTATTGAAGTTTATCCATCACTCTTTATCGTTGAATTTGGAAATGTTGAAGGAGACAAACAAGCCAATGTCTATGTTGAATCCTTCACCTATTCTGATATTTTAACGGAAAAGAATTTGATTCACTATTTGGATTAAGGTTGAAAGTGGGAGTTTTCTCACTTTTTTCTTTTTCTTTCGAATGATATAAATGAGGTCAACCTCAAAAATTTATCTATTCGAAGGAGAATGAATGACATATAGTAAAAAGGGAACTTTTCTGAAGAGAACGACGGTGGGCACAGTATCACTATTGCTAGCAGGTGCTTTTTTAGTTTGGTGGAGGAACTGTTCATGCCAATCAGGGAAACAATGGTTCACTGGCGCGTGGAGATGATTATCCCTATTATTATAAAAATGGAAGTCAAGAAATCGATAAGTGGCGAATGTACTCAAGACAGTGTACTTCATTTGCTGCCTTTCGTCTTAGCAGTGTAAATGGTTTTGAGTTACCAGCTGCGTATGGAAATGCAAATCAATGGGGATATCGGGCTAAAAGAGAAGGCTATCGTGTCGATCAGCAACCAGCAATTGGCTCTATCGCTTGGGATGCGAGCGGACAGTATGGCCACGTAGCCTGGGTATCCAATGTCCTTGGTGATATGATTGAAATCGAGGAGTACAATTATGGTGTTAGAGAGAAGTACAATCGTAGAATTGTGAAGGCAAGTTCTATGACTGGTTTCATTCACTTTTAAAGATGTGGGACATGCTAGCTCAGGGAAATCATCAGTCGACGTCACCATCTAGCGGAACACATTACTTTACAGAAAAATCTGCTATTATGAATCAGCCATCACAAGTGGCTGAGATTGTAGATTACTATTACCCTGGAGAAAGTGTTCATTACGATCAGACGCTTGAAAAAGATGGCTATAAATGGATTAGTTATTTATCCCGAACTGGGAATCGTAGGTATGTCCAGATAGCTAAAACAGCAACTTCTAAGAATGGATGGGAAAAACAGGGGACAATCTGGTACTACTATGAAAATGGGAAAGTAGCTCTTGGTTGGAAAAAGATAGACGGAAGTTGGTACTATTTCCAAACAAATGGTGCCATGAGAACAGGTTGGCTAAAAGACGGATCTAAGTGGTACTACTTGAAATCATCTGGAGAAATGCAGACAGGATGGTTAAAGGATAAGGGCATTTGGTATTACCTCGAAAGCTCAGGTGCTATGAAAACAAGTCAGTGGTTCCAGGTCTCAGGGAAATATTATTACGTGAACGCTTCTGGAGAATTGGCAGTAGACACGACTATCGATGGGTTCCAAGTTGACAGTAATGGTGCGCGAGTAGAAAATCCAGCATCATAAGTGTTATTCAGCATTCGGGCTCTTCCTAATGGTATTTTTCCCTGCTTTCCTTTATAATGGGTGTATGGACAAGAAAAAATTATTACTAATTGATGGTTCTTCAGTTGCTTTCAGGGCATTCTTTGCACTTTATCAGCAACTGGATCGTTTTAAGAATGACAATGGACTACATACCAATGCAATCTACGGTTTTCACCTGATGCTAAATCACCTATTGGAGCGTGTCCAACCGAGTCATATTTTGGTTGCTTTTGATGCGGGGAAAACGACTTTCCGTACAGAGATGTATGCAGACTATAAGGGCGGTCGTGCTAAGACTCCGGATGAGTTTCGAGAGCAATTCCCCTTCATTCGTGAGTTGTTAGATCATCTTGGGATTCGCTATTATGAGTTGGCTCAGTATGAGGCGGATGATATCATTGGAACTCTTGGTCGCTTGGCTGAAAAGGATTCATTTGATGTGACCATTGTCAGCGGAGATAAGGACTTGATCCAGTTGACAGATGAGCACACAGTAGTCGAGATTTCCAAGAAAGGTGTCGCCGAGTTTGAGGCCTTTACCCCAGAATATCTCATGGAAAAGATGGGCATCACACCAGCTCAGTTCATTGATCTTAAAGCCCTCATGGGAGATAAGTCTGACAATATCCCTGGGGTGACTAAGATTGGTGAAAAGACTGGTATCAAGCTCTTGTTAGAACACGGCTCGCTGGAAGGTATTTATGAAAATATTGACAGCATGAAGGCTTCAAAGATGAAGGAAAATCTTGTCAATGACAAGGAACAAGCCTTTCTGTCTAAAACACTAGCTACCATCGACACGAAAGCGCCGATAGAGATAGGCCTAGATGATTTGGTTTATAGCGGTCCAGATGTGGAAAGCTTAGGAAAATTCTACGATGAGATGGGCTTTAAACAGCTCAAGCAAGTCTTGAATGCTTCTCAGACTATCCAAGCTGAAACTTTGAATTTCACTATAGTGGATAAAGTCAGTCAAGATATGCTGAGTGAAGACTCCATCTTCCACTTTGAACTTTTTGGAGAAAACTACCATATAGATGATTTGGTTGGTTTTGCCTGGTCTTGTGGAGACAAACTCTATGCTACAGATAAGCTGGAACTTTTGCAGGATCCGATTCTTAAGGATTTTCTAGAAAAAACACCTCTGAAAGTATATGACTTTAAGAAAGCAAAAGTTCTCTTAAATCGCTTTGGTTTGAATTTGCAGGCTCCTGCTTTTGACAGCCGTTTGGCCAAATACCTTCTCTCTACTGTCGAGAATAATGAAATTTCAACTATTGCTAGTCTCTATGGTCAAACTTACCTGGTCGATGATGAAACCTTCTACGGTAAGGGTGTTAAGAAAGCTATTCCAGAGCGAGAGAAATTCTTGGAGCACTTGGCTCGTAAGGTTGCTGTATTAGTTGAGACAGAGCCTGTTTTACTTGAAAAATTAAGTGAAAACGGACAATTGGACCTCCTCTATGATATGGAGCAACCTCTGGCTTTTGTCCTTGCTAAGATGGAAATCGCTGGGATTAAGGTCAAAAAAGAAACACTTCTTGAGATGCAAGCTGAAAATGAGCTCGTCATTGAGAAGCTGACGCAAGAGATTTATGAACTGGCTGGTGAGGAGTTTAATATCAACTCGCCTAAACAGCTGGGCGAATTGCTTTTTGAAAAACTAGGTCTCCCTCTCGAATATACCAAGAAAACCAAGACAGGGTACTCGACAGCCGTGGATGTCTTTAGAGCGTCTAGCTCCCTATTGCGCCCAATCGTCAAGAAAAATTCTTGATTACCGTCAGATTGCTAAGATTCAATCCACTTATGTGATTGGCTTGCAGGACTGGATTTTAGCGGATTGTAAGATTCACACGCGCTATGTACAAGATTTGACTCAGACAGGTCGTTTGTCTAGTGTGGATCCAAACTTGCAAAATATTCCTGTTCGCTTGGAACAAGGTCGCCTCATTCGTAAGGCTTTCGTGCCAGAGTGGGAAGATAGCGTCCTTCTCAGCTCGGACTACTCACAGATTGAACTACGAGTTTTGGCGCATATCTCTAAGGATGAACACTTAATCAAGGCCTTTCAAGAAGGAGCTGACATCCATACCTCAACAGCTATGCGGGTCTTTGGAATTGAACGTCCGGAGGATGTGACTCCAAACGACCGTCGCAATGCCAAGGCTGTAAACTTCGGAGTGGTCTACGGAATTTCAGACTTTGGTTTATCGAATAATCTGGGCATCAGTCGTAAAGAGGCTAAAGCCTACATCGATACCTACTTTGAACGCTTCCCAGGTATCAAAAACTACATGGATGAAGTGGTGCGTGAGGCGCGTGATAAGGGTTATGTAGAGACTCTCTTCAAACGTCGTCGTGAGTTGCCAGATATCAATTCGCGTAACTTTAACATTCGTGGTTTTGCAGAGCGTACAGCAATCAACTCCCCTATCCAAGGATCGGCTGCAGATATTCTCAAAATCGCTATGATTCAGCTAGATAAAGCTTTGGTAGAGGGTGGTTATCAAACCAAGATGCTTCTACAAGTGCACGATGAAATTGTTCTTGAAGTGCCTAAATCAGAGTTAGCTGCTATTAAAAAACTTGTCAAACAAACCATGGAAGAAGCCATTCAACTCAGTGTGCCACTGATTGCTGACGAAAATGAAGGCGTAACTTGGTACGAAGCTAAGTAGAAAATAGATTATCAAACAAAAAGAAATCCCCTTGAATGTTACGGTTCAAAGGGGATTTTCTTTCTGGAAATGATAAAAGTGCATCCATCTAGCTAGTAGTAGAATTATTTGATTTGTTTCTTTTGTTCTTTTTTGGCAAGTATTGGTAGAATCACACCCAAACCAATCAGAATAATTGGGGTCAAGATGTTTGTAAGCAGAGAGAATTGCCAAGCGGTTGGATTCTCAGCATAGCTAATTTTTGGAACCATACCTAGGATACAAGCAAAGGCAGTGAAGAGGAAGCACCAAGTACCGATAATGAAAGCCAAGTTTAGGATTGTTCACAAACTTGTATTCGGCATTTTTGTATGTTTTCCAAGCGCGATTGAGCATCATATAGGCAAGGAATACCCAGAGATAACGCATTGGCATTACGATAGAATTGAGGTTGGTCATCCATTTTACAAGTCCGTCAATTTCCTGAATACCAAAAATTGGAAGGATGATGATAAGGCTAACGAGGACACCTGTAAGGAGGTAACCGTTAATGAGGACACCTTTTTCAGTACGTTTACGAAGCCAGCTTGGGATGTAGTTTTCGTCAGCATTATTGAGTAGGATTTGTAATGGTGCGTCAATAGAGAAGGCAAGCGCTGCGATTTGTCCGACCATGTTTGTAAGAGCGTAGATTACGACAAAGAGGTTTCCAACTCCCCAAGAATTTCCTAACATTTGGAAGGCTTGATAAGCACCATTACGCATGAGGTCTTCAGGGATATTATTGCCATCAAATAGCATTCCCATGGCAACAGAACCGAGGATAGCAGAGAGACCAACCATGATGGCCATGACAATCATACCTTTAGGAAATTCTTTTGCAGGGTTGCGAGTTTGATTCACATAAGGGGAAATTTTTTCACAACCACCGACTGCAAAGACCAGTAGTGAAATCGTTGTAAAATAAGAAAAATCAAAATTTGGAATGTAGGTACTCAGTTGATCCATATGTGGTGTCGCAAACTGGATGTCTGGTTTGATGAAAGGCAGATCCGACAGCCAAAAGCACAAAGAGTAAAGACATAATCAGCATAGCACTTCCTGCCAAGCTACCGATGACTTTTAGAGTTGCCAATCCTTTTGTAGAAAGGTAGAGGAAAAGTCCAAAGATAAGTAAGCAGAGAATAACAATCCAGTGGAAGTCAATTTGTTTTAGAAATTGTCCGTTACCTTGCAAGGCCCATCCAAGCGGAATCAGGATTCCTTGAGGCTTTTTGTGCGAGGTAAGGGATATGCACAACCCAGTAGGTCCAAGCAGCAAAGTAGGCTAGACGTTTGGTTGATGTTTTTTCAACCCAGTCACTCACACCACTTCCGCTTTCCTTAAAGGTAGAACCTAGTTGTCCGACGATGAGGGAATAAGGGATGAAGTAGAGTGCGAGGATTAAAACCCAAGATACGACGACTGAAATTCCCTGTTGAGAATAGTTATTGACGACGTTTCCTAGCCCCCAAACCATGTTGAAAGCAATCAGAGAAACCATCAGCCAATTAAGTTGGTGTTGATCTTTTTCATAATGTCTCCTTTTCTGATAATTTTAGTATATCATGATTTTTTTGAAAGCGCCTAACAAAATTTTGAAATTTACTATAAAAAAATGTAAAAGGCTAGCTAACAGATAGGCACTAGGATTGCTTAGTTGAGAAAAAGCTTATCCACAACTTGTGGATAACTCAAGATATCAACAACAACTGTCTCTTTATAACTTTAATAGGAAAAAGAGACGAAAATTTATAGAATAGGAAACAATCAATCTTTCTATAAACCTTGTTAGGACAAGGTTTATAGACTTTATTCTCTTGCACATCCTATGAACTTGGATTGAAAGATATTTTTGGAAAAATCTTGAAAATATTTTTCCGAAGAAAAGGTTGAAGGTTATTCACAGTTTGTGGATAACTTTATATGAATAAGAAAACCCCTTTGTCGTGACAAAGAGGGTTAGATTATTAATGCTTTTGGCAACCAGCTGAGGGTAAAGTCAAGAGTCTTGAGCATTGAGCAATTCCTGATGGTTGATGCTTTGTTTTTCTTTCCCGTCCAGTCGACAGTCTTGGACAAAGTGGAAGTGTTCATGATTTTGCTGAGTACGAACATCCAACCACTGATCTTTTTTTCTGCAAGATAGACACGAAGGTGATCAAAGAGTGGAATCCCAAGATCATAGCTTGCTTTTCCTGGGCAGGTTGGGTAAAGCCCAAGAGCAGACCAGACATACCAAGCCGATAGACTACCGTTATCCTCATCTCCTGGATAAGCATCCCAGCCAGCTCGAAAGGCTTTTTGACGGAGAGTCTTGATTAAGAGACTGGTATATTGGGGATAATTACTGTAGCGGAAAAGATAAGGGATGTGGAAGCTTGGTTGGTTTGAAATGGCTAGTTGACCAAATGGCGCTGTTGCCATTTCGCTCATCTCATGAATTTCATATCCATAACCCGTCGTTTCAAAAGAGTGGGAGACTTTGACAAGCTTTTAAAAGATAGTTGCTAAAGGCTTCTTTTCCACCCATTAGTTGGCTAAGTCCAGAAATATCGTGTAAGACACCGAGACTGGCTTGAATAGCTGAACACTCAGCGTAGTCACGACCCCAACTATAGGGAGAAAAGTCAGGACGGAAGTTGCCATCTACATCACGCGCCCTCATATATCCTGTCTCAGGGTCAAAGAGGTTTTGATAGTTTTTAGAATATTGAGCATAGGTTTGAGCTAGCTCTTCTTGACCTAATTTTGTTGCACAAGTAGAGATACAAAAATCGCTGTAGGCATAATCTAGCGTATGACTGACACTTTCGTGGTAATCTGTGGATAAATAGCCCAGTTCTTGGTATTGGCTTAGGCCGTGTCGCCCGTTGATAGCTTTTGGATCTGCCTTAGTAGCAGTTTCAATCATGGCTTTGAGAAATTCTTCTTCAAACTCAGGTGCCATATCCTTGCAGGCACTATCTGCAAGAAGGCCATCAATCAAAGTCCCAGGCATCATCCCTCTTTCGTCAGGAGCCAGCCACTTAGGGAGATACCCGGTATCTCTATAGCTATTGAGGAAGCCTTCAAGAAACTGACGATAGTTCTCTGGAATAATCAAGGCAAAGAGAGGAAATGACGTGCGGAAGGTATCCCAGAAACCATTATTGGTAAAGAGCAGACCGGGCTTGATAGTTCCCGAAGCAAGGTCCATATGGATATTTTCGCCTTGCTCATTTACCTCATAAAAGGTTTGCGGAAATAGGAAAAGTCTGTAGAGGCAGTGATCAAAAAAGGTTCGGTCTACTGGACCAGTTTCCATGACATCAAAACGGCCTAGAAGGTCTTCCCAACTCGCTTTAGCGTTTGTTTTCGTTTCTTCAAAATTTTGTTTAGGAAGATTAAGGAGGGCTTGTTCTTTGGAAATAAACGAAGTTGCCAGTTGAACTTGAGCTTCCGCTCCAGGCAAGTCAATACGCCAGTCTTGTCCATCTTGATTGATAGTTAGAATATCCGTAGAGAATGCGAGGGCAGTAAACATGACGAGGGGACTTTTATTTGTTTCAGTTGCTCCTTCTTGTCTTAGGATCAGGGTTCGCTTATCTACTTGTTCAACTGTCAGTTCATCTACTGCGTGAAGATAGAGGGAGAGGTTCTTTCCTTGTGTTTGTCTTAGTTGAATAGAAGCTCCATAGCAAGTCGGACTTAACTGGGTTTCAATCTGGTAACGCTCAGAAAAAATTCGGAGATAATGGGGATTGAAAATGGCACGCTCCAAGTTATAGGAAGACTGACGATGGAAGAGAGTATCGCCGATGATTTCTCCTGTAACAGGAGTCAGTAGTAACCAAGAATAATCGCCAATCCAAGGGCTAGGCTGATGGGTTAGTCGAATACCCTGAAAGATAGGAAGATGAGGATCAAAAAACCAAGATCCTTCCTGGTCACTAGTTTGTGGAACAAAGTAATTCATGCCAAAAGGAACTCCTGTGTAAGGTAGGGTGTTTCCTCGTGAAAATACATGTTTACTGGCTGTTCCAAAACGGGTATCGATGGTTTCAAGTATAGGTTTCATAGAATATCCTTTAGCTGTTTTCTACATTATATCAGAAAAAATGGTCTTTAGAAAAGGAGTTTCAAATATAACAATTTAGTAGAAAAATGACTAACATTTGTGTATATATTTTTCTGGGCTAAAAGCTATATACTGAAAATGAAAATCTGTTTGAAAGAGGCAAAATAGTTTATGGTATATTCAAAAGAAATTGTCAGAGAGTGGCTAGATGAGGTAGCGGAACGTGCCAAGGATCATCCGGAATGGGTGGATGTCTTTGAACGTTGCTACACAGATACTTTGGACAATACAGTTGAAATTTTAGAAGACGGCTCAACTTTTGTACTAACTGGGGATATCCCAGCTATGTGGCTTCGTGATTCAACTGCTCAGCTTAGACCATACCTTCATGTAGCAAAAAGAGACCCTCGTTTGCGTCAGACCATTGCTGGTTTGGTCAAACGACAGATGACCTTGATTCTCAAGGATCCCTATGCTAACTCTTTCAATATTGAGGAGAACTGGAAGGGTCATCACGAGACAGACCATACAGACCTCAATGGCTGGATTTGGGAACGTAAGTATGAAGTGGATTCGCTTTGCTATCCCTTGCAATTGGCTTACCTTCTTTGGAAGGAAACTGGTGAGACTAGCCAGTTTGATGAAACTTTTGTTACGGCGACCAAGGAGATTCTCCACCTCTGGACGGTGGAACAAGACCACAAGAACTCACCATATCGCTTTGTTCGTGATACAGACCGCAAGGAAGATACCTTGGTAAATGATGGTTTTGGGCCAGACTTTGCCGTGACAGGAATGACCTGGTCAGCCTTCCGCCCAAGTGATGATTGCTGTCAGTATAGCTATTTGATTCCTTCAAATATGTTCGCAGTGGTTGTTTTGGGTTATGTTCAGGAAATCTTTGCAGAATTGAATCTAGCCGATAGTGAGAGTATCATTGCTGATGCCAAACGCCTGCAGACTGAGATTCAAGAAGGAATCGAAAACTACGCCTACACCACTAACAGCAAGGGTGAAAAGATTTACGCCTTTGAAGTGGATGGTCTAGGAAATGCTAGCATCATGGATGATCCAAACGTACCAAGTTTGTTAGCTGCTCCATATCTTGGTTACTGCGATGTCAATGACGAAGTGTATCAAGCAACTCGTCGCACCATTCTCAGCCCTGAAAATCCCTACTTCTACCAAGGAGAATACGCTAGCGGTCTCGGAAGCTCTCATACCTTCTATCGTTATGTCTGGCCGATTGCCCTATCTATCCAAGGCTTAACAGCTACAGATAAAGCTGAGAAAAAATACTTGCTAGACCAGCTAGTTACCTGCGATGGCGGAACAGGTGTTATGCATGAAAGCTTCCACGTAGATGACCCGACTCTCTACTCTCGTGAATGGTTCTCATGGGCCAACATGATGTTCTGCGAATTGGTATTGGATTACTTGGATATTCGCTAATACTCTTCGAAAATCTCTTCAAACCACGTCAGCTTCACCTTGCCGTATATATGTTACTGACTTCGTCAGTTCTATCTACAACCTCAAAGCAGTGCTTTTGAGCAACCTGCGGCTAGCTTCCTAGTTTGCTCTTTTGATTTTCATTGAGTATAAGGAGCACGCTTTTCGCTCAACTGATTCTAGGAAAGAATCACAAATATATTTTTAAATTTAAGTTAGAATGAGGTTTTACTCATGGAAAAATGTTGTTGTACATATCATCTCTCACAGTCACTGGGATCGTGAGTGGTATCTACCTTTTGAAAGTCACCGTATGCAATTGGTGGAACTTTTTGACAATCTGTTTGATCTTTTTGAAAATGATCCCGAGTTCAAGAGCTTCCACTTGGATGGACAAACCATTGTCCTCGATGACTATTTAGAAATTCGCCCTGAAAACCGTGACAAGGTGCAGCGTTATATCGACGAAGGCAAACTCAAGATTGGTCCCTTCTATATCTTGCAGGATGATTACTTAATTTCCAGTGAAGCTAACGTCCGCAATACCTTGATTGGACAAGCGGAATGTGCTAAATGGGGCAAATCTACTCAAATCGGTTATTTCCCAGACACCTTTGGAAATATGGGGCAGGCTCCTCAAATCCTTCAAAAATCAGGCATTCACGTAGCAGCCTTTGGTCGTGGTGTCAAACCAATCGGATTTGACAATCAAGTCCTTGAAGATGAACAGTTTACCTCTCAATTTTCTGAGATGTACTGGCAAGGTGCTGATGGTAGCCGTGTACTCGGCATTCTTTTTGCTAACTGGTACAGTAACGGGAATGAAATTCCAGTTGATAAAGACGAAGCCTTGACTTTCTGGAAGCAAAAATTAGCAGATGTTCGTGACTATGCATCGACCAATCAATGGTTGATGATGAACGGATGTGACCACCAGCCTGTTCAGAGAAATCTGAGCGAAGCCATTCGTGTGGCAAACGAACTCTTCCCTGACGTGACCTTTATTCATAGCTCATTTGACGAATATGTCCAAGCACTGGAAAGTGCCCTTCCTGAACAATTATCAACGGTCACAGGTGAGTTGACCAGTCAGGAAACGGATGGTTGGTACACTCTTGCCAATACTTCTTCTTCACGCGTTTACCTCAAACAAGCCTTCCAAGAAAATAGCAACTTGTTAGAGCAGGTGGTGGAACCTTTGACCATCATCACTGGTGGACATAACCACAAAGGATCAATTGACCTATGCTTGGAAAGTACTTCTGCAAAATGCACCGCACGATAGTATCTGTGGTTGTAGTATTGACGAAGTTCACCGTGAAATGGAAACTCGTTTTGCAAAGGTTAATCAAGTCGGAAATTTTGTTAAGACTAACCTTCTCAATGAGTGGAAACATAAAATAGCAACTCAGGAAGCGCAAAGCGATCACCTCTTTACCGTTGTCAACACAGCTTTACATGACAAGGTTGATACAGTTAGTGTTGTAGTGGATGTTGTGACTTGTGATTTTAAAGAATTGCATCCGACTGAAGGTTACAAGAAGATGGCAACCGTGACCTTGCCAGATTACCATGTTGAAGATTTAGATGGCCATGTCCTTGAAGCCAAGATTGAAGACTTGGGAGCAAGTTTTGGCTATACTTTGCCTAAGGATAAATTCCGCCAACCTTATATCGCGCGTCAAGTGCGCGTGACAATCCCAGTCCACCTTGCACCTCTTTCTTGGGCAAGCTTCCAATTGGTCGAAGGTCAAGTAGATCACCGTGATGGTATTTACCAAAATGGAGTCATTGATACACCATTCGTAACAGTGAGTGTAGATGAAGGAATCACAGTCTATGACAAGACTACAAACGAAGCCTACGAAGATTTCATCCAATTCGAGGACCGTGGAGATGTCGGGAACGAGTACATTTACTTCCAGCCGAAAGGAACTGAGCCAATCTATGCTCAATTGAAGGGATACGATGTCCTAGAAAACAATGCTCGCTATGCTAAGGTATTGCTCAAACATGACTTGACTATTCCAGTTAGCGCAGATGAAAAAAATTGGATGCAGAACAAAGAGGTATCATCGAGTTTATGAAACGAGATGCAGGTCGTTCAGAAGAGTTGACAACCATTCCTCTTGAAACAGAAATGACTGTCTTTGTGGACAATCCACAGATTCGCTTCAAGACTCGCTTTACTAATACAGCCAAAGACCACCGCATTCGTCTCTTGGTGAAAACTCATAACACTCGTCCCAAGCAATGATTCTGAAAAGCATCTATGAAGTTGTGACAAGACCAAATAAACCAGCAGCTTCTTGGGAAAAATCCTGAAAAATCCACAACACCAACAAGCCTTTGTCAGCTTGTATGATGATGTAAAAGGAGTGACCGTATCCAATAAAGGATTGCACGAATACGAAATCCTTGGAGACGACACCATGGCTGTAACTCTTCTCCGTGCTTCAGGCGAACTCGGTGACTGGGGCTACTTTCCCAACACCGGAAGCTCAGTGTTTGCGTGATATCGAAGTTGAATTTGCAGTAGAATGTCACCAAGCAGGGCGAACGCTTTCTCAGCCTTTCCGTCGTGCCAAAGCCTTCCAGGTGCCATTTACAGCTCTTCAAGTTGCAAAACAAGAGGGTAGTGTTGCAGCAACAGGGTAGCCTCTTTAACCATCCGGCACTGAACTTGCCACAAGTCTGCCCAACAGCCTTTAAAGGTTGCTGAGAAATGAAGAAGGTTATGTCCTTCGTTACTACAACATGAGTCAAGAAAATATCCGTGTGTCTGACAAAACAACAAACTATTCTTGACTTGTTGGAACGCCCATATCCCAGTCCATTTCAGGACTATTGGCACCACAGGAAATTCGTACAGAACTCATTCAAAAAAAGAAGAAATTTAATTTCAAACAAAGTAAAACATAAACAGAAAGGAGGAGCGAAAAAAGTAAGAACCAACTGCAGATCTCGCTCCTTTTTGCAGGTGAAAAGCAATGACCATTGCAACAATTGATATCGGAGGGACTGGCATTAAGTTTGCTAGTCTAACTCCTGATGGAAAGATTTTAGATAAGACCAGCACACCCAACTCCAGAAACTCTAGAAGATTTATTGGATTGGTTGGACCAACGCTTGTCAGAACATGACTATCGTGGGATTGCTATGAGTGTTCCAGGAGCGGTTAATCAAGAAACAGGGAGTGATCGAGGGGATTAGCGCCATTCCTTACATCCATGGTTTTTTTCATGGTATGAGACCCTTGCTCATCACCAAACTACCTGTCCATCTAGAAAATGATGCCAACTGTGTTGGACTCAGTGAACTGCTAGCTCATCCTGAGATTGAAAATGCAGCCTGTGTCGTGATTGGTACAGGAATCGGTGGGGCTATGATTATCAATGGCAAACTTCACCGAGGTCGTCATGGCTTGGGTGGAGAGTTTGGCTACATGACAACCATCGAACCAGCAGAAAAAAACTCAAACAACTGGTCACAACTAGCTTCTACAGGAAACATGGTTCGTTATGTGATTGAAAAAAATCAGGTCAGTCAGACTGGGATGGCCGTAAGGTTTATCAAGAGGCTGCAGCAGGCAATACCCTTTGCCAAGAAGCCATTGAGCGTATGAATCGTAATCTAGCTCAAGGATTACTCAATATCCAGTACCTAATCGACCCAGATGTCATTAGCCTAGGTGGCTCTATCAGTCAGAACCTAGATTTTATCAAAGGGGGTGCAAAAAGCGGTAGACACCTTTGTGGAAAGATATGAAGAATATACAATTGCGCCAGTCATTCAAGCTTGCACCTATCATGCAGATGCCAATCTCTACGGTGCCCTTGTCAACTGGTTACAGGAGGAAAACCAATGGTAAGTTTTACAGGACTTAGTTCCAAACAAGCGCAAGCTATCGAAGTATTAAAAAGTCACATTTCTCTATCAGATGTAGAGGTGGCAGTTACCCAGTCTGACCAAGCATCTATCTCTATCAAGGGTGAGGGTGGAAAGTATCAATTGACTTATCGTAAACCTCATCAACTCTACCGCGCCTTGTCCGTTCTAGCAACCGCTTTAACAGAAGGCGATAAGGTGGAGCTTGAGGAGCAGGCGGCCTATGAAGATTTAGCCTACATGGCGGATTGTTCCCGTAATGCGGTTCTAAATGTTGCATCTGCCAAGCAGATGATTGAAGTTTTGGCTCTCATGGGTTATTCAACCTTTGAGCTCTATATGGAAGACACCTATCAGATTGAGGGGCAACCTTACTTTGGTTATTTCCGTGGAGCATATGCTGCTGAAGAGTTACAGGAAATTGAAGCATACGCCCAGCAGTTTGACATGACCTTTGTCCCATGCATCCAAACCCTGGCCCACTTATCAGCCTTTGTCAAATGGGGTGTTAAAGAAGTGCAAGAACTCCGTGATGTAGAAGACATTCTCCTCATCGGTGAAGAAAAGGTCTATGACCTGATTGATGGTATGTTTGCGACGTTATCTAAACTACAAACCCGTAAGGTCAATATCGGGATGGATGAAGCTCACTTGGTTGGTTTGGGACGCTACCTCATCCTAAATGGGGTTGTGGATCGGAGTCTCCTCATGTGCCAACACTTGGAGCGCGTGCTGGATATTGCAGACAAGTATGGTTTCCACTGCCAGATGTGGAGTGATATGTTCTTCAAGCTTATGTCAGCAGATGGGAGTATGACCGTGATGTGGAAATTCCAGAAGAAACTCGTGTTTATCTTGACCGTCTCAAAGACCGTGTGACCTTGGTTTACTGGGATTATTATCAGGATAGCGAAGAAAAATACAACCGTAACTTCGGTAATCACCACAAGATTAGTCAGGATATTGCCTTTGCAGGTGGTGCTTGGAAGTGGATTGGTTTCACACCACACAACCATTTCAGTCGTCTTATCGCTCTTGAAGCTAATAAAGCCTGTCGTGCCAATCAGATTAAAGAAGTTATTGTAACTGGTTGGGGAGATAATGGTGGTGAAACAGCCCAATTCTCTATCTTACCGAGCTTGCAAATCTGGGCAGAACTCAGCTATCGAAATGATTTAGAGCGCTTGTCAGCTCACTTCAAGACCAACACAGGTCTATCCGTTGAGGACTTTATGCAGCTTGACTTGGCTAACCTCTTGCAAGACCTACCAGACAATCTCAGTGGCATCAATCCCAACCGCTATGTCTTCTATCAGGATATTCTCTGCCCGATTCTTGATAAGCACATGACACCTGAACAGGACAAACCTCACTTTGCCAAGGCGGCTGAGATTCTTTCTGACATTAAAGAAAAAGCGGGCGCCTACGCTTATCTTTTCGAAACTCAGGCTCAGTTGAATGCTATTTTAAGTAGCAAGGTCGATGTAGGACGACGCATCCGTGAAGCTTATCAAGCGGGTGATAAAGAGAGCCTGCAACAAATCGCTAGGGAAGAATTACCAAAATTAAGAAGCCAGATTGAAACCTTCCATGCTCTCTTTAGCCACCAATGGTTGAAAGAAAACAAGGTCTTTGGCTTGGATACAGTAGATATTCGTATGGGAGGCCTCTTACAACGGATCAAGCGCGCAGAAAGCCGCATAGAAAACTACCTAGCAGGCGAAATCTCTCGTATCGACGAACTAGAAGTAGACATCTTGCCATTTAATGATTTCTACGGAGATAAGGATTTCGCAGCTACAACGGCCAACCAGTGGCATACTATTGCGACAGCTTCGACTATTTATACGACCTAGAAATTTATCACAGATAGCCAAACATCTCCTTTTAAATAAATGGAGATGTTTTTTGATTTGGAGATAGGGAAGGAGTATAATGAAAGTATAAGGATAGTTTGGAGGTCTGACCATGAAAAAGCTACTACTAGTCCTAGGTGCTAGTATGCTTGTTTTATCTGCTTGCCACAAAGCGACAGAAGATAGCGCAACTAGTCCATCAACACCAAAAGACCAACAAACCAAGGAAATAACCAACTATTTCACTACCTAGCGGATTCCTATCAAAAGGCTCTTGCACACGAAAAAGAAGCCAAGGATACAACTGTTCAGTCACCTATGGCTGCTACTCTAGTAGCTATGGAAGAACTCCAGTTATCTAATCCGACTGACCAAGCTTTGATTATGAAGAACTACTCGGATTTTCAGAAGCTAATCCAATATAACACCCAAAAGTGGCAGGAAGAGTTTGCAAGCTGGGCTTCTTCTATGGGGCAGTCCTATCAAAGACTAGAACATAGAAACTTTGACGAAAAAAATGAACTCATCAAAAAAATAGAAACAACAACTGTTTCTCAGAAAAGAGTCCGATGGAATATTTTCGGAGTTTCTAGTGAAAATGCCTATGATTACTTGGTTTTGGATGCCTACTATGACTATCAAGCCAGACATTTCTACCTATTTACACTCAAGGATGGGCAAGCAGAGGTTTTGTATGCCGATAAGACACTAGAAACTATCAGTACTGCGAATTTTGAAGAGACTGAAAACACAGATTTAGCACAGGGCTTTAAGGAATTTCTATTAAAAACAAGTGAAACTACAGAGAATGAGCCAGATACAGACTATAGTGCTCTAACAGATAAGATAAAAATAGCCATGGAATCCTATTCAGATAGTAAAGGTGAAAAATTTAAGTCGACTAACCTAGCAACATATGGTCGCTATTATGGACTTGCAGTCCCAGATCAGATTATGCAATTTGGACAAGTGGATGGGGTGAACTATACTTTTAAATGGTTCGACTATATTGCTGGTGTTGGTGAAAAAAGGTTTGACATCTTAGCCTGCTATGTGAATGAAGCAGGGACAGAGGTGATTCTATTTGGATACAAGGATGGTCACCCTACTATTTTGCATACTGAGGGGCAACCAAAGATTGAGAAAAACGAAGCAGGTACCATTATAAATGCCCAGGTTCATTTTGTTGAGTTTTCACCAACCGATATTGGAAGGAGTTTTCAATTAGTAGAGATGGGGAACACCTCTTGCAGGTAGAGTGTTTCTCGTGAAACATACTCCTTATATAAAAAAAGTTCTCCACATAAAATAATTTGTGGAGTTTTTTCTATAATTTGTAGTTTAAACTGTCCTAAAAATAAGAGTATACTATTTTTGTAAACGTTATCAAGTCTAAAAAATGTGAGATTATGAAGTTTTAGAAAATAAAAAGGGAGGAAATTATGAACAAGTTTTCAAAAACTTTAAGAGATAATTGGATTTTTCTCTTAATGGTTCTACCAGGAACAATTTGGTTGATTTTATTCTTCTACATTCCCAGTATTTTGGGAAATGTGGTTGCCTTCAAAGACTACCATATGACTGGTGAAGGATTCGTCCACAGTATTATAAATAGTAAATGGGTTGGACTAGATAACTTTAAATTCTTGTTTAGTTCAAAAGATGCCTTTGTCATCACTCGAAACACTGTACTTTACAACCTTGGATTTATCTTTATCGGTTTGGTTGTGTCAGTTGGTATCGCCATTATCCTTAGTGAACTTCGCTCTAAGCAAATGGTTAAAATCTACCAAACATCTATGTTATTCCCTTACTTCCTATCTTGGGTTATCATCAGTTTCTTTACAGATGCATTCCTAAATATCGATAAAGGGCTTATCAACCACACCTTAGAAGCCCTTGGAATGAAGGGTATTAACTTCTACGCTGATGTAAGTATTTGGCCTTACCTTCTCCTCTTCCTAGGTATCTGGAAAGGCTTTGGATATAGTAGTGTGATGTACTACGCAACGATCATGGGTATTGACCCAACTTACTACGAAGCAGCGACAGTGGACGGTGCTAGCAAATGGCAACGTATCCGTAACGTAACCATCCCTCAGTTGACACCGCTTGTGACAGTGTTGACCATCCTTGCAGTCGGAAACATCTTCCGTGCAGACTTCGGTCTTTTCTACCAAATCCCTCACAACGCTGGTCAGCTCTATAGTGTAACAAACGTATTGGACGTCTATGTCTTTAACGGATTGACTCAGACAGCAGATATCGGTATGGCTTCAGCAGCCGGTCTCTATCAGTCAGTCGTCGGTTTGATTCTCGTTATCCTATCAAACTTACTTGCAAGACGTGTTGATCCTAACTCAGCACTATTCTAGAAAGGAGGAGCATATGGCAAAAAAAATTCAAAAAGAAAAAATTGATAATGTTGGCATACACTCCTTCAGCAAAAAAGCAGATATCTTCTTTAGTATTATATCTGGTTTGCTGGCCTTCTCTTGTATCTTGCCTTTCATCTTTGTAATCATTATCTCAATTACAGATGAGAAGAGTATCGTTCAATATGGATATAGTTTCTTCCCATCACAATTTGGTTTAGATGGTTTTGAGTTCTTGGCTCAGTTTAAGGACAAGATTCTACAAGCGCTCTTTATCTCAACCTTTGTGACAGTTGTCGGTACGTTGACAAACGTATTCATCACAACAACCTACGCATATGCTATCTCACGTTCAACATTTAAGTATCGCAAATTCTTTACAATCTTCGCTCTTCTTAGTATGTTGTTCAATGCTGGTTTGGTACCAGGCTATATCGTGGTAACTCAGTTACTTCACTTGGGTGATACTATTTGGGCCTTGATTGTTCCGATGCTTCTATCACCATTCAATATTATGTTGATGCGGTCATTCTTTAAGAAGACCATACCAGAAGCGATCCTCGAATCAGCTCGTATCGACGGTGCTAGCGAGGCGCGGATCTTCTTCCAAATTTGTTTACCACTTTCTCTTCCAGGGATTGCGACTATCACACTTTTGACGGCACTTGGATTCTGGAACGACTGGTTCAATGCCCTACTTTACATCAAGAGTGACAACTTGTATCCATTGCAATATTTGCTCATGCAAATTCAAAACAACATGGACTACATTGCTAAGTCAGTTGGTATGTCAGGACAACTTGCGGTTGCCCTACCAAAAGAAACAGGTCGTATGGCCATGGTCGTAGTTGCGACTGTTCCAATTGCGATTCTCTATCCATTCTTCCAACGCTACTTTGTAAAAGGTTTAACTATCGGTGGTGTTAAAGAATAAGAGACGCTGAGAAACAAGTTTTCTCTACCCTATCTAACTTTTCTTTGTTGAAAAGTAGATCACTAAAATTGTTTTAAATTTAAAAATAAAAAAAGGAGTTTTTATCATGAAAAACTGGAAAAAATATGCTTTTGCATCTGCTAGCCTTGTAGCTTTAGCTGCTAGCCTTGCAGCTTGTGGTAACCTTAAAGGAAATAACCAAAAAGCTGCTGAATCATCATCATCAGGTGACAAAACTGTTATCAAGATGTACCAAATCGGTGACAAACCAGATAACTTGGATGAGTTGCTAGAAAATGCAAACAAAATCATCGGAGAAAGTTGGTGCTAAATTAGATATCCAATACCTTGGTTGGGGTGACTACGGCAAGAAAATGTCAGTTATCACTTCATCAGGTGAAAACTATGATATCGCATTTGCAGATAACTACGTTGTAAACGCTCAAAAAGGTGCTTATGCTGACTTGACAGAATTGTACAAGAAAGAAGGAGCTGAACTTTACAAAGCGCTTGACCCAGCTTACATCAAAGGGAACACTGTAAACGGTAAAATCTATGCAGTTCCAGTTGCAGCCAACGTTGCATCTTCACAAAACTTTGCTTTCAACGGTCCACTTCTTGAAAAATATGGAATCGATATCTCAGGTGTAACTTCATACGAAACACTTGAGCCAGTATTGAAACAAATCAAAGAAAAAAAGCTCCAGATGTAATGCCATTCGCTGTTGGTAAAAAAACTTTATCCCATCAGAAAAACTTTTGACTACCCAGTTGCAAATGGTCTTCCATTTGTCATCGACCTTGAAGGCGACACTACTAAGATCGTAAACCGTTACGAAGTTCCTCGTTTCGTAGAACACTTGAAGACTCTTCACAAATTCTATGAAGCAGGATACATTCCAAAAGACGTAGCAACTAGTGATACTTCATATGACCTTACTCAAGATACTTGGCTTGTTCGCGAAGAAACAGTAGGACCAGCTGACTACGGTAGCAGCTTGCTTTCTCGTGTTGCTAACAGAGACATCCAAAATCAAACCATTTACTAACTTCATAAAGAAAAACCAAACAACTCAAGTTGCAAACTTTGTAATCTCAAACAACTCTAAGAACAAAGAAAAAGCAATGGAAGTGTTGAACCTCTTGAACACTAACCCAGAAATCTTGAACGGACTTGTTTATGGACCAGAAGGCAAGAACTGGGAAAAAGTTCCAGGTAAAGAAAACCGTGTTAAAGTTCTCGATGGATACAAAGGAAACACTCACATGTCAGGATGGAACACTGGTAACAACTGGATCCTTTACATCAACGAAAACGTAACAGATGAACAAATTGCACAATCTAAGAAAGATTTGGAAACTGCAAAAGAATCTCCAGCGCTTGGATTCATCTTTAACACTGACAACGTGAAATCTGAAATTTCAGCTATCACTAACACTATGCAACAATTCGATACAGGTATCAATACTGGTACTTTAGACCCAGAAAAAGCTATTCCAGAATTGATGGAAAAACTTAAATCTGAAGGTGCTTACCAAAAAGTATTGGATGAAATGCAAAAACAATACGATGAATTCTTGAAAAGCAAAAAATCTTAAGATAGATTGATTTCGTGTATTCATTCCTAAAAAGAGCAATCACTATCTTGTCTGGGTATTTCCAGATGGGGTAGTGATTCTTTTTGTATTTGGTGCGAAAATGCTAAAGAGAGCGACTAGAAAAGCTTTTTAAATACAATATGATAGTATATGAATAGGGCTTAATTGAGCTAATATCCCTATTAGTTTAATTAAGTAGATTTTTAAATAAATCTAGCTTATAATAATAGTGTAAAACAATGAAAGCGCTTAACTTTGTGAAAATTACTTTATTTACTTGGTGATTTCTAGATTGGCTATCTAGGCTGAGTAAATGACAATCGACAATTTTTATCAACAATTCCCTTTTGGGATAAGAATTTTACATGAGGTTATTCATATGAAAAAAACACCCAATCGTTGGTTAATTTTGGCAGCAGCCATTTTAACGAATCTCTCTCTAGGTGCTGGTTACGCCTGGTCAGTCTTTCAAAAGGCACTGCTAGAAACCAATGCTAGTCAAGGATGGGTTCAAGCCCAAACTTCTTTGGCCTTTAGTATTTCTTTTGCAATGGTACCTGTTGGTATGATTATTTTTGGTCCTAAAGTCGATTCAGTAGGACCTAAGAAATTTGTATTCCTAGGTGGTATTCTCTTCGGTGCTGGTATGTTCGCTACTGGATTTGCTACCACTCTTCCAGTCCTTTATCTCACTTACGGGGTTGTCCTAGGACTTGGTATTGGTTCAGCTTATGGAGCATCTACTTCAGTTGCCACTAAGTGGTTCCCAGATAAAAAAGGTCTAGCTGGTGGTTTGACAGCAGCAGGTTTCGGGTTGGGTCCCCTTATTATCGGTCCAGTTGCCAAATCTTTGATTGCTTCTATGGGTGTTTACTCAACATTCAAAGTATTAGGTATCATTCTTCTAATTGTTATTTGTACTTCTTCATTGGTTATGGAGAAAGCTCCTGTGGCTGCACCGGCAGCTGGAGCATCTCAACCAGAAGGTAAAACTTACAAAGAAATGCTTCGTGACGGAAATTACTGGCTTCTATGGTTGATTTACGTTCTTGGTGCTACTGGTGGAATGATGATCATCGGTACTGCAGCATCAATTTCTGACCAGTATCAACTTGTAGGAGAAGCTACACTCTTCGTTATGTTAGTATCTATCGCTAATACATTTGGACGTATCTTCTGGGGTTCAGTATCTGATAAGATCGGTCGCTACCCTACAGTTATCGCTATGTTTGGAGCAATTGCTGTTGGATTATTGCTTACAGCCTTGTTCAAAGGCCCAGGAAGCATCTTGGCTATCCTTGGAGTTATGATGGTTGCCTTGTCATTCGGTGGATTTCTAGGTTCATTCCCAGGTATCACTGCTGAAAACTGGGGAGTAACTTATGTAGGAACAAACTACGGTTGGATGTTTACTGCATACGGTGTGGCTGCGATTGTTGGTCCACAGCTTGGTGCACGTCTTGCACAAGCAAACCAAGGAGACTACACAATGGCCTTCTTCATCGTTATCGGTATGGCTATCGTTGGTATTCTTCTCCAACTCTTCTACATGTCTAAAGCTAAAAAAGCATAAACATTAATCCTTGGAATTTTCCAAGGATTTTTTTATGATTTTGAATTAGATGTAGGATTGCAAATCAAAACTAGCTCCTGTCAGAGGAGGTTAATTTTTCAGTCAAATAAATTGCAATCGCTTTTTCTTTATCAGTATACTAGTATAGTTAGATGAAAAAAATTCTGAAAATTTAAGAATAGAAAAGAGAACAAATCTATGGCAAAAAGATATTCGTGTCTTTACTTTACTACCTCTATATCTCCAATTGAGAATGCGGAACAATTCGCTGCAGATCATTTGGCCTTCTGTAAATCTATCGGTCTAAAAGGTCGTATCCTTGTGGCTGATGAGGGTATTAACGGAACAGTTTCAGGTGACTACGAAACAACACAAAAATATATGGATTATGTTCACAGTCTCCCAGGAATGGAGAATTTATGGTTCAAGATTGATGAAGAAAACGAGCAAGCCTTCAAGAAGATGTTTGTTCGCTACAAAAAAGAAATTGTTCACCTTGGTCTTGAAGACAATGACTTTGACAATGACATTAATCCATTAGAAACAACTGGTGCTTACCTATCTCCAAAAGAGTTCAAGGAAGCTTTACTTGATGAAGATACCGTTGTCTTAGATACTCGTAATGACTATGAGTACGACCTTGGACACTTCCGTGGGGCTATCCGTCCGGATATTCGTAATTTCCGTGAGTTGCCACAATGGGTCCGTGATAACAAGGAAAAATTCATGGATAAACGTGTCGTGGTTTACTGTACTGGTGGAGTCCGCTGTGAGAAATTCTCAGGTTGGATGGTCCGTGAAGGCTACAAAGATGTTGGCCAATTGCATGGAGGAATCGCCACTTACGGAAAAGACCCAGAAGTTCAAGGCGAACTTTGGGATGGGAAAATGTACGTCTTTGATGAGCGTATCGCAGTCGACGTCAATCATGTCAACCCAACCATCGTCGGAAAAGATTGGTTTGATGGCACACCGTGCGAACGCTATGTCAACTGTGGGAAATCCATTCTGTAACCGTCGTATCTTGACATCTGAAGAGAACGAAGATAAGTATCTCCGTGGTTGCTCACACGAGTGCCGTGTTCATCCACGTAATCGCTATGTTTTAGAGCATGAATTGACGCAAGACCAAGTCATTGAGCGTTTAGTAGCGATTGGTGAGAACCTAGATCATTCTGAAGTTATATAATAGATATTAACAGCCTTTCATGGCTGTTTTTCTATTCTTTTGACCAAAAAATCTTAAATTTGTTTCTGCATCTTTCAGGAAAATGGTGTATACTATATGTAAACGATTTCAAAGGAGACCATTTATAGTGAAAGCATTTTTTATTCCAAATAAACAAAGTGTCCTAGGACAACAGGAGATTTTAACAGCAAAATCAATCTTAGCCCTTGTAGATGGCTTGGAATCTCAGAGTTATGATGCTATCTATCTCCGTCAGCCTATCAATCGCCTTGAGTATATCGAGTGTGCTGTTGTGGGTAAGTCTCAATTTCTCTTTAAAGTTAGCTATGAAGATAGCAAGAAAGGCTATCAAGTTGTTATTCCTGATTTTATCACAAGAGCTGACTGGGAAATTGTAGCAGATCTTTTGCGAGCATTGTCTAGTAAGATAGGAGAAGCAGTTGAAGGTTTTGAGGACTTTCGACTTGAATCTTTATTTCCAAGAAACTGTTAAAAACTATTTAGCTGATAAGGCTGCTCGTCTATATTTCTGCCAAGGAATTCTTTTCACCTATTTATTTTAATAAGACGGATTTGGAAGCTTTCTTAGAACAAGATGGTTTGACACGTTTTGAAACTCTGGTCAAGAAAGGTTCAAGAGTCTGATGCTTATCTTGCAACGCTCAGATTTTATCCCAGATGGCGAAGGTAAGATTCACGGTATCTACCACTTTAGCTCAGGGGGTTAAGACTATCTTACCGAAAAGGGAACCAGTGATTCCTGCTCCTTATGTTGAGCAATTGGTAGGAAAAGATGTCATCTGGGAGATTGACTTTGGTGAAAAATCTCTGGAGATGGTTCAAAAGCCTGAAGACTATGAAGCAGTAGCTAGACTAGACTATAAAGCCTTCTTAGAAGCTCTTCCAAAGGAACTTTATCAGGATTTGGATGCTAACCAAATAGTGGTAGGACCTGTTTTAGGGGAAGATTTTGAAGCATTAGTAAATAGTGAACTAGAGAAATAAACGAAAGATAGTAGTTATAAAAAATAAGAAAAGGCAGATTTTTGGTCTGCTTTTTGTGTACAAAAAATCCTGTCAAGAGCTGACAGGATTTTATATTACATAAAGGCTAGAATTCGAAGATAATCGAAAACAAGAGCCATTTCTGCTAGAAAGAAGAGAAATAGGACACCTCCGTTGACCAAGAAAGCCAAGAGAAGGCGATAGAAGGGATCGGTTTGACTATCCTTGCTGGGTCTTGAGATGATGTAGAGATTGGCCAATAGAGTTAGACCAATGCTAATCAAGCATAGCAATATTACAAATCGGAGACCATTAAAAAGGGCAAAGAAACTCGCGATACCTGTCAAGAGAATTGGGATAGCCAAGAGTCTGCTATGTACTTGAAAGGCTCTTTCTAATGTCCAATCACTGTCCTGATCGACAAAACGTTTGACTACGAATCCACACATGAGGATAGAGAAAAAGAACAAACTTGTCGCTACCAGGATGGAGAAGATAGAAAAGAGATTTAGTGAAGGGAGATGCTGGAGAGCTTTAGAGTCGATGGCTGCCATGCGGCCGTAGTAGCCTTGCTTGGCGTGATAAACTGTAAAGAGGAAACTCGTGGCAGAAAAGATAGTTAGGAGCGCAAAAGCAGTGTAACTGTGTCTCTTATCTGTATCGAAACTAGCTGTCGGTTCTTTAAGGGCACCTTGTAACCAAACCCAAAAGTCGGCTAGTTCTTCTTTGAAGATTGCCGTTTTTGTAGGTACAGGATCTGGTAAAAACGGGCTTTCCAAAGGTTTGCTTGTCTGAGGCACTTCTTTAACAGGTTCTTCTGACTGTTCTGTTATTGCTACGAGTTCTTCTTGTTCTTCGGCCTCTACTTTTTCTAAATCAGCATCCTTATCTTCTGGAATAGCTTGGGAATTTTCCTCGACTACTGGCAACTCTTCTTTTTCTTTTAGTTCTTCCTCGGGAATGACTGGGTCAGATGGACTTTCTTTTTTATCATTGTTGGCTGTTTTCTCGAAATCAGCACTTTCGAACCATTCTTGAGTCATGATGAGACCTCCTCTTTGATTAGTAACTTTTTATTCATGATGTCTATAAGAAGGCGAGCGAACCTCCTCTTTTGGTAGATTGATGTCCTGACCAGCTTTTGCAACAAGAAGATCTGTAGCCTCTTTTTTCATCTGATTTGTAAGGGTTAGAGAACTCTTCATCTTCTTTGTTTTCCTCATATGGATTATATCCTTCCCGACTGCGATGATAGATGGAACCATGGTCAGAAGAAAGTTCTACATTAATTCTGTCAAATTCTTTTTTAGCTAGCTTGATGACCATATCTTTTTTTGACTCTAGCTCTACCTTACCATGTACTTGAATATCCTCAGCAGAGATATGTTCATGGTCTGCTTGGATGCGGCTATCTGTTAGACTGGTTTCAAATACATTGACAATTCCAGTTGTGATCAGTTGGCTATTTTTAATCTCGCTATCAGTGATACGAAGAAGATAGCCATTTGACAGAATCTTGGCATTGCTGATTTTTGCATTGGAAATTGAAAGGATACGATGGTTTACCTGAGCAGTTAGATTTTTTAAGTCTTTTCCTCTTGGTAATGAGAGAACAACTTCATCATTGCGGCTAGAAATTCCGCTTGCGATAAAGAGGATACCTTCGATACTAGAACCTATAGAGCGATGTGTAGTTGATTTGGTATCAGTTATTTCAAGCCTTTTCTCTTTGATAGAGTGTTGAAGGTTCTCTTTTTCAGAGATGGTTGGGTGATACTGGAGGTGGATCTTATCATCGTTTGACTCCGTAATGACGAGCGAATGTTGTGTTAGTGAGATGTTTAGATTTTCAATATCTTGATCAAAAACGAGTTCTTCCATTCGACTTTCAAAAACTGGATTTTGAGACATTGCAAGGAGGCTTCTGACACCATCTGTTTGGATACCGATGATCATCATGGAAAAACCAATGATACTAGTAACAACACCAAAGATAAGAAATCCTTTTGTTAATTTACGCATGACTTTCACCTCTCTTTCCTCTATTAAGAATCCACTGAATGAGTCGAAGGACTAGTATTCCAAAGAAACGGGTCACATAGGAAGTTGCTAGCAAAACGAGGGACGAAGCTCCGATTGCCAGTAAACCTCCACCAAAAATCAGCATAAAGGCAGATGTAGATTCAGCCAGAACGTAGAAGCTTTCAAATAGGAGGACAGCTCCGAGCACCATTCCAACTGCCGATACAGCAAAGAAGGTTAAAAGTATACTAATCGCAGCGATAAAAATACAGATGATAACCATGAGGAAACTAATTGCTACAGGGATGCCGATAGGAGCCGCAAGAAGTGCTAGGATAGCGATTTGTATCACTTGACGGTTATTCTTACTTGAATTTTCTTCGTTGATTTTTTTATCGAGAAGTGTTGTCAAAATATCATGGGCAGCCTCTTTTGGACTACCGAGACTAGCTATGAGTTCTTCCTCACCTTCTGGACCAGCATCATCAAAGAGTTCTTTGAAGTAGTCCATGGCTTCGATACGATCAGCTTGAGGAAGCTGCATCAGATAGGCTTCAAGCTGATTCAAATATTCAGTTCTTGTCATGGCGAATGCTCCCCTCTATAATGCCGTTGATAGTGTCAGTGTAGAGTGCCCATTCTTCTCGAAGGACAAACAGTTGCTCCTCGCCAATTTTTGTCAAGGAGTAGTACTTGCGCATCCGACCTTGATATTCGCGAGAGTATGTAGTCAGATAGCGATTAGTATCCAGTTTTTTCAGGATGGGGTAGAGAGTAGATTCCTTAATTTTGGCAATGAGTTTAATGGTTTGGCTAATTTCATAACCATAGGAATCCCCTTGTTCTAGAATGGCCAAGATGAGAAATTCTATCAGGGCCGATGATGTTGGAAAATACATGGGGCACCTCCTTTTTAGTATATAAAAAAATTTTATATATAATTATTCTACACATACATCATACATCTAAATGAAAGCCCTGTCAAGCAATATGTATAAAAATTTTTATATAAAAAAATCTTCTAGCAAAAAAACTAGAAGATTAGAGGATTTTATCCGCTCGGTCCACTATAAAGACTGAAATAATGATAATGATATCAATAATTAGAAGAGACAGTACGGCTGGGACCCAAGATTGGAAAAAAGTTAAAACTGTAACCAAAGAGGGCTGGGCCGATGGCTGCCAAAAATGTAGCCGCCGGTCTGGGCAAGTCCAGACAATTGAGCCGTCTTTTTCAGGCGAGCTTGTTTTGATAGAGAAGCAAACCATGAGATAGGGGAAAAGTGCGCTACAGGCCGTGCCAATCAAGAGATGGGCCACCAACCAGTAGAGGAAACTATTGCTTGGGTATAAAAGCATGGTAATTCCTAACATGCCAGCCAGAGAGACGATTGTTAACATGATTTGGCGGTGACGATTGGACAAACGAGTCGTTAAACTTGGAATGGTCATGGAGAAGGGGATACTAGTCAGAGAAAAGATAGAAGCTAAAAGGCCGGCATCTGTGTGAGATAAGCCAGCACTGATTGCCATGGTAGGTAACCAGGTCATACTAGTGTAAAAGAGTAAGGATTGGAGACCGCAAAAGATCATGATGGCCCAAACTTGCTTGTTTTTTAAGATATTCTCTTTCTTTTGTTTTTTCTCATTCCCTTTTAGAAAATGATTGTGACTATGGTTAGGGAACCAGACAACTAAAGTTAGTAGGCAGACCAAGGATAGACAGAGAATTAAGCCTTTCCAAGAACTTGCTTGGCTGATTGGTACAGATAGATAGGAAGCAAGAGCTGTTGCAATTCCCATGGAAGTTACATAAATTGTTGTCAGAAAGCCAATCTTTTGTGGGTAGTTGGCCTGAATAAGGCTAGGAAGGAGTACGTTAAAGATCGCAATACTTGCTCCGATGAGTAGGGTTCCCAGATAAAGTAATGGAAGATTAAAGATACGAATCACTGAACCGATGGTCAATACGATAAGACTATAGGTGAAAAGGTGCTCGAGTCCAATTTTTTGAGCCAAACGAGTCGCAAAAGAGGAGAAGAGGGCAAACATCAAGAGAGGGAGACTGGTCAAAACACCAAGTGAACTAACTTCCACTCCTAAACCTTGGGCAATATCTCCCAAAACAGTTGGTAAAGCTGTGAAAGGAGCTCTTAAGACCGCTCCGATTAAGATAATTCCTAGAATAAAAAAGAGTGATCGTTTTTTCATGTGAACCTCAATAAGCCAATTTTGATAACAGCTTATTTTAATTTTTTTTCCTAAAGATGTCAAGTTGACCTGACGTGATTCGCTACGTAGCCGATAGAATCATAGTAAAGAAGGACAAAATATTTACTAGTTTTTTTCTGGGATTCAAATAAAAATAGGAAAGTCTGAAAAATTGTGATAAAAATAGTGAAAGAAAATCTATAAATTGGAGAAGTACTGTGTCTGAAAATCGTAAATTTAGCGTCTTGATGTCAGTCTATGTTAAAGAGAATCCAGCCTTTCTAGAAGAGGCAGTAGAGAGTATCTTACATCAAACACTTAAACCTAGCGAAGTGGTCATCGTCGAAGATGGTCCACTGACACCGGAACTGTATCAAGTTTTGGAGAAATTGGAAGCACAGTCAAGTATTCCAATCAAACGTTGTCCGCTTGTTCAAAATCGTGGCCTAGGTTTGGCGCTTCAGTTTGGTGTCTTACAGTGCCAATATGACGTTATTGTCCGAATGGATACAGATGATATTGCTGTCGAAGACCGTTTCGAACAACAGTTTGACTTGATGGAAAAAGAAAATCTAGACCTGCTAGGTGGTCATATCGCAGAGTTTATCGGTCAACCAGATGAGATTGTGTCTTACCGTCGTGTGCCGATTAAGCATGAGGATATCGTTGCCTACCAACGTATGAGAAGTGCCTTTAACCACATGACTGTTATGTTCAAAAAAGAGATGGTACTCAAGGCTGGTAACTATGAGGATGGTCTTTATATGGAAGACGATCTCCTCTGGCTCAATATGATTAGTGCAGGAGCTCGAACTGGGAATGTGGATCAGATTCTATGTAAGGTTCGAGTGGGAGCAGGGATGTTTGAACGTCGTGGTGGCCTTCGCTATCTCAAACTCTATCGCCAAGCACGAAAGAGAATGCACGAGCGTGGACAGATTTCTTATGGTGAATATCTGAAAAGTGTCTTAATCCAAGTTGTTGTTGCACTGTGCCCAGGCTTTGTACGACAGTTTATATTTTTGAAACTTCTAAGAAAAAGCAAGTAATTGTAGCCAATTGGATTTTAAAAATTTATCTGAAGATTACTAGAAAATGTGATTTTGTATAGGAGGATACCATTCACATGAATAAAAAAATAACAGATTACGTAATTGATCTGGTTGAAGTATTAAATAAACAACAGAAACAAATTTTTTGGGGATTTTTTGATATTGCCAGTATGGTCTTATCAATTATTGTTTCCTATATCCTGTTCTATGGATTGATTAATCCAACCCCTGCAGATTACGTGATTTACACGGCCTTGACCTTCCTTTTCTACCAAATTATGATTGGTTTTTGGGGGCTCAATGCCAGTATCAGTCGCTATAGCAAAATCACAGACTTTATGAAGATTTTCTTCGGAGTGACTATCAGTAGTATCTTGTCTTATGTGATCTGCTATGCTTTCTTGCCGCTCTTTTCTGTCCGCTTTATCGTACTATTTATCCTTTTATCAACTTTCTTGATTCTACTTCCTCGTATCACTTGGCAGTTGATTTACTCAAGACGTAGAAAGGGAAATGGAGATGGAGAACACCGTCGTACTTTCTTGATTGGTGCCGGAGATGGTGGTGCGCTCTTTATGAACAGCTACCAACATCCTACTAGTGACCTTGAACTAGTTGGGATTCTGGATAATGATGAAAAGAAAAAAGGACAAAAGCTTGGGAAAATCCCAGTTTTGGGTTCTTATGATGATCTGCCAGAATTGGCTAAACGTTACAGAGTTGAAAAAGTTATCGTTGCGATTCCATCTTTAGATCCATCTGAATATGAACGAATCCTACAAATGTGTAACCGTATCGGTATAAAATGCTTCAAGATGCCGATGATTGAGTCAGTTGTGCAAGGTCTCCAGCCTCAAGCAGGTGGTTTCCAGAAAATTGATATCACAGACCTGTTGGGGCGTAAGGAGATTCAGCTCGATGAATCACGCCTGGGTTCTGAAATCACTGGCAAAACAATCTTGGTGACTGGAGCCGGAGGTTCAATTGGCTCAGAAATCTGCCGTCAAGTCAGTCGATTCAATCCTGAACGTGTCATTTTGCTCGGTCATGGAGAAAACTCTATTTATCTGATTTACCATGAATTGATTCGTAAGTTCCAGGAAATTGACTTTGTACCTGTCATCGCCGATATTCAAGATTACGAACGTCTGCTTCAAGTTTTCGAACAATATGAACCAGCTATTGTTTACCATGCTGCAGCCCATAAACATGTTCCGATGATGGAGCGTAATCCAAAAGAAGCCTTCAAGAATAACATCCTTGGAACTTATAATGTTGCTAAGGCAGTTGACGCCGCACGAGTTCCAAAAATGGTCATGATTTCGACAGATAAGGCCGTTAATCCACCAAACGTAATGGGAGCAACTAAACGTGTGGCTGAGTTGATTGTCACTGGATTTAATCAACGTAGCCAATCTACTTATTGTGCGGTTCGTTTTGGTAATGTACTGGGTAGTCGTGGTAGTGTGATTCCTGTTTTTGAACGTCAGATCGCTGAAGGTGGGCCTGTAACGGTGACAGACTTCCGAATGACTCGTTACTTTATGACCATTCCAGAAGCTAGTCGCTTGGTGATTCATGCGGGTGCTTATGCCAAGGATGGGGAAGTCTTTATCCTTGATATGGGCAAACCTGTACGCATTTACGATTTGGCTAAGAAAATGGTTCTACTCAGTGGTCATACTGAAAATGAAATTCCAATCGTAGAAGTAGGTATTCGCCCAGGTGAAAAACTATATGAAGAATTGCTTGTATCAACTGAATTAGTGGACAATCAAGTAATGGACAGATTTTTGTTGGTAAAGTAAATGTGATGCCTCTTGAAATGATTGATCAGAAGATTGAAGAGTTCCGTACCTTGCAAGGTGCTGAATTGAAGAGAGCAATCATAGCTTTTGCTAATGAAACAACTCATGTGGATTAAATATAAAAAGTAAGGTATTATCCGTCAAATCTTCTTTAAGTGGAGGTGACAGGTAATATCTTTTTTTCTATATTTAGAGGAATTTTTCAGCTAACTTTTAAACATATTTGCTCTAAGTGAACAGATATGGTAAAAATATAATAAATAACAATAATAGGGAGTATCTTATGATTAACGCTTATAAAAGTTTCTTTAAAGGCTATGTAGATTTTGCAGGCCGTTCAACACGTTCAGAGTATTGGTGGGTTTGGTTAACAAACATACTACTTCTTATCCCTCTTTATTCAGCATACTTTAATGCTATATTTAGCGAAGGAAGCGAGGGTGCTTTTCTTGCCTTGGGTGGCCTTTCTATTATCTACATGATTTTTGGTCTGGCACTTTTCTTGCCTTGGCTTGCGTTGACAGTTCGTCGTCTCCGTGACGCTGGTTTCCATTGGGCACTCATTTTCGTTGGCTTTATCCCAATGGTTGGAGGATTTGCTTTACTAGTCTTGTTAGCTATGCCGACAAAGGAAACATTATAAGTTCAACTATCTGAAGAATACTACAAGGACGAAGAATTTTCAGTCTTGTCGAATAATTTGCTAACACTCCCAGGTCTTTTACTAGATTTGGGAGTGTTCTATAACTGTACAGTTTAGTCTCTACCGATAAAATAAAAGTTGGGAGTATCATATGATTAACGCGTATAAGAATTTTTTTAAGAATTATGCAGAGTTCACTGGTCGTTCGACACGCTCGGATTACTGGTGGGTTTGGTTAGGAAACTTTATCCTTTCTATTCCTTTCTGGATTATCTATTTTTACACTGTATTTCTTAGTATCGTGATGGATTCAATAGACGATTCAGTGAGCGAATCTACTTTTATGGTTTTGGGTTTAGTTGTCATTATTTATGCAATTTTCTACCTAGCTATCTTAGTACCGACTTTAGCTTTATCAGTTCGCCGTTTGCGTGATGCCGGATTCCACTGGGCCTTTATCTTCCTTCGCTTCGCCCCTATGGGAGGGATTGCCCTTTTGATTTTACATGCTATGCCGACAAAAGAAACTGAAGTGGTAAACTATAGTGAATCTCAAGCAGTCAAAAATGAAGAAGCCATCGAAGATACACCTTTTGAAGAGACAGACGATAAATAAAGGTAACTAAGCTCTATTGTTATATCTTATTTACTAGTCTCTTAATTCTGGTAAACAAGTCTAAAAGACTCCCAAATAAAGATTTGGGAGTCTTTTTATTAGTTTTTCTTCTGAAGATGAGATAAAATGTCAGCTGGCTGATGGGCAACCCAGTCAGGTTGGTAGCTCATCAACTCTTCTTCTTCACCAAATCCCCAGGTTACGGCCAATGTTTTTTTATCCCTGTTTCCTGGGCGCCAATCATATCAAACTTAGTATCTCCGATAAGGGTCACTTTTTGTGGGTCCAATTTATGAGTTACCAAAGCTTGACGAATGACGTCTGCCTTGTGCACTGCTTGAGGACTTGAACCATAGATGCCGTTAAAGAAATGATCGATTTCAAAATTAGCTGTCATATGGACTGCTGTCGGAGTATTTTTGGTTGTTGTGATATAGAGAGGATATTGTTGAGCTAGTTCAGTGAGTAGTTCCTTGATTTGTGGAAAGAGTTGGGCTTCGTAAACTCCTTTTTCCTTATAGTAGAAACGATAAAGCTGGATAGCTGACTCAATCTGATCTTCTGGTAAGCAACTAGCGAAACTAGTTTCTAAAGGAGGTCCCATAAAACCACGGATGGTTTTTGCGTCTGGACTAGGGACTCCCAGCTGTTCAAAAGTATAGGTGAAGCCATTGTGAATACCGATTGAGCTGTCTACAAGGGTTCCATCTAAGTCGAAAAAGATGGCTGATAGGGATGACATTGATTCTCCTAGTAATCTTGAAATTATTCGCCGAAGATTTCTTTTTGAAGGCGACGGCCTGTCGGTGTGGCTGCGAGACCACCTTCGGCAGTTTCACGAAAGGCAGTTGGGAGGCTAGAGCCTACTTGGTACATGGCATCAATGACTTCGTCAACTGGGATTTTTGATTCGATACCAGCTAAAGCCATATCAGCTGCGATGAAGGCGAAGCTTGCTCCCATAGCATTACGCTTAACACATGGGACTTCAACCAAACCTGCTACTGGATCACAGATAAGACCGAGCATGTTTGATAACGAAGGCGATAGCCTGACTCGCTTGATAAGGCGTTCCACCTGCAGCTAGGGTTAGGGCAGCAGCGCTCATGGCAGAGGCAGATCCAACTTCGGCTTGACAGCCTCCTTCAGCTCCCGAGATAGAAGCGTTATTAGCAATGACGAGCCCAAAAGCACCAGCAGCAAAGAGAAAATCTAGTTGTTGTTCATGCGTTAAATCTAACTTTTGAATAGCAGATGTGAGAACTGCAGGAAGACAACCTGCGCTACCTGCGGTTGGTGTCGCACACACAAGGCCCATCTTGGCATTGTGCTCATTAACGGCAATGGCGTTACGGGCGGCAGATAAGACAGTGAAGTCTGATAGGGTCTTTCCTTTTTTGATGTAGTGGTCGAGTTTGGCTGCGTCTCCACCAGTTAAACCACTACGAGATTTCTTTTCGCTGAGACCGAGTTCGACAGAAGCTTTCATGACTTCAAGGTTACGTTCCATGAGGAGGAGAACTTCTTCACGCTCTCGTCCAGTTAGCTCATACTCAGTAGTAATCATGAGCTCAGCAACATTTCCTTGAAAGTCTAAGTCGGCTTGTTCGACTAATTCTTTGATAGAGTAAAACATATTTTCTCCTATTGAAAGAAATTGACATTGTGCAAATGAGGAATTTTACGAATTTCTTCGATTGATTCTTCACAGTTTCGACTATCAACTTCAATAATCATGATTGCTTTCTCCCCGGCTTTTTCTCGAGTTACATTCATTTGGGCGATGTTGATGCCAAAGCGAGAAAGAGCTTCTGTCACATGAGCAATCATACCTGGAACATCCTGATGGACGATGATGATGGTAGGGGTGTTCATGTTGAGAGATACGGCAAAACCATTTAATTCTGTCACCTGGATATTTCCACCGCCGATTGAAATTCCTGTTACGCTGATAGTCTTACGATTGTTCTTAACAGTGATTTTCGTAGTATTTGGGTGGGGAGCATTACTGTCCTTTTGGATGGTCCACACGATTTTAATGCCACGCTTGTGGGCAATTTCTAAACTATTTGGAATTTCAGGGTCATCCGTATCCATTCCCAAAATACCAGCTACGAGGGCAAGGTCGGTCCCGTGCCCACGATAGGTTTTTGCAAAAGAGTTAAAAAGCTGGAATTCAACCTCAGTTGGAGTATCATCAAAGATAGATGAAACGATTTTACCGATACGAACAGCTCCTGCCGTGTGACTACTAGATGGGCCAATCATGACTGGTCCAATGATATCAAAGACAGATTGAAAACGAAGTGATTGCATCTGTTTCCCCTTAAAAAGATTCTTACTTCTATTATAGCAAAAGATTAGATGTAAGTGCTTAATTACTCTCTGAAATATACAAAAAGATTAAAATGCTTTTTATAACAAGGGTTTTGTAACAAAAAAGCTTTTTCAGGTAAATAAATCACAGTTCTGTAACATTTCTACACAAATTCGTTAACAAATAGTAACATTAGAAAGGTATCATGGTAGTATAAGAAAAAAAGGAGAACTTTTTAAATGAAATTAAACATTAAATCTAAACTTGCAGGATTTGCAGTTGTACTTGCTTTCCTTGCACCATCACTAACTTTTGCACAAGAAACAAAAACTTATATAGTTAAACCTGGAGATACTCTTTCAGAAATTGCTGAGACTTACAACACAACAGTTGAAAAATTAGCTAAATTGAACAACATTAAAAATGTTGACCTTATCTTTATTGACCAAGTATTGGTTATCGATGGGGCAGCTCCAGTTGCTGAAACTACAACAACAGAAGCTCCTGTAGCAGAAGTTGAAGAAACTCCAGCAGTTGCTGAAACTGTTGTAGAAGAAACTGCATATGAAGAAACTTACGAAGCTCCAGCTTCAGCACCTGCAGCAGTAGAAAGCTACTCAGCTCCAGCTGCAACTGTAAGCGGATCTGAAGCAGAAGCGAAAGAATGGATCGCTCAAAAAGAATCAGGCGGTAGCTACACAGCTACAAACGGACGTTACATCGGACGTTACCAATTGACAGATTCTTACTTGAACGGTGACCACTCAGCTGAAAACCAAGAACGTGTAGCAGACGCTTATGTTGCAGGACGTTACGGTTCATGGACAGCTGCTAAGAACTTCTGGCTTAACAACGGTTGGTATTAAGAAGATATAGAAAAGGAAGTCTCAATGACTTTCTTTTTTGTTTACAAAGATATCAACTTCTCGCTCTAGTTCTGTTAGTAAGTGTTCATCTTCTACTAGCTTAGCTAAGGAGAGTCCATTTTGTATCAACTGAGCATCATTAGTACAAATGCCTATACGAATATAGGAAAAAGCAAGTGTGTCATACTTTTTGCTTGCTTTTGCCTCCTCTAAGAGAGTGTAGCAAAGCTGTTTGCAAAGTAACTTATCACCATTGTAATGATAAAGAGTTGAGAGATTCAGCAGCAACATCATATTTTGTCATTTTTATTATATCTAAGCATGTCTATTAGTCCAATAATTGGACTAGTGATTGGACATACTAAAATAAATCTAATAAATTTTTATTATTATGGCTCTTGGTATGATATTGGCATTAATTTTTGGTATTATCAAGAGTGTATAGAAAATATTTTTATAGAGACGAAGATGACTAAAGTTTTAATCAATAATTGGCTCCATAATATCTATAGGGAATTTACCTACTACAAATATCATAGAGCCCTAAAAAAGAGCCGTTTAAGGCTCTTTTTGTGTGTTTGCATTTGATGAGAGATCATTATAAACATTGGTGTTGAGGGCTTACAAGTTTACGGGATTTTCTACACCTGAGATTAGTAGGTTGATGACTATTTGTATTGCTATCTTCAGCATGATTACTATTGGTATTAGCCTCTGTTTGACCTCCTGTATTAGCGCCATTATCTCCTCCCCTGCTAGCACTATCAGTTGAGTATTGGTCCGTTGCAGGTGCTTGGGAATTAGATATGCTTCCATTTGTTTCTGGATAGCTTTGAATATAGCTACTATCTTCTGAACGGCTGGCTTCTATTCCGGCATCTCTAGTAGTCGTTTCTGTTTGGGTAGTTTTTTTCTTCTTCTTTTTGGTCAAGACTTCAACTTGTTTTTTTGGAATTTAGAGATTAGTTCTTGAATTGGTTTTTATCTTTTCTTCAAGAGCAGCTTGGTCGCTGGCAGAATTAATGTTTTTTTAATGATGTCTATTATTTTTTTTGCAAGGAAGTGATGGCTGTCTCAAGTTTTTGTTTATCTTGAAACTGGCTATCAGAATCCTTTTATATCTAATTTCAAAGCTTTTTTTCACTATAATGATTTGTGACTTTATCGGCAGTAGAAGCGAGAAAGTCTGCTAATGTCTTTTTGCCTTCATCAGTAGTTGGTTTTAATTCTTGAATTTTTTTCCAATCTTCTATAATGGTTTCAGAATCAATATTGAAGTCTTTAATGGCGTTTTTTTACTTGTTCGACATCTTGTTGATTTTTTTTGTTGTTTGATGAGAGCAACGTTCCTCTCTCTGCTTGGATTTTTTCTTGATGGAGGACTAAGCCTGTCAAAAGTCCAATACCTGCAATAAGTGTAATAATAAAAATAGTATTTTTTGATTTTAGAATATCTTTGTAGTTGTTCACATTAGTCCTACGCACATGGATGATGGTGTATATATGGAATCATGTGCGCATTCCTCCTTATTAAAGTATATCATTTTTAGTTGATTTTAAAAATAAGTTTTTAAAGAGAATAGAGATTTAGGAATGAATTGATTTCTTTTGTATCCTGATTTTCATGTATTGACAGAAGAGGTTGATAGATTGTCAGCATCTTCCTTGTCTTCTATAACCAAGCATGTTATAATGAAAACTGCTCAAACGACCTTCAATCGTGATAGCAAACACGACCTTCAATCGTGAATAAACGAATAGATGGGAGAACTACCATGAGTGATAACTCTAAAACACGTGTTGTCGTGGGGATGAGTGGTGGTGTTGATTCGTCGGTGACGGCTCTTTTGCTCAAGGAGCAGGGCTACGATGTGATCGGTATCTTCATGAAGAACTGGGACGACACAGATGAAAACGGCGTCTGTACGGCGACCGAAGATTACAAGGATGTGGCTGCGGTAGCAGACCAACTTGGCATTCCTTACTACTCTGTAAATTTTGAAAAAGAGTACTGGGACCGCGTTTGAGTATTTCCTAGCGGAATACCGTGCAGGACGCACGCCAAATCCAGATGTTATGTGTAACAAGGAAATCAAGTTTAAGGCCTTTTTGGACTATGCTATGACCTTGGGTGCAGACTATGTGGCAACTGGGCACTATGCCCGAGTGTCGCGTGATGAGGATGGCATCGTTCACATGCTTCGTGGCGTGGACAATGGCAAGGATCAGACCTATTTCCTCAGCCAACTTTCACAAGAACAATTACAAAAGACTATGTTCCCATTGGGACATTTGGAAAAGCCTGAAGTTCGCAGACTAGCAGAAGAAGCAGGCCTTGCGACTGCTAAGAAGAAAGATTCGACAGGGATTTGCTTTATTGGAGAAAAGAACTTTAAAGAATTTCTCAGCAACTACTTACCAGCTCAGCCTGGTCGAATGATGACTGTGGATGGTCGCGATATGGGTGAGCATGCCGGTTTGATGTACTATACAATCGGTCAGCGTGGCGGACTCGGTATCGGTGGGCAACACGGCGGTGATAATGCCCCTTGGTTTGTTGTTGGAAAAGACCTGAGCCAGAACATTCTCTATGTAGGTCAAGGCTTCTACCATGATTCGCTTATGTCAACTAGCTTAGAGGCTAGTCAAGTCCACTTTACTCGTGAGATGCCAGAGGAATTTACGCTCGAATGTACGGCTAAATTCCGCTATCGTCAGCCTGACTCTAAAGTGACTGTGCATGTCAAAGGGGATAAGGCAGAGGTCGTTTTCGCGGAACCGCAACGCGCCATTACACCAGGACAGGCAGTTGTCTTTTATGATGGCGAAGAGTGTTTAGGTGGCGGTTTAATTGACAATGCCTACCGTGATGGCAAGGTTTGTCAGTATGTCTAACTGGAGTTAAGTAAAAACGATGAGTTCTCAATTTTTTTATGCATTTATGGCATTTTTCGCTATAATGAACCCAATTTCAAATCTTCCTGCTTACATGGCTTTAGTTGCAGATGATAGTCAAAAAATTTCACGAAAAATTGCTTTTAGGAGTCTTTTGATTGCCTTTGTTATTGTAACTGTTTTTATCTTTTCAGGAGATTTCATTTTTAAAGTATTTGGAATTACAATTGTTTCTTTCAGAATTGCTGGTGGAATATTAGTGGCCGTTATCGGTTATCATATGATTAATGGTAATCATTCACCCAGCTATAAAGGAATGGAGCAGCAAGCAGTAAATTCAGATCCAATGTCTATTGCTATTTCTCCTCTTGCAATGCCACTTTTTGCGGGACCAGGTACAATTACAACTGCTTTAAGTCTGGCTAATGGAGATTTGCAGAATCAACTGATAACCGTAGTTGCTTTTGCTCTACTATGTGTCATCACTTATCTCCTGTTAAGAAGTGCAAAACAAATTGCAGGCTTCTTGGGAGAAAATTTGATGAAAATTATAACGAAAATGATGGGACTTTTACTATTCTCGATAGGAATACAGATGATTATCGTCAGTGTGCAGACCTTGCTCAAACAATGATTTGCATTGACAAAACGATTTGATTTGATAAAATAACTTTAACAATAGTCATGATGGTCAAAGCTCATGGATGTTGTAGGCTTTTTGTTCTGCACTTCTTACGAGTTTTGACTGTTTTTGTGTCGTTTAAAGGAAAGGGAAAAAATGACTCAACAAGACTTTCGGACAAAGGTGGGAAACACTGTTTTTGGTGTTCGTGCAACAGCCTTGATTCTCCAAAATCATAAGCTCCTAGTCACCAAAGATAAGGACCAGTATTACACCATCGGCGGTGCGATTCAAGTCAACGAAAGAACAGAAGATGCGGTAGTCCGTGAGGTGAGGGAAGAATTGGGCGTCAAAGCTCAAAGTTGGACAGCTAGCTTTCGTGGTTGAAAATCGTTTTGAAGAAGACGGTGTTCACTATCACAATATTGAGTTTCATTATTTAGTAGACTTGCTTGAATATGCTCCATTGACTATGCAGGAAGACGAAAAAACGCAGCCTTGTGAGTGGATTGACTTGGACAAGCTTGAGGATATTCGGCTGGTTCCAGCCTTTTTAAAGACAGCCCTGCCTGATTGGGACGGCCAACTAAGACACATTCATTTTGAGGAATAGGAGAGAAAATGACTTATAATTTTACGGAAGAATACGATATTATTGTAATCGGTGCGGGACATGCGGGAGTTGAAGCCTCTCTAGCTGCTAGCCGTATGGGTTGTAAGGTCTTGCTTGCGACCATCAACATTGAAATGCTGGCTTTTATGCCTTGTAATCCTTCTATCGGTGGCTCTGCCAAGGGAATTGTTGTGCGTGAGGTAGATGCCCTGGGCGGCGAAATGGCCAAGACCATTGACAAGAGTTACATCCAAATGAAGATGCTTAACACTGGGAAAGGTCCAGCAGTTCGAGCTCTTCGTGCGCAGGCTGACAAGGAGCTTTACTCTAAGGAAATGCGCAAAACGGTTGAAAATCAAGAAAATCTGACCCTTCGTCAAACCATGATTGATGAGATTTGGTGGAAGATGGCAAGGTTGTCGGTGTTCGTACAGCGACCCATCAAGAGTATGCTGCAAAGGCTGTTATTGTGACTACAGGGACAGCTCTCCGTGGGGAAATCATCATCGGAGACCTCAAGTACTCGTCAGGTCCTAACCACAGCCTAGCTTCGATTAATCTAGCTGATAACCTCAAGGAATTGGGCCTCGAAATTGGTCGTTTCAAGACAGGAACCCCTCCACGTGTCAAGGCTTCCTCTATCAACTACGATGTGACAGAGATTCAGCCAGGAGACGAAGCGCCTAATCACTTCTCTTACACTTCACGTGATGAAGACTATGTTAAAGATCAGGTACCATGCTGGTTGACCTATACCAATGGTACCAGTCATGAGATTATCCAAAACAACCTCCATCGTGCGCCTATGTTTACAGGTGTAGTTAAGGGAGTGGGGCCTCGTTACTGTCCGTCAATTGAGGATAAGATTGTGCGCTTTGCAGACAAGGAACGTCACCAACTCTTCCTTGAGCCAGAAGGACGCAATACTGAGGAAGTCTATGTTCAAGGCCTATCAACTAGTCTGCCTGAGGATGTGCAACGTGACTTGGTACATTCCATCAAAGGTTTGGAAAATGCAGAGATGATGCGAACTGGTTATGCTATCGAGTATGACATGGTCTTGCCTCACCAATTGCGTGCAACGCTTGAAACCAAGAAAATTTCAGGACTTTTCACAGCTGGTCAGACAAATGGAACGTCAGGTTACGAAGAAGCTGCTGGTCAAGGGATTATTGCTGGTATCAATGCGGCTCTGAAAATCCAAGGTAAGCCTGAGTTGATTTTGAAAAGAAGTGACGGTTATATCGGGGTGATGATTGACGATTTGGTGACAAAGGGAACTATTGAACCCTACCGTCTCTTGACCAGTCGTGCTGAATACCGCCTCATTCTCCGTCATGACAATGCCGATATGCGCTTGACTGAGATGGGACGCGAGATTGGGCTTGTTGATGATGAACGTTGGGCACGCTTTGAAATCAAGAAAAATCAATTTGACAATGAGATGAAGCGCCTAGACAGCATCAAACTCAAGCCGGTCAAGGAAACTAACGCCAAGGTCGAAGCGATGGGCTTCAAACCATTGACTGATGCAGTAACAGCCAAGGAATTCCTTCGTCGTCCTGAAGTCTCTTACCAAGATGTGGTAGCCTTCATCGGACCTGCTGCTGAAGAGTTAAATGACAAGATTATCGAATTGATTGAAACAGAAATCAAGTACGAAGGCTACATTTCAAAAGCCATGGATCAGGTTGCCAAGATGAAACGCATGGAAGAAAAACGGATTCCAGCCAACATCGACTGGGATGACATTGATTCCATTGCGACAGAAGCTCGCCAGAAGTTCAAACTCATCAATCCAGAAACCATCGGCCAAGCAAGTCGTATTTCAGGTGTAAACCCAGCGGATATTTCCATTCTTATGGTGTATCTAGAAGGTAAAAATCGAAGCATTTCTAAAAACTTAGAAAAGAAAGCTGACTAATTACAAAAGACTGAAATCTCTTTGGGAATTCAGTTTTTTTGATAGAATTTTCCTTGTTTTTCGAATAGAGAGAAAAGGGGGAGAAGGGATGTTAACGATAGAAGAAAAAAATTTTTTAGACACTTTTAAAAAGGCTTCATACCATCGTTTTTATGAGATTGAACGCTTTGTTACCTTGTCTGAAAAATTGAGCGAACGTCCGCCAAAAGCTGACAAGAACTAGACTTTTTGATATACTAGAACAAATTAAAATATAGGAGAGAGCGAATGAACGTATATGGCAGATTAGAAGACGAACCAACTCCAACTTGGATGGGAAGTCAGGATGCTCTGGTAGAAAATGAGGAGCAACTCGAGGTTGAAACCCGCGAACCTGCCCGCTTACCCTTTTTTAATATCCTAATTTTGAGTACCTTAGTAGTACTTGTGTCTGTGATTCTACCCTATTTATTTGGACTGCTAAGTCCAGAACAGGCTCAGGATTTCTATAATGGATGGGCTATGCATCAGAGTGGGGATATCTATTCAGATTATTTTGGGACTAGTGGTCTCCTCTATTACTTTTTACAGTTTCTAACCAAGGGCAGTATTTTGTTTGCAGTCTTTAATTGGTTGGCCTTAGTGGGTGCTGGCTTTTTTCTTTTTCATTCAGCTTATAACCTAACTGAAAAAAACAAGCAATCGCAACAAGTGTTGACGGTCTTTTATGTCCTGGCTAGTGCTTTTAGTTTTGGTGGGGGATATGCAACTATTCTTGCCCTCCCATTCTTGTTCTATGCCTTGAGTTTAGTAACAGCTTATTTGTCAGAACCAAGTCATGACAGAGGTTTCATCCGTATTGGGATTAGCCTAGCTCTAGCATTTTTCTTTGCGCCCTTGGTCACAGCTTTGTATGGATTTTTCTTGTTTTTTGCTGTAATAGCTTTTAATGTTGGTCGCAATAACTTGAATCATGGTCTCTATCAATTTTTTGCAGCGGGCCTTGGTTTTTCAATCTTCTTTTATCCAATTGGATACTACACAGTTTATAAAGGCAGTTTTGGAAATGCCATTAGTCAAATCCTCTATCCATTAGATAGTTTGAACTTCACCTCTAACTCGGGATTACTCGACAACATCCTCTTCTATGGATTGTTGGCAATTGCTCTTGGAGCATTGACGTTGGCATTCACAGGTCTCTTCCGATCTAAGCCATTGGAACAATCAGTCTTATCAATCTCTGCTGCAATAGCTGTTATTTTGGTATTAGTTTTAGAGATTTTCTCTACAGATCTTATCAATGGTAGTCGTATGGTTGAGCTCCTTCCTTTCTTATCGCTTCTTTTGCTGACAGGAATTCGTACGGAGAAGCCAGAAGGAGCGAATCGCCGTAGACGATATAGAGAAGAAACTTCGGTATGGGGAGCTTTGTAAAAGGAAATGCTTATCTACCAATTTTAGCTCTTGCTTACCTATTCTTAGCACCTGTAGTATCACGATATTTACTTCATGCGGAACAATATCAAGAACGTACAGGCATTGAAACTAAAGTCAAAGGGGAAACGCAAGCTACAGATCGTATCTATGTTTGGGATAATCTGACAAGTAGCTATAAAGCTAGCGAACGCTTGTCAGCTAGTCAGTTGCTATCGCCTAGATTACATACAGGACTTGATACAAATCGTACCAAGCTTGTAAATGATCTACGAGATAATCAACCAAAGATGATTGTTGTAAATACAAAGACAACTCTTTGGACAGAAGTTGAGCAGCTTTTAGCTGAAAATTATCAAGCAGTTCAAAGTGAGTTCAAAGATTTTAAACTCTATAAATTGAAATAAAAACTATCAATATCTTGTGTAATTTTAAAAAAATTTTATTTTTTTAACACAAGATATTGATTTTTATTCAGTGATATAATACTTTTTAGAATCAATATTATATTTAAGAAAAGGGTATGGGTATGATTGTATTGGAAGAGAAGGCTGTCCCTGATCCGACTTTATTCGTCGAAAAGCGTGACGGCAGACGTGTCATTTTTGATGTAGACAAGATTGACAAAGCGCTTCATAAGGCTGCTGAAAAAGGTTATGGATGTAACCCCTTTAGTTGAAAAGCGACTTAGTACGCTAGTTGAACGTATCGTTGAAGAGATTCATAGCCGTTTCCCACAAGGTGTAAAAATCTATGAAATCCAAAACATCGTAGAACACGAGTTGTTGGAAGCTAAAGAATACGCCTTGGCTGAGGAGTATATCACCTATCGGACTCAAAGGGATTTTGAGCGCTCAAAAGCGACAGATATCAATTTCAGCATTCATAAACTGCTCAACAAAGATCAGGCAGTTGTCAATGAAAATGCCAATAAGGATAGCGATGTCTTTAATACCCAGCGTGATTTGACGGCAGGGATTGTTGGAAAATCAATCGGACTTCAAATGCTTCCTAAACATGTGGCTAATGCCCATCAAAAAGGGGATATCCACTATCATGATTTGGACTACAGCCCCTATACCCCTATGACTAACTGCTGTTTGATTGATTTCAAGGGCATGTTGGAAAATGGGTTTAAGATTGGGAATGCTGAGGTAGAGAGTCCTAAATCTATCCAAACTGCGACAGCACAGATTTCACAAATCATCGCAAACGTTGCATCTAGCCAGTACGGGGGTTGTTCAGCAGACCGTATCGATGAAGTATTGGCTCCTTATGCAGAGAAAAATTACCAAAAGCACCTCAAGGATGCGGAGGAGTGGGTGCTGCCTGACAAGCGTGAAGAATATGCCTGGAAGAAAACCCAAAAAGATATCTATGATGCTATGCAATCTCTTGAGTACGAGATTAATACCCTCTTTACATCCAACGGACAAACGCCATTTACCTCTCTTGGTTTCGGTCTAGGAACCAATCGTTTTGAACGTGAAATTCAAAAAGCAATCCTGAACATTCGTATCAAGGGCTTGGGTTCAGAACACCGTACAGCAATCTTCCCTAAACTCATTTTTACCCTTAAAAGAGGTCTGAACTTGGAGGAAGGTTCGCCTAACTACGACATCAAGCAGTTGGCTCTTGAATGTGCAACTAAGCGCATGTACCCGGATGTCTTGTCTTATGATAAGATTGTCGAGTTGACTGGTTCTTTCAAGGTACCGATGGGCTGTCGTTCTTTCCTTCAAGGATGGAAGGATGAAAATGGAGTAGAAGTCAATTCTGGTCGGATGAACCTAGGTGTTGTGACGGTCAATCTTCCTCGTATTGCCCTCGAATCAGAAGGCGACATGAACAAGTTCTGGGAAATTTTCAATGAGCGCATGAATATTGCTGAAGATGCTCTAGTTTATCGTGTGGAAAGAACCAAGGAAGCCACTCCAGCTAATGCACCAATTCTTTATCAATATGGCGCCTTCGGACGTCGTCTTGGTAAAGAAGAAAGTGTTGACGAGCTCTTTAAGAACCGTCGTGCTACTGTTTCGCTTGGCTACATTGGACTTTATGAAGTAGCAACAGTATTCTTTGGCAACAATTGGGAAACCAATCCAGAAGCCAAGGAATTCACACTGGATATTATTCGAGATATGAAACGTCGAGTGGAAGAGTGGTCAGACCAATATGGGTATCACTTCTCTATTTATTCAACACCGTCTGAAAGTCTGACAGACCGCTTCTGCCGCTTGGATACAGAGAAATTTGGCTCTATTCCAGACATTACAGATAAAGAGTACTACACAAACTCTTTCCATTATGATGTCCGTAAGAATCCAACACCATTTGAAAAGTTGGACTTCGAGAAGGTTTATCCAGAAGCGGGTGCATCAGGTGGCTTTATCCACTACTGTGAGTATCCTGTTCTCCAACAAAATCCCAAGGCTTTGGAAGCTGTCTGGGACTACGCTTACGACCGTGTAGGCTATCTAGGAACCAATACCCCGATTGATCGTTGCTACAAGTGTGATTTTGAAGGAGATTTTGAACCAACTGAGAGAGGATTTGCTTGTCCCAACTGTGGCAATAGTGACCCTAAAACAGTCGATGTTGTTAAACGGACCTGTGGCTATCTTGGAAATCCGCAAGCTCGTCCGATGGTGAATGGTCGTCATAAGGAAATTGCTGCGCGTGTCAAACACATGAATGGCTCTACTATTAAAACGGCAGGACATGAAGTAAGAAATTAGAAAGAGGTAGCATGGGAAAATATCAATTAGATGATAAAGGCAAGGCTTTGGTTCAACGATTCCACGAAAAACATTCAAAGGGTGGAGTCAATAAAAAAGACCGAGTAGCTAGCCTTAGAGAACAGTTTTTAAATAAGAACAAGAAAAAGTGAGAGTTCGCTCTCGTTTTCTCTTAGCTGGAGGTAAAGATGATATTACGCAGACCAACATTGGCAGATAAAGAAACAGTTTTAGAGATGATGGCAGAGTTTGAACAGACTCAATCAGCCCACGATGGTGGATTTTGGGATACTGAGAATTTTGTTTATGAAGAGTGGCTGGAAAGTAACCAGAATCATGAAATGGGGATTAATTTGCCTGAAGGGTGGGTGCCTGATATTCAGTTAGTTGCTTTTTCGAGAGATGGACAAGCAGTTGGATTCCTCAACCTTCGATTGCGTCTCAATGACTTCTTATTGGAAGAAGGTGGTCATATTGGCTATTCCATCCGACCGTCTGAAAGAGGCAAAGGTTATGCCAAGGAAGCTCTCCGTCAGGGCTTGCAAGTTGCTAAGGAAAAGAACATCCATCGTGCTCTTGTGACTTGTAGCACAGAAAATCCAGCAAGCCGAGCTGTTATCTTAGCTAATGGTGGGGAGTTGGAGGATGTTCGAAATGGAACGGAGCGTTACTGGATTGATGTCGATTAAGGAGGAAACATGGAGCTAAGACGACCAACTTTGGAAGATAAAGAAGCGATATTAGAGATGATTGCGGAGTTCGATGCAGCAAAAATCCTATATGCACGGTGGCATGGGCTCCGCTTGGAAGCGAGCAAAGGATTATGAGGATTGTTTAAAGATTGTAGAGCAGCAGGAGGATGCTGCCAACCTGCCAGTAGGCTGGGTTCCTGCAATCAAATTTTTATCCTTTGATGAGACTGGCTTGCCTTTGGGGTTTTTAGCCCTGCGCTTGTCCTTGAATGACAAATTATTTGTGGAAGGCGGTCATATTGGCTATTCTATCCGTCCAAGTCAACGAGGCAAAGGATATGGGAAGGAGCAGTTGAGATTAGGACTAGCAGAGGCTCGAAAGCAAGGATTGGAACGAGTGCTGATTACCTGCGATGAAGACAACAAAGCCAGCCGCCGCACGATTCTCTCCGCTGGTGGTGTTTACGAAAATACAATCGATAGAAGTCAGCGCTACTGGATAGATTTGGAGTAGAAGCATGACATGGAATACACCAAAACCAGGTGAATGGAAAAGTGAAGAACTCAGTAAAGAGCGGATTATTGATTACAAGGCCTTTAACTTTGTCGATGGAGAAGGTGTGCGCAACTCTCTCTACGTAGCAGGTTGCATGTTTCACTGTGAAGGCTGTTACAACGTAGCGACCTGGTCCTTTAATGCAGGCATACCTTATACCCCAGAGTTGGAAGAGCAAATCATAGCAGACCTAGCCCAACCCTATGTTCAAGGTTTGACTTTATTAGGAGGAGAACCCTTCCTAAATACAGGAATCCTCTTGCCTCTCGTGAAACGTATACGGAAAGAATTGCCGGAAAAAGATATCTGGTCTTGGACCGGCTATACTTGGGAAGAAATGATGTTGGAGACACCTGATAAACTGGAGCTCTTGTCAATGATTGATATCTTGGTTGATGGACGGTATGATAAAAGCAAGCGTAATCTCATGCTTCAATTCCGCGGCTCTTCCAATCAACGAATTATCGATGTACAAAAATCCCTCAAAAGTGGGCAAGTGGTGATTTGGGACAAGCTTAATGACGGAAAAGAAAGCTATGAACAGGTGAAGAGAGAATGAAGAAAAAAGACTTAATAGAGCAACTGGTCTCAGAAATAGACTCAGGAAGAATTAGGACGCTAGGGATCTACGGTCATGGGGCTTCAGGAAAATCAACCTTCGCTCAGGAATTATATCAAGCCCTAGATTCTACTACAGTAAATTTGCTAGAAACAGATCCCTACATCACCTCAGAACGTCATCTGGTAGTACCAAAGCAAGCGCCAGACCAAAAGGTAACAGCCTGTTTGCCAGTAGCGCATGAACTGGCAAGTTTGCAGAGAGATATTCTCGCCCTGCAGGCAGGTATGGATGTCTTAACAATAGAAGAACCTTGGAAGGCTAGTGAGGTCTTATCGGGAGCAAAACCGATTCTGATTGTTGAAGGGATGTCTGTGGGTTTTCTACCCAAGGAACTCTTTGACAAAACCATCTGCTTCTACGTGGACGAAGAAACAGAATTAAAGAGGCGTCTAGCTCGAGATACGACTGTGAGAAATGGCGATGCATCCATTATATTGGCTAGTCAGCAGCTGAGACGAGAACAGTATCTGCAATACTATAAAGAAACCGAGTCAAAAGCGGATATCTTAATAAATCAATCAAATGATACATTTCAGATCAAAACGAATATTATAAATATTATATAGAAGAAAAAATAAAAATTTGCTCTTCATTTATGCTTTTTTGAGATAAGGAGCGATAAGAAAACAGTTTCATTCAAAAAATTAAAAAAATCCTGTCAAATCCCTTGCAATCGCAGGGGCTTTGTGTTATTCTATTATGGTGCTGTAAATTACAGTCTTAGCTTTGATGCAAGAGGTTGCGACACGCTCGGTTGCATTGCCACGCAACGCGCGTCGGTTTTCTTGTGGAGCTAGCCTATTATCTTAAATAGACGAAAAGGAGAAAAAGATGGCAAACAAAAAAATCCGTATCCGTTTGAAAGCTTACGAACACCGTACGCTTGACACAGCGGCTGCTAAAATCGTAGAATCAGCTACTCGTACAGGTGCAGAAGTTGCAGGTCCAATCCCGCTTCCAACTGAGCGTAGCCTCTACACAATCATTCGTGCGACTCACAAATATAAAGATTCTCGCGAACAATTCGAAATGCGTACACACAAACGTTTGATCGACATCATCAACCCAACTCAAAAAACAGTTGACGCTTTGATGAAATTGGATCTTCCAAGTGGTGTAAACGTAGAAATCAAACTTTAATCTAAAGTTTGAAACCTTGAGCATAAAAAACGCTCGTTAAAAACTTTTTGAATAAAAAATATAGAAAAGGAACTATTTTCTCATGACAAAAGGAATCTTAGGGAAAAAAGTGGGAATGACTCAAATCTTCACTGAAGCTGGCGAATTGATCCCTGTAACAGTTATCGAAGCAACTCCAAACGTTGTTCTTCAAGTTAAAACTGTTGAAACAGATGGTTACAACGCTATCCAAGTTGGTTTCGATGACAAACGCGAAGTATTGAGCAACAAACCTGCTAAAGGACATGTAGCAAAAGCTAACACGGCTCCTAAGCGCTTCATTCGTGAATTCAAAAACGTTGAAGGCTTGGAAGTTGGTGCTGAAATCACAGTTGAAACTTTCGCAGCTGGAGACATTGTTGATGTAACTGGTACTTCTAAAGGTAAAGGTTTCCAAGGTGTTATCAAACGCCACGGACAATCACGTGGACCTATGGCTCACGGTTCTCGTTACCACCGTCGTCCAGGTTCTATGGGACCTGTTGCACCTAACCGCGTATTCAAAGGTAAAAACCTTGCAGGACGTATGGGTGGCGACCGCGTAACAATTCAAAACCTTGAAGTTGTACAAGTTGTTCCAGAAAGAACGTTATCCTTATCAAAGGTAACGTACCAGGTGCTAAGAAATCTCTTATCACTATCAAGTCAGCAGTTAAAGCTGGTAAATAATAAGGAAAGGGGAATACAGTCAAAATGGCAAATGTAACATTATTCGACCAAACTGGTAAACAAGCGGGCGAAGTTGTTCTTAACGATGCAATCTTTGGTATCGAACCAAACCAATCTGTTGTGTTTGATGTGATCATCAGCCAACGTGCTAGCCTTCGTCAAGGAACTCACGCAGTTAAAAACCGCTCAGCTGTTTCAGGTGGTGGACGCAAACCATGGCGTCAAAAAGGAACTGGACGTGCTCGTCAAGGTTCTATCCGCTCTCCACAATGGCGTGGTGGTGGAATCGTCTTCGGACCAACTCCACGTAGCTATGCGTACAAACTTCCTCAAAAAGTTCGTCGCCTTGCGCTTAAATCTGTTTACTCAGAAAAAGTTGCTGAAAACAAATTTGTAGCCGTTGATTCTCTTGAATTTACAGCTCCAAAAACTGCTGAATTTGCAAAAGTTCTTGCAGCTTTGAGCATCGATTCTAAAGTCCTTGTTATTCTTGAAGAAGGAAACGAATTCGCAGCTCTCTCAGCTCGTAACCTTCCAAACGTGAAAGTTGCGACTGCTACAACTGCAAGTGTTCTTGACATCGCAAATAGTGACAAACTTCTTGTTACTCAAGCAGCTATCTCTAAAATCGAGGAGGTTCTTGCATAATGAATTTGTATGATGTTATCAAAAAACCTGTCATCACTGAAAGCTCAATGGCTCAACTTGAAGCAGGCAAATATGTATTTGAAGTTGACACTCGTGCACACAAACTTTTGATCAAGCAAGCTGTTGAAGCTGCTTTCGAAGGTGTTAAAGTTGCAAATGTTAACACAATCAACGTAAAACCTAAAGCTAAACGTGTTGGACGTTACACTGGTTTTACTAACAAAACTAAAAAAGCTATCATCACTCTTACAGCTGATTCAAAAGCAATCGAGTTGTTTGCTGCTGAAGCTGAATAATCTAAGGAGGAAATATCGTGGGAATTCGTGTTTATAAACCAACAACAAACGGTCGCCGTAATATGACTTCTTTGGATTTCGCTGAAATCACAACAAGCACACCAGAAAAACGTTGCTTGTTGCTTTGAAGAACAAGGCTGGTCGTAACAACAACGGTCGTATCACTGTTCGTCACCAAGGTGGTGGACACAAACGTTTCTACCGTTTGGTTGACTTCAAACGTAACAAAGACAACGTTGAAGCAGTTGTTAAAACTATCGAGTACGATCCAAACCGTTCTGCAAACATCGCTCTTGTACACTACACTGACGGTGTGAAAGCTTACATCATCGCTCCAAAAGGTCTTGAAGTAGGTCAACGTATCGTTTCAGGTCCAGAAGCAGATATCAAGGTCGGAAACGCTCTTCCACTTGCTAACATCCCAGTTGGTACTTTGATCCACAACATCGAATTGAAACCAGGTCGTGGTGGAGAATTGGTACGTGCTGCTGGAGCTTCTGCTCAAGTTTTGGGTCAAGAAGGTAAATACGTTCTTGTTCGTCTTCAATCAGGTGAAGTTCGTATGATTCTTGGAACTTGTCGTGCTACAGTTGGTGTTGTCGGAAACGAACAACATGGACTTGTAAACCTTGGTAAAGCAGGACGTAGCCGTTGGAAAGGTATCCGCCCAACAGTTCGTGGTTCTGTAATGAACCCTAACGATCACCCACACGGTGGTGGTGAAGGTAAAGCACCAGTTGGTCGTAAAGCGCCATCTACTCCATGGGGCAAACCTGCTCTTGGTCTTAAAACTCGTAACAAGAAAGCGAAATCTGACAAACTTATCGTTCGTCGTCGCAACGAGAAATAATTTAAAACTAGTCGCTTAAGTGCTAGATAATCCGCCAGCTCGGTAGCGCTCGTTGAGAGCGCAAGCCGCTGTGGTACTATATTTAAAGGAGAAAATATAAAAATGGGACGCAGTCTTAAAAAAGGACCTTTCGTCGATGAGCATTTGATGAAAAAAGTTGAAGCTCAAGCTAACGACGAAAAGAAAAAAGTTATCAAAACTTGGTCACGTCGTTCAACGATCTTCCCAAGTTTCATTGGTTACACTATCGCAGTTTATGATGGACGTAAACACGTACCTGTTTACATCCAAGAGGATATGGTAGGTCACAAGCTTGGTGAATTTGCACCAACTCGTACTTACAAAGGTCACGCCGCAGACGACAAGAAGACACGTAGAAAATAAGGAGAACATAAATGGCAGAAATTACTTCAGCTAAAGCAATGGCTCGCACAGTACGTGTTTCACCTCGTAAATCACGTCTTGTTCTTGACAACATCCGTGGTAAAAGCGTAGCCGATGCAATCGCAATTTTGACATTCACTCCAAACAAAGCTGCTGAAATCATCTTGAAAGTTTTGAACTCAGCTGTAGCTAACGCTGAAAATAACTTTGGTTTGGATAAAGCTAACTTGGTAGTATCTGAAGCATTCGCAAACGAAGGACCAACTATGAAACGTTTCCGTCCACGTGCGAAAGGTTCAGCTTCACCAATCAACAAACGTACAGCTCATATCACTGTGGCTGTTGCAGAAAAATAAGGAGGTAAAATCGTGGGTCAAAAAAAGTACATCCAATTGGTATGCGTGTCGGCATCATCCGTGATTGGGATGCCAAATGGTATGCTGAAAAAGAATACGCGGATTACCTTCATGAAGATCTTGCAATCCGTAAATTCGTTCAAAAAGAACTAGCTGACGCAGCAGTTTCAACTATTGAAATCGAACGCGCAGTAAACAAAGTTAACGTTTCACTTCACACTGCTAAGCCAGGTATGGTTATCGGTAAAGGTGGTGCTAACGTTGATGCACTCCGTGCTAAACTTAACAAATTGACTGGAAAACAAGTACACATCAACATCATCGAAATCAAACAACCTGATTTGGATGCTCACCTTGTTGGTGAAGGAATTGCTCGTCAATTGGAGCAACGTGTTGCTTTCCGTCGTGCACAAAAACAAGCAATCCAACGTGCAATGCGTGCTGGAGCTAAAGGAATTAAAACTCAAGTATCAGGTCGTTTGAACGGTGCAGATATCGCCCGTGCTGAAGGATACTCTGAAGGACTGTTCCACTTCACACACTTCGTGCAGATATCGATTACGCTTGGGAAGAAGCAGATACTACATACGGTAAACTTGGTGTTAAAGTATGGATCTACCGTGGTGAAGTTCTTCCAGCTCGTAAAAACACTAAAGGAGGTAAATAACCAATGTTAGTACCTAAACGTGTTAAACACCGTCGTGAATTCCGTGGTAAAATGCGCGGTGAAGCTAAAGGCGGGAAAAGAAGTAGCATTCGGTGAATACGGTCTTCAAGCTACAACTAGCCACTGGATCACTAACCGCCAAATCGAGGCTGCTCGTATCGCCATGACTCGTTACATGAAACGTGGTGGTAAAGTTTGGATTAAAATCTTCCCACACAAATCTTACACAGCTAAAGCTATCGGGGTTCGTATGGGATCTGGTAAAGGGGCACCTGAAGGTTGGGTAGCACCAGTTAAACGTGGTAAAGTAATGTTTGAAGTTGCTGGTGTATCTGAAGAGATCGCTCGCGAAGCGCTTCGTCTTGCAAGCCACAAATTGCCAGTTAAATGTAAATTCGTAAAACGTGAAGCAGAATAAGGAGAAGGCATGAAACTTAATGAAGTAAAAGAATTTGTTAAAGAACTTCGTGGTCTTTCTCAAGAAGAACTCGCGAAGCGCGAAAACGAATTGAAAAAAGAATTGTTTGAACTTCGTTTCCAAGCTGCTACTGGTCAATTAGAACAAACAGCTCGCTTGAAAGAAGTTAAAAAACAAATCGCTCGTATCAAAACAGTTCAATCTGAAGCGAAATAATAGACTAGGGAAGGAGAAATTTCAATGGAACGCAATAATCGTAAAGTTCTTGTTGGACGTGTTGTATCTGACAAAATGGACAAGACAATCACAGTTGTAGTTGAAACAAAACGTAACCACCCAGTCTATGGTAAACGTATTAACTACTCTAAAAAATACAAAGCACATGATGAAAACAATGTTGCCAAAGAAGGCGATATCGTACGTATCATGGAAACTCGTCCGCTTTTCAGCTACAAAAACGCTTTCCGTCTTGTAGAAGTCGTTGAAGAAGCGGTTATCATCTAATCAAACCTGAAAGGAGAAAAACTGAAATGATTCAAACAGAAACTCGTTTGAAAGTCGCAGACAACAGCGGTGCACGCGAAATCTTGACTATCAAAGTTCTTGGTGGTTCTAAACGTAAATTTGCGAAACATCGGTGATGTTATTGTGGCATCTGTAAAACAAGCTACTCCTGGTGGTGCGGTTAAAAAAAGGTGACGTTGTAAAAGCTGTTATCGTTCGTACTAAATCAGGTGCTCGTCGTAAAGATGGTTCATACATCAAATTTCGACGAAAAATGCAGCAGTGATCATCCGTGACGACAAAACTCCTCGCGGAACTCGTATCTTTGGCCCAGTTGCACGTGAATTGCGTGACGGTGGTTTCATGAAGATCGTATCACTTGCTCCAGAAGTACTTTTAATCAATAAAAAAATCACAACACAGTCCCCTGGCTCATTGCCAGGGTGCCCATCGGGCGTAAGAATAAAAGGAGAATAAAATGTTTGTAAAAAAGGCGACAAAGTTCGCGTAATCGCTGGTAAAGACAAAGGCGTAGAAGCTGTTGTCCTTACTGCTCTTCCAAAAAGTAAACAAAGTTGTTGTTGAAGGTGTAAACATCGTTAAGAAAACACCAACGTCCAAATAACGAAAACCCTCAAGGTGCTATCATCGAGAAAAGAAGCTCCAATCCATGTATCAAACGTTCAAGTTTTGGACAAGAACGGTGTTGCTGGACGTGTTGGCTACAAATTTGTAGACGGCAAAAAAGTTCGCTACAACAAAAAATCAGGCGAAGTGCTTGACTAATCACGAAGGAAAGGAGAAGTATAATGGCTAATCGTTTAAAAGAAAAATACCTTAATGAAGTAGTACCATCATTGACTGAACAGTTCAACTATTCATCAGTTATGGCTGTGCCAAAAGTTGATAAAATCGTTTTGAACATGGGTGTTGGTGATGCAGTATCAAATGCTAAAAACCTTGAAAAAGCTGCTGAAGAGCTTGCTTTGATCTCAGGTCAAAAACCATTGATCACTAAGGCTAAAAAATCAATCGCCGGCTTCCGTCTTCGTGAAGGTGTTGCGATCGGTGCAAAAGTTACCCTTCGTGGTGAACGTATGTACGAATTCTTGGATAAATTGGTAACAGTTTCACTTCCACGTGTACGTGACTTCCATGGTGTTCCAACAAAATCATTTGATGGACGCGGAAACTACACACTTGGTGTGAAAGAACAATTGATCTTCCCAGAAATCAACTTTGATGATGTTGATAAAACTCGTGGTTTGGATATCGTAATCGTAACTACAGCGAACACAGACGAAGAATCACGTGCATTGCTTACTGGCCTCGGTATGCCGTTTGCAAAATAATATAGGAGGTAAAACTAATGGCTAAAAAATCTATGATTGCTAAGAACAAACGCCCAGCGAAGTTCTCTACTCAAGCATACACTCGCTGTGAACGTTGTGGACGTCCACACTCAGTTTACCGCAAGTTTAAACTTTGCCGTGTTTGCTTCCGTGAATTGG